>Ga0335077_10003329_pt1 | contig 19376 bp, 14 predicted proteins | sample Lox_Sample_31_FD_207151 | JGI IMG/M metagenome (GOLD analysis project Ga0335077, IMG submission 207151) | Soil microbial communities from Loxahatchee National Wildlife Refuge, Florida, United States - Lox_Sample_3.1 | ecosystem: Environmental > Terrestrial > Soil > Wetlands | place: USA...
GACGCGGCAGTCGCCCCTCTAGATACGAGAGCGCTCACCTTCAATCTCGCGTTGGACCACATCAACGTCGATCGCTATCTAAGTCGCGCGGAGGCGTCCTCTGGCAACGCTCCGCTGAAGCACGTCCCCAAGGCGGGCGACTCAGCCGGTGGCGTCCTTAAGACCCTGCAGATGAGCGGCACGCTTGCGATTGGCAGTGCCACGGTGTTCAGCCTCAATGCAACCGACATGCGAGTCGGCATCGTCGCCAAAGGGGGCGTGACTCGTATCTCCCCCGCAACTGCCAAGCTATACGGAGGAACTTACTCCGGCGACGTCACGCTTGATGATCGCGGCAGCGTACCCGCTCTGAAGCTCGATCAGACACTGACGAGCGTTGATGTCGCTCAGCTCCTCAAGGATTTCGTCAAGAAGTCGTTCCTTTCCGGACGCGGCACCGTGACCACGAATCTCACCGCTCATGGGCTCACGAGTGATGAGATCACACGCTCCTTGGATGGACACGTGACCGCAAACGTGGCCAACGGTGCGATCGAGGGCGTCGATCTGTGGTTCGCAATCAACAGCGCGCTGGCGTTGCTGCAGAAGCAGCCGCTTCCCGGAGGCAGCAACAGTGGTCGCACGAGTTTTGAAGTCTTCAAGGCCTCTGCCGATCTGAGCAATGGGGTCGCCTCCACGAAGGACCTTGCAATCACCTCACAGAACCTGCACGTGTCGGGCCGCGGCACTACGAACTTAGTGACCGAAGCGCTCAACTATCAGGCAACGGTAACGATCTCAAAGCCGCCTGCAAACGCAAGAGCCGCCGAGACACCCCTTGAGGTGCCGGTCTCCATTACCGGCACGATGACGAGACCGACGGTGCGACCGGACCTCGAAGCCATGGCCAAAGCCCGTGTTCAGCAGGAACTCGAGAAGCACAAGGGAGAGCTGCAGCGGCAGCTGCAAGACAAGCTCAAGAGCATCTTCAAGTAATCGTCTTGCCGGCCAGCGCCGAGGACTCATGCCCCATGAGGCGGTCGACATGCGCCGGCCGCCCCGTGACGGTCAGCCACTCATGATCGGCGCCAGTGCGGCCTGAATGCGCGCCATCTGCGCTGCAGTTGTCATGCTGCTGAGCAGCCGGGCGAAGTGTGGGTGCTCAACGCCTGAGATGATGTATTGCCAGCGGTAGGCGCTCAGCACACCCACCCTGAGTTGCGCCGCCTCTGCGGCGGTGAAGGATCGGGCGACATTGTGCATGAAGTAGTCCGCATCGGATGCGGACTGGGCTTGCAGGATGCCATCGACGGCGGCGACCAGCGCGATCAGATCGCTCACCGCTGCGTCACGCTCGGCGGGGGTGAGTCTTGAATGTTCGTCCTTCCACTCCAGCTCATCGAGTACGACGTGCTGGCTCTCATCCTTCCAGTGATACTTAAAGACATCCTTGAACAAGGGACACAATTCCTCGCGCGGAGCGATGCTCTGGGCGTAGTGGGCCTGAACGAACAGTTCGATATGGCATGTCAGCGCCAGAACCGACCAGGTGCTGGCCGCGAGTACCGCGCGCGCCACGTCATTGGGATCGGCAACCTGGCGATAGCCGGCAGGCAAGCGCACGTCAATCATCGCCTCCATGCGACGGAACAGCTCCTGGTGCTTGATCTCCTCGTTGGAGAAACGCACGAGCGCTTCGAGTGCCAGCTGATCGTCGAAGATGTGCGCGCGACCCTGATCGAGCATCTTGGCGCTGATGAATCGCTCGACCAGCCCGAAGACATACGCGTAGGTGCGACCCTGGACCTGGCTGAGCAGGCGCGCCTCATCTGCGGAGAGAAAGCTCAGACGATCGACGCGCGAGAGTGCGTCCGGTAGGAACTTACGCGAGAAGTCGAAGCTGCGGCTTTGAAGCAAATCGCGATCGATCTGCCATTCGGCTTTCTTCGACAATCTGACCACTTGAGCATAGCGGGCCGAGTGACCCGATGCGACGTTCGGCATGGCAGCGGCGGCATTCATATTGAGATCCTCTTTCGCTGGTCGAGTTCGAAATCAGCGGGTGCTACTCTATGACTTGCGACCTGCGCAGCGAATGACCGCTGCACCTGATTTCATGCTCCGGACTCCGGGCAAAGGGCTGGCGTCAGTTGGACGCGTTTTCAGATGTCTTGCGCGTGATTCGGCTGGCGGGGGGAGTTTTCCTCGAGGCAGAGCTCACCGCACCCTGGTGTATCAGCGGAAAAATTTCTGCGAGCGATTGCAGGCCCTTTCTGGTAACGCCGCGTCATATCATCGCGTCGCATTTCGTCGCTGCGGGGCACATGCAGCTGCGAATCGACGGCGGTGACGCAATCGACGTGCGCGCAGGTGAGCTCGTTCTGCTTCCACACAACGACGCTCACACTTTCGGCAGCGACTTGAATGTTGCGGTCGTGCCTGCGGGTCAAGTCATCCAGCCGCCGCGGGGTGGCGGCATTTCCCGAATCAACTACGGCGGTGGCGGCGAGGCCACGCAACTGCTGTGCGGATTCCTCGGATCCGAGACCTCTTTCAGTCCGTTGCTCGCGTCTTTGCCGCCCGTGTTGAAACTGGACGTGCGGGCAACTGCCTCTGGAGCCTGGATCGAGAGCTCATTTCGCTTCGCGGCCAGTGAGATCGCAGCGGGTCGCATCGGCTCAACGACTGTCATCACCAAGCTGTCTGAGTTGCTGTTCGTTGAAGCAGTGAGCCAGTTTGTCGCGAGCCTCCCCGCGGAACGACGCGGGTGGCTGGCGGGGTTGCGCGACCCGCAAATCGGGCACGCATTGGCGGCGCTCCATGCACGCCCGACCGAGGCGTGGACCGCGGAAAGCTTGGCGCTTGAAGCAGGTATGTCACGCTCGGTATTCGCCGAGCGGTTCACTTCGTTGGTCGGACAGCCACCGATGCATTACCTGACTCTTTGGCGCATGCAAGTGGCAGCTCAGCAGCTGCGCGAAGGACGCGGCAGTGTGGCGCAAATCGCGTTTCAGGTCGGCTACGAGTCCGAGGCAGCCTTCAGTCGTGCATTCAAACGCCAGTTCGGCACATCACCCGGCAGCTGGCGCCGGCAGGCAGGATAGGACGTTCACCCAAGGAGAAACATGAAAACACTCACATTGCTGTATCTGATCCTGCTCGCTTGCGCGTCCGCTGTGCAGGCTGCCTCCAACCCGGCAGGCTCAACTGCGCCGAGCTGCGATCGCGAATGCCTGCGCGGTATGCTCACCACATATCTCTATGCGCTCTTGAAGCACGACACGAGCAAGCTGCCTCTCAGCGACAAAGTGCGTGTCACAGAAGACGCCGTCGACAAGCCGCTCGGGAAGGTGGGCATACTGAAGACGGTGACGCGCCTGGGCGGCTATCGGCAAGACTTTCTCGACGAGCGCGGCGGCATGGCCGCCAGCGGCGCCATTGTGGAAGAAAGCGGCGCGCCGACGCTGTTGGTGGTGCGCCTCAAGGTGGTCGACCAGAAGATCACCGAGATCGAGATGGTTGCGACCCGCAGCCGCGCCGAAGGCCTCATCTTCAACATCGACGGACTGAGTGCGCCGAGCGAAGAGATGAACTACGCGCCGCGCGCGGAGCAGCTCGACTCGCGCGAGGATGCCCTCAAAGCAGCGTTGCATTATCCGGAAGGGCTGAATGCGGCGAAGACCTTCGCCGATGTGAAGGCGCCCTTCACACCGGACGCCTATCGATACGAGAACGGCCAGATCATGGCGGGCCCGGACTGCAAGTTCGCGCCGGGCTGCCAGAATATCGCCACGCAGTCGCTCGCCATCTTCAAGCGCCTGGGCAAAGTGACGACGCGCGTCGTCGGCGTCGATGAGCGAATGGGCATCGTCCTGTTGCGGCTGAACTGGGGCGTGCGCGAGCCCATGGGCGATCAGCTCACTGCGTTTGAAGCGTTCAAGGTGTATGACGGACACATCCACGCGGTCGAGGCATTCATTCGCATCCTGCCGCTGGAACTGGCCAAGGGCGGTTGGGACTAGCCGCTTAGCGCGACGCTGGGCCAAGCAAGTTGCCGCATCGCTTTCTTAGGGCAAAGCCCCACCACGCCCAAGCCAAAATAAATCGCGGCCGGCGGTCGCATCGGGTGGGTGCGATTCGTCATCCTGGTGGAGGACAAAAGTATGCCCAAGATCATCGTGAATGCATTCCTGACGGTGGACGGTGTCATGCAGGCTCCCGGTGGCCCCGACGAGGACCGAGAGGGTGGCTTCTCGCATGGAGGCTGGCAGGCCCCCTATGAAGACGATGTCATGGGGCGGCTGGTAACCGAGGGGTTCGCGGACGCCGACGGTTTTCTGCTCGGGCGCAAGACCTACGACATCTTCGCCAACTACTGGCCCAAGGTCACCGACCCCGGTAACCCCATCGCGACCGCGCTCAACTCGCGGCCAAAGTACGTGGTATCGCGCAGCCTCGAGCGTGTCACCTGGAACAACTCCAAGCTGATCAAGGGCGACGTGGTTGCCGAATTCCGGAAGCTCCGGCAACAGCCGGGGCAGACCCTGCAGACCTGGGGCAGCACTGAGGTGCTCCAGACGCTGCTGAGAAACGATTTGATCGACGAGTACCGGCTGTTCATCTTCCCGGTGGTGCTCGGCTCCGGGAAACGGCTGTTCGGTAGCGGGACGGTACCGGCAGCGCTCAAACAGGTGGACTCAGTCACGTCCAGTGCGGGTGCGACGTACCACCGGTTCGAGCGCAGCGGCAAGCCGCACTACGGGCAGATGGGGACGTAGATCGCACCGCGGGCTAGCAGGCCTCGCCGCCGATAGGGGCGTCGAGGGATCACCAACTCATGCTCACGGCAATCATGACAGCGGGTATATGGTCGTCGGGATTGAAGATGTAGCCGGTCAAATCCGCGTTCTTGTACGAGAGCCCCGCGAGCACTCCACGCTGCACGTCGCGCTCGGTTTGATAAGCGTGTGTGTGCTGTACCGCCACTCCGATGCGAAACCGATCGAGCAGACCAAGCGAGAGTTCCGACCAATTGTAGAAGTAACTGGCGGATGAATCGGCAGTGTCGATGATGTATTCGCCTTCACTGGACAGCTCGATCCGCCGCCAGCTCAGGGAACCTCGATAGCCGGGAGCAACTCCGGTGAGCTTACCGAACACCGCGCCAAGCATCGGTGAAAATTCCCACTGTATCTGCTCGCCGCCACCACTGAAGTTGTGACCGAGCCATGCCGAGCCGGTGTCAAGCTCCTCGTAGTTGTAGCGCCCCTCCAGGTGCAGCCAGTCGTGATCGGCGCTAAGCGTCGGCTGTACATAGCTCCCTGCTTCCGGTGGGAAATAGCCGTACACCGAGGCCGAAATCGTCCATCGTCCATCAGCTTCACCGGGAGCGACTGGCGCGGACTGATGCGGGGTCGAACTGGGCTGCGCGGATGCGTGACAGCAGCATAGCAAGGGCGCATAGCGGACGACCCGGAGCAGCGTGGAATGAGGCTTCAATATGACCTCCGCCCGAGCTTGGCGGATCAGTCCGTCACGCTTTGCTAAGATCGCTGCACTGCCGGTACTTCGGGTGCATTCGTGACATGGTTACATTCACGCTCAACGGGAAGACGCAAAGCATCGAGGCAGATGACGATACGCCGCTTCTCTGGGTGTTGCGCGATCATCTGGGGCTCACCGGCACCAAGTACGGGTGTGGCGCGGCGCTCTGCGGGGCCTGTACCGTACACATCGACGGTCAGGCGGCGCGCTCCTGTGTGCTGCCTCTGAAGGCGCTCGAAGGCAAGCGCGTCACTACGATCGAGGGCGTCTCTCAGGATAGAGATCACGTCGTGCAGCGAGCGTGGATAGAGCTCGATGTGCCGCAATGCGGCTACTGCCAATCCGGGCAGATCATGTCGGCCGTTGCGTTGCTGAACAGCAATCCTGCGCCGACCGACGCTGAGATCGACTACGCACTCTCCGGCAATATCTGCCGCTGCGGCACGTACAGCCGCATCCGCAAAGCCATCCATCGGGCGGCCGAGCTCTTGCGCGGGAAGGAATCACCGTGAGCGACCGCTTGCGCAATTCTCCACGCGTGGTCGACTTCGGACGCCGGGTCTTTCTACGCCGCACGGCTTGTATGGGCGGCGGCCTCGTGCTGGCCTTGGCACTTCCTGCCTCCATCAGTGGTCCGCGCGGCGCGCGAGCGACCCCGAGCGAGTTGAATGCCTGGCTCAGGGTCAGCGCTGATGACTCCATCACCATCCTGGTAGATCGCGCGGAAATGGGTCAGGGCGTCTACAGTGCTTTGCCGGTCTTGTTGGCCGAGGAGCTCGAGGTCGACCCGACGCGAATCAAGGTCGCCGCAGCACCGGTCGGCGAGCCTTACGTCAATGCACTCAACGGCGGTCAGATCACCGGCACCAGTAATAGTGTGCCGGAAGCCTGGGAGAAGCTGCGCAAAGCTGGCGCACAGGCACGCTCGATGTTGATCGCGGCCGCTGCGCAGAAGTGGCACGTCGCGCCTGCGGACTGTCGCGCCACGAGCGGCCAGGTGGTGTGCAAGGGTAGAGCGGCGCGCTACGGCGAACTCGCTGCAACCGCTGCGAAGATGCCGGTTCCAAAAGATGTAGTGTTGAAGGACGCGGCCCACTTTCGTCTGATCGGCCGCAACCTTCCGCGGCTGGATACTCCGGCCAAGGTCGATGGAAGCGCGGAGTTTGGCCTGGACGTCCGACTGCCCGGCATGCTGTATGCCGTGATAGCCATGTGCCCGACCATAGGCGGCAGGCTCAAGTCAATCGATTCGTCCACCGCGCTGGCGATGCCGGGTGTGCGCCGCGTCCTGCCGACTGCGAGCGGCGTCGTCGTAGTGGCCGACCATTTCTGGCAGGCACACAAAGCGCGCGATGAACTTCGCATCGACTGGGATCCGGGCGCGAATGCGAGCCTCGACACTGCGGCGATCTGCGCGCTGCTCGAGAAGGCGGCAGCCAATCCAGGGGTTTCGGCGCTGCGGAGCGATGCTGTGGCCGCCGCTCTCAAGGGAGGCAACGCGGCCGAAGCGCTCAAGAAGGCAGCCAAGACGATCCAAGCCGTGTACGAGCTGCCGCTGCTTGCGCATGCGACCATGGAACCCATGAACTGCACGGCCGATGTGCAGGCGAATCAGTGCGACGTGTATGTCGGCACGCAGGTACAGCAATTGACGCAAACCGCCGCCGCGGCTGCGGCGGGGTTGAAGCCCGAGCAGGTGAACGTTCACACCACGTTGCTCGGCGGTGGCTTCGGCCGACGTCTAGAAATCGATTTCGTTCCAGCGGCGGTCGAGGCATCGAAGGCCGTAGGCGCGCCGGTGAAACTCATCTGGACTCGTGAGGACGACGTGACGCACGACTTGTTCCGTCCGCCTGCACGCGAGGAAGTGCGCGCTGGCCTGGACGAGCAAGGTCGGCTGCTCGCGTGGTCGCTGCACATTACGAGTCCTTCGATCACCGCGCGCTTCGATCCGACCAACAAGGATCCCTTCGATTCAGTGATCGAGTACGCGCAGAACTTTCCCTATGCCGTGCTCAACTTCGATTTGCGCTATACCCGCCAAGAGATCGGTATTGGCGTGGGCTACTGGCGCTCGGTGAGCCACACGCCGAATTGCTTCGCGATCGAAAGCTCGATCGATGAGCTCGCGGCCGCAGCCTCTAAGAGTCCGCTCGATTTTCGCTTGGAGCTTCTTGCCGGGAAGGCGCATCACACGCAGGTCTTGCAGCTGCTCGCCGAGCGCTCGAATTGGGGTCACCCGGCCCGCGGCCATTACCAGGGGCTTGCCTTCATGGAGGCCTATTCATCGCGCATCGCGCAGGTAGCGGAGGTGTCGATTGAGCGCGGCCAGCTCAAGGTCCACCGGATCACCTGCGTCATCGACTGCGGTCAGACGGTCAACCCGCGCATCGTCGAGTCGCAAGTCGAGAGCGGCATCATCTATGGCCTGTCGGCAGCGCTTTGGGGCAACGTGACGCTGCGTAACGGCCGCCCGCAGCAGAGCAACTTCAATGACTATCGCGTGTTGCGCCTGAATGAGGCGCCGGAGATGCACGTGCACATCATCCCGAGCGCTGCCGCCCCGGGTGGGGTCGGCGAGGCGGCGGTGCCGCTGGTCGCACCGGCGATCTGCAACGCCATCTTCGCGGCCACGGGAAAGCGCTTGCGCTCGCTTCCCATCGTTGCCCATTCACTCGTCTGATTACGTCTTGGCGCAGAAGCAGACACCGAAACCGCTGTCCCGCCGGGAGTCACTTGCGCTCTTGGGCGCAGCCGCGGTCCCTACGCTTCAGAGCGCTATGCCCGTCAAGGCGGCCACCTCTGCGGCGCCGGTTGACGCTGCTGAAGCCCTGCACTTCCTGAGTATCGAGACTCTCGCGTCACGAATTGCATCAGGCGCGCTATCCCCTGTGGATGTCACGCGCTACATGCTGGATCGCATCGCACAGCTTGATCGGCATCTGAAAAGTTATGCAACGGTGACTGCCGAGCGGGCACTCGCCGAAGCCCGTACAGCAGAACGTGAGATTCGCGCGGGGAAGTACCGCGGCCCACTGCACGGCGTTCCGATCGCCGTCAAGGACCTCTGCTACACAAAGGGGGTGCTCACCATGGGGGGTATGGCGGTACGCAAGCATTTCGTGCCGACATTCGATGCCACCGTGGTGTCTCGGCTGCGTAGTGCGGGTGCCGTCATACTCGGAAAACTGAATCTCTCCGAGGGAGCCGCCGCGGGCTACAACCCGGCGCTTGATGTCCCACTGAACCCCTGGAACCCCGATCGTTGGCCGGGCATGTCATCCAGCGGCTCTGGGGTGGCCGTAGCTGCCGGTCTTTGCTTCGCGGCGATCGGCACGGATACCGGTGGCTCGATTCGCATGCCCTCATCGGCAAATGGGATCGTCGGCCTGAAACCGACCTACGGGCGCGTGAGTCGGTACGGCGTCCTGCCCATGGCCGAGTCACTCGATCACGTCGGACCCATGGCACGCCGGGTCGCGGATTCAGCACTGATGCTCGATGTGATCGTGGGACGCGATCCGAAGGATCCGACCTCGCTTGATGCTCCGCCCCCGCGAGCGTTTCAGCATCTCCGCACGGGAGTCGCCGGCCTCCGCCTCGGCATTGACCACGACTATGCGCTCACGGGTATCGACGCCGGACAGGCCAAGGCCATCGAATCGGCGCTCAACGTGCTACGCGACCTCAGCGCGCGGATCGTCAAGGTCAAGATGCCCGATGTGTCCCACGTGGTCGACATCTGGCAACCGATCTGTGCGCACGAGATGGCGGTGGCGCATGCTGCGACGTATCCCGCACGTGCGTCTGAATACGGACCCTATCTGCGCGAGTTCCTCGGGGTCGGAACGCGGGTCACGCCCGAGCAGCTCGCGGCTGCCGGCCGGGCACGTCAAAGACTCACGCAGCAGCTGAACCTGCTGCTCGATTCGGTCGATGCGATCGTGGGTCCTGCGGGTGGCGATCCGGCGTGGCCGATCACGCACGCTATCCAGGTAGGCCCGTTGCCCGCGTACCACGCGGCCTGGTCAGCCGCAGCGCCACGGTCCGCCGAGTTCACAATGCCGATGGATCTCGCGGGCGTGCCTGCGATCTGTCTGCCATCGGGGTTCTCGCCCGACGGCCTGCCGTACAGCATCCAGTTCACGGGACGCCGGCTCACCGAGGCCGTGCTCGCGAGCATCGCATATGCTTACGAGACGGCGACGCCGTGGCACAGCCGCCATCCCGCGGACCGATCAATCTGAACATTGCACCGCAGCAGGTTCACGGCCAACACCGTTTGGGAGATGGCGCCTGCGTCCCGCGCGGATGACGGCTCCGTTCAATCCCTTTGCGTGCCCGAGGCTCTTTATTAGCCAGCTTGCGCCGCCTTTTTCGCGTGCAGCCGCGCGCAGTCTCGCTCGAAGCGGGGGGAAAAGAATGAACTCGACGATCCGTTACGCGGTGGCCGCAATCCTCGGCGCCGCAGCGTGTGAGGCCGCCCTTGCGCAACAAGCGCCCGAGAACACCGCGCCGGCGACGAGCGCGAGCAGCGCGGGGATCGAGGAAGTTACGGTCACAGCGACCCGCCGCGCCGAGAATGCCCAGAACGTACCCATCTCGATACAGGCGATGACCGAGCAGACGTTGCAGCAACTCAACGTCGCGACTTTCGATGACTACTTGAAATACCTACCGAACGTCACGAGCGCGAACAACGGCCCGGGACAGAACGAAGTCTTCATGCGCGGCGTTTCCGCCGGGTCGCAGGCGAGCCAAGGCAGTGGTTCCACGGGCCTGTGGCCGAACGTGGCCATCTATTTGGACAATCAGTCCGGTCAGCTCCCTAATCGCAATCTCGACATCTACGCCGCGGACCTCAATCGCATCGAGGTGCTGGAGGGTCCGCAGGGAACGCTCTTCGGAGCCGGCGCACAGGCGGGTGTCATCCGCTACATCACAAACGAGCCGAGGCTCAGCGGCTTCGAGGCGAGTTTCAAGGGTGGCTACAGTGTCACGGCGCATGGTGATCCCAACCAGAACGTGACTGCGGTGTTCAACATACCGCTGATCACCGACAAGTTGGGCGTACGCGTGGTGTTCTATCAGGACAAGCGTGGCGGCTATATCGACAATGTGCCGGCCACCTTCACGCGCAAGAACACCGACGTCGGTATCGGCTATGCGGATTACCCGGTTGGACCGTCGGGTGTCTGTCCGGATGGCCAGCCGGCGGGTCCGGCGGGTTACTGCGTGCCGCCGAACAGCATCCGCATCAACAACGGCTCCGTAGTCGGGGGAGCGATCAACCCGGTGAACTACGGCGGCGCGCGCGCCGAGGTGCTCTACAAGTTCAGCGACGATTGGGACCTGCTGCTGAGCCAGTCGTACCAGGATATGGACTCGAAAGGCGTGTTCTACCAGCAGCCCTATGCATCGGACGGCACGCCGCTGCAGCCGCTCGAGGTGACACTGTTCAACCAGGCCTACAACAAGGACAAGTTCGAGAGCACCGCGTGGACGCTGAACGGCAAGCTCGCGGCGCTCAGGCTTGTCTACACCGGCGGCTATCTGGTGCGCAACGTGGACCAGGTCGGTGACTACACGAACTACGCACGCGGCAAATACGCCGACTATTACCAGTGCTACGGCCCGGCTTACGACGCGTCGCTCACCCCGACCTGCTACTCACCGAGCGCGACGTGGCACGCGACCGAGCGCAACACGCATCAGCAGCACGAGTTCCGGGTGAGCACTCCGGACGACTGGCGTCTGCGCGTCATTGGCGGTGCGTTCTGGGAGAAGAACGTTCTGTACGATCAGACCGCATGGCACTACAAAACGATCCCGCCGTGCACGACGAACGCGACGCCGGGCACCCCGGGCAACGGCAATACGGGCTGCCTGTCGAACGTCGGCACCTTCGCAGACACGAGCGTGCAGAATCCGGGAATTCAAAGCGACAACACCTCTTTCTATCAGGACCAGGTGCGCGAGATCGAGCAGACCGCGTTCTTCGCCTCGTTCGACTTCGACCTGATTCCCAAGGTCCTCACGCTTACCGCCGGCACGCGACACTATCGCTTCGACAATTCGATGGGCGGGAGCGTGCTCTCGAGCTTCGGTTGCTTCGAGGCGGGGGTGCCGCCCGGGGGCTGCCAGAGCGCCTACAGCTATAACCTCAATGCACAGAACCTGCACGACACCGAATCCGGCTGGAAAAGTCGCGCGAATATCAGCTGGCACATCACGCCCGATATCATGGTGTACTACACCTTCTCGCAGGGCTTCCGTCCGGGCGGCTTCAACCAGAACGGCGGTGTATTCAGATACGGCCCGGGCCCGGATGGCGTGCCGCAATACGCGGTGCCAACGGCCTATCTCTCCGACAAGCTGACCAATAACGAGGTCGGCTGGAAGACCGACTGGTTCGACCACCGGCTGCAATGGGACGGCGCCATTTATCGTGACTCGTGGGACAACGTTCAGATCGCGATCTTCGATCCCGGTGTCACGGGCAACATCTTCTTCAATACCAATGGCCAGAATTTTTTGATCAAGGGCATCGAGACGTCGTTGATCGGTCGTCCTGTGCCCGGTCTGACTCTGCAGGCGGCGGGATCCTGGAATCGCAGCGAGCAGACGAACCAACCCCAGTTGATCAACGAGAATCCGGCCAGCGTCAACTTTGGCAAGCCGCTCACCGAAGTCTGCGACACGACCGGAGCCAACTGCGCCTCTGTGCCGAACCCCTTCGGCAACAAGGGCGATCCGACAGCTAACTCCCCGCCGATGCAGTTCAGTTTGCGCGCACGCTACGACTGGCACCTCGGCGACTACGCGCCGTTCGTTCAATTCGGCGCCACCCACAGCGGCCACTCCTTCACCCAGGCAGGTGCCAACCCCACCTTCCTGCCGGGCAACACCATCACCAATTCGAGGGGGCGTTTTGAGAATCCCGCCTACAGCGTCTACGATGCGTCGCTGGGCGTCGCCAAGGGCGTCTGGTACGTAAACGTCTTTGCCCAGAATCTCGCCAACTCGAATGCGAGCGTCTTCGTGAGTACGGACCAGTTCATCATCGCGCAGACACCGCTGCGGCCCCGGGTCATCGGCGTCGAGATCGGGGGCAACTTCTAAGAGCAGAGAGTGACCCAGCCGTCCACGGTCGAGCTCGAACTCCTGCGCATTGGCGATCTTACGCGGGAGCGGCGATTCGCCGATGCCTTGGTTGCGGCAGATGCTCTCCTCATCTCGGCCCCAGAGAACCGCGACGCGCTGTATCAGCGCGCGCTCGCGCAACGGCGCATCGGGGATGTGACCGCGGCACTGGCGACACTTGCAAGGCTCGAGCAGTTGCATCCGCGCTTCAGCCGGCTGTACCAGGAGCGCGGTCAGTGTTACGTCGCGCTGAAGCGTGCCCCGGAGGCCATCGATGCGTTCCTGCGGGCCGTGAATGTCAACGCGGCGCTGCCCGTCAGCTGGAGCATGCTCGAGGGTCTGTACCGCATGACGGGTCAGGTCTCGAGCGCTGCGGAGGCGGCTGCGCACGTCGCGACGCTCAAGCGACTGCCGTCGCAGGTGGTGACGGCGACTGCGCTGTTCTCAGACGGTGATCTGGCCGAGGCCGAGCGAATCGTCCGCGATTACCTCCTCGCACACGGACACCACATCGAAGCCATGCGGCTGCTGGCGCGCATCGGCATGGCGCGCGGTGTGCTCGATGATGCCCAGCTGCTCCTCGAAGGGGTGCTGGAGCTGGCTCCGGACTACCACGTGGCGCGCCTCGAATACGCGCAAGTGCTGGCCGACCGCCATCTGCACCGGCAAGCGCAGCGAGAAGCCGAACGGCTGCTCGCAGTCGAGCCAGAGAACCGCAATTACCGCATTCTGTTCGCACTCACCTGCGTGGGACTCGGGGAGCACGAGCGTGCGATCGAGGTGTATCGCGGACTGCTCGCGGGCTCAGGACAACCCGCCGAGCTGCACTTGTCGATCGCCCATTCGCTCAAGACCCAGGGCTTCAGCGCCGAAGCGGTCGGCGAATATCATGCGGCCACCAAGGCGCGCCCGCACTTCGGCGAGGCCTACTGGAGTCTCGCGAATCTCAAGACCTATCGCTTCACGGATGCGGAACTCGAGCGCATGCAGAGCGTCGAGGCGGCCCCGGCCACCTCGCCCACCGACCGGTGCCATCTGTGCTTTGCGCTCGGCAAGGCGCTCGAGGATCGCGCCCAGTATGCGGAATCCTTCGCGTACTACCGGCGCGGAAACGCCATCAAGCGCGCCGAGAGCCGCTATCGTCCCGAGATCACCGAGCTCAATACCCGCCTGCAGATCGAGGTGTGTACCCCGATGCTCTTCGCCGCACACTCGGCCAGCGGGGCTGCGGCGCCCGATCCGATCTTCATCCTCGGTCTGCCGCGCGCGGGCTCGACGCTCATCGAGCAGATCTTGGCCTCACACTCCGCGGTGGAGGGCACGCACGAGCTGGCCGACGTGCCGCGCATCGTCGCGGAGCTCGAAGGGCGCGAGTCCGAGCCTGCTCGGCCGCGTTACCCCGGTGTGCTCGCACAGCTTCCCGGCGACGAGTATCGCCGCTTGGGAGAGCTCTATCTGGCAGGGACACGCCACTATCGCAGCGGAGCGCCGCACTTCATCGACAAGATGCCGAACAACTTCCGCCACGTCGGGCTCATTCAGCTGATGCTGCCGAACGCGACCATCATCGACGCGCGGCGTGAGCCGATGGCCTGTTGCTTCGGCAACTTCAAGCAGCTGTTCGCTCACGGTCAGGAATTCACTTACAGCCTCGAGGACATCGGCCGTTACTACCGTAGCTATCTCGAGCTGATGCGGCACTGGGACACCGTGCTGCCGGGCCGCGTCCTGCGGGTACAGTACGAGGATCTCGTCGAGGACCTCGAGGGCAACGTGCGTCGGCTGCTCGAGCACTGTGGGCTCGAGTTTGAGCCAGCGTGCCTTGAGTTCCACCGCACGGCGCGCAGCGTGCGTACCGCGAGCTCCGAGCAGGTGCGCCAGCCGCTCTACCGTGAGGGGCTCGAGCAGTGGCGCCAGTTCGAACCGTGGCTCGGTCCCCTGCGGGACGCACTCGGCGACGCGCTCACGCGCTACTGCGAGTAGATTGCCGGCATTCGTGCAGCGGAATGCGGTCGATGTTTCCGGCGCGGCGCGCCAATCTTCCGCGTGGTCGCGGTAAGATTCACTGATGATACGCAGCTACATCCTCGGCCTGGCATTGCTGCTCTCGGGCATCATCGGTTGCGCGCTGACCGAAGAAACGAGCGATACACCGAGAGGCTCCACCGGGTCAGCTGCCAATGTAACCGCCGCGCGGCTGGTCAAAGCGACCGACGAGCCAGATCAGTGGATGACCTACGGCGGCACCTATTCCGAGCAGCGTTTCAGTCCCCTCAAGAACATCGATGCCAGCAACATCGGCAAGCTGGGCTTGCAGTGGTTTGCCGATTACGAAACGAACCAGGACCAGCACGGCTCGCCGCTCTACATAGACGGCGTCATCTATGTCTCGACCGCGCGTAACTTCGTCTATGCCTTCGACGCGAAGACGGGCAAGCAGCTGTGGAGATACAACCCGATGATTCGGGGCGAGCGAGTGCGCTACAACGTCGGACTGGTGAACCGTGGCATCGCCGCCTGGCACGGAAAGATCATCATGGGGACGCTTGACGCGCGTCTCGTTGCAATAGACGCCAAGACGGGCAAGGAAGTCTGGTCCACCGACACGGTCCCGAGCAGTCTCGGCCTCGGAGATATGGCCAATCACTACTCGATCACCATGGCGCCGCGAGTGGCGAAGGGTAAGGTGTTCATCGGCGCCTCGGGGGGTGAGTTCGGAGTACGCGGCTGGATCGCGGCCTTCGATGCCGAGACTGGAAGAGAAGTTTGGCGTTTCTGGACCGTACCGGGTGATCCGTCGAAGGGCTTTGAAAGCAAGGCATTGGAGCGCGCCGCGAAGACCTGGAAGGGCGAGTGGTGGAAGGTTGCGGGGGGTGGCGGCACCGTTTGGGACGCGGCCGTCTACGATCCCGTGACGGACCTGCTCTATTTCGGAACCGGCAATGCGTCGCCGTGGAATGCGCGCTTTCGCGAACAGAGCGTCGACGACGATGATCTGTACGCCGCCTCGATCGTTGCGGTCAAGCCCGATACCGGTGAGTACGTCTGGCACTACCAGGAAACACCGGGTGACACGTGGGACTACGATGCAGTCAGTCCCATGATGACTGCGGATCTGACCATCAGTGGGCAGAAGAAGCACGTCATCCTGCAGCCGTCGAAGAACGGATTCTTCTACGTGCTCGAAGCCGCAACGGGCAAGCTAATCAGCGCCGACACATTCACTGAGGTGAACTGGGCGACCGGGGTGGACTTAAAGACCGGTCGTCCGAAAGTCGTGCCGGCTGCTCGTTATGAGAAGGAGCCCTGGAATCTGGCGCCGGGAGTGCAGGGTGGGCACAGCTGGCATCCAAACGCATACAGTCCGGCAACCCGTCTCGTGTACATCCCGGCATGGGAAGCCTATTCCACGATGGCCAGCGCCAATCCAAGCATCCAGCCGGCGCCGGGCAGATTCAACCTCGGCATTGTCATGGGCGCACAAGTCGCGCCCGGGAAGCTCCAGCCGTACGATCGACGCGGCGTCAGCGGCCGGCTCGAGGCTTGGGACCCGGTGGCACGCAAGGTGGTTTGGGAAACCGCGCCATTTGCGAATGGTCGCCCGACGAGCGGCGTGCTTGCTACCGCGGGCGAGCTGGTCTTCATGGGCAACGGTGGCGGCAAGGTCCTGAGCGCCTACGATGCGCGAACGGGCGCCAAGCTGTGGAGCTTCGACGCACAGACTGCGGTGTACGCGGCGCCGATTAGCTACATGCTCGATGGTGTGCAGTACGTCGCAGCGAGCGTCGGTGGACTTGCGCAGGGGGGCTACTTCGCGCCGACGCATGCGCGCATGCTGGTGTTCGCGCTCGGCGGCAAGGCCGTACTTCCCGAACCGGAGCCCTACACGCCTCCGCCGCTCAATCCACCGCCCTCGACCGCCTCTTCAGAAATCATTGCCCATGGTGGTGAGACCTACTCGCAGTTTTGCGCGGTCTGCCATGGCGCCAATGCCGTGCAGGCACGCACCAGCTTTCCGAACCTCGCTGTCACACCGCTGCTCTGGACGCAGGAAGGCTTCGACGCAGTGGTGTTGAAGGGTGTGCGAGCAGACAGAGGCATGGGTTCCTTCGCCGCGGACCTGAAGCCAGAGGACACGATCGCCGTGCGCGAGTACCTGATCTCGCGCGCCAACGTCTTAAAGGCGAGCGGCGTTGGCACAGGACCCGGTGCTCCGCGGCAGGACGCTCGCACGACCTCGCCATAACGACGCGGCACTGCCGCTCAATGTTTGAGTTTGGCGTCGAACAGCGCCAGCATGCTCTGCCAGTGCCGCTCGTTAGCGGCGGCATCGTAGACGGGGGTGTCGCGAAACACCCAGCCGTGCCTGGCCGGATACGTCTCGATACGATGGTCGACACCGGCTTCCGTCAGTGCTTTTTCAAGGCGCTCCTTCATATCGTCGGGAAAGGACTGATCCTCGATCGCGCCGGCAATATAGAGCCGCGCCTTGATCTGCGGCGCGAGGCGGTGCGGGCTGTCGAGCGCATCGGTCGCGAGCCTTCCGCCGTGATACGAGGCGGCTGCGACGATCTGCTGCGGATAGGTGCCCGCCGCGGTAAGGGACATCAGGCCGCCCATGCAGTAGCCGGTGGTGCCGATGCCGACAGGCTTCAAGTCCGGCTGCCCGGCAAGGTATTCGAGGAATGCGCGAGTGTCGGACATCACGTTGGCGGGTGTGGCGAGCGCGAAGAATTTCTCCATCAGCACCCTGCGCATCTCCGGGTCGCTGAAAACCGCGTGGGGATCCATGGGCTCGTACGGCCCGGATCGGTAGTACAGGTCCGGCAGCAGCGTGAAGTAACCGTTCTGTGCGAGCCGCTCCCCAATCTCGAGCATTGCCGGCCGAATGCCAAGTCCGTCCATAAACACGAGCACCGCAAGATGCGGACCGCGGTCGCCAGGACGGAACACGTAGCTCGGACAGCTGCCATCGCGCGTCTTGATTTGAGTCTTTGTCATCGGACGTCCCATGCGTGGACTAACTGTCCAGCGCTGCCTAAGGCCACGCCGGCGCCTTGATCGGCGTACTGCTATTTCGTAGTTTAGATGCCTGCCGAGACAACAAGGAAGGCACGCCAATGAAATACAGGCTTCTGGGCGATAGCGGCTTGCGGGTGTCCGAAGCATCGCTTGGCACTATGACCTTCGGCGAGGACTGGGGATGGGGTTCGGCGAAGGATGAGGCGCAAAAGATCTACGCCGCCTACCGCGAGGTGGGCGGCAATTTCATCGACACGGCGAACGTCTATACCAACGGCACCAGCGAGAGATTTCTCGGTGAGTTCATGAAGGGCCATCGTGAAAGCGCGGTGCTGGCGACCAAGTACTCCAATGCCGCGCCGGGTACCGACCCGAATGCGGCAGGCAATCACCGCAAGAGCATGGTGCAGGCGGTGGAGGCGAGCCTGAAGCGATTGCAGACCGACTACATCGACCTGTACTGGATGCACATCTGGGATGAGGTCACACCCGTCGATGAAGTCATGCGCGGCCTCGATGATCTCGTGCGCTCAGGCAAGGTGCTCTACGTAGGCGTCTCCGACGCACCGGCCTGGTGGATCGCCGGGGCCAATACCCTGGCGCAGCTGCGCGGCTGGAGCTCCTTTGTCGGCTTGCAGATCGAATACAGTCTCATCGAACGCACAGTCGAGCGCGAACTGATTCCGATGGCGCGCGCGTTCAATGTGGCCGTCGTGGCCTGGTCGCCGCTGGCGAGCGGGCTGCTCAGCGGCAAGTACCATGGTGAGAGGGGCAAGGCTGAGGGTCGCCTCTCGGGCGAAGGCATGCAGCAGTTCCTTCCCGAAAAGCAACGGGCAGACCGAATCATTGCAGCATTGAAGTCGGTGGCCGGAGAAGTCGGTCGCAGCATGCCGCAGGTCGCGCTCGCCTGGCTGCGCTATCGGGCGGTTCCGGTGATCCCGATCATCGGCGCGCGGAAGTTAGCGCAGCTTCAGGATAATCTCGCGAGCCTCGATCTCGAGCTTTCACCGGCGCAACTGAACTCGCTCGACACGGCGAGCCGGGTCGATCTCGGTTTCCCGCAGGAGTTCTACACCAAGGAATTGGTCCGCGCGCTTCGATATGGCGGTGTTGCAGAGCGTCTCGTGCGGTGATGACCAGGGTTTTGTCTGTCGAGAGTCGACTATGATTCGTAAACTTCAGTCCGGAAAGTACCGTCTGTATTCGCGCAAGCCCGACCCCAAGACAAAGCGGCGGCGCAACCTCGGCACCTTCAATACGCGTGCCGAGGCTGAGAAGCACGAACGCGCGGTGCAGTTCTTCAAGAGGCGCGGCTAGGCTCGAGGGCCAATGCTGTCCGCGGCTGAGCGCTACCGAACGCTGGACTGATCTCCCGCGGCGTACTCGTCATGGCGTCGTGGCCAGTTCGGATCATGAACGCCGGAGGCGCCAAGTGCGCCAGGGAGATCCACGGCTATTCCCAGCTGTCCGCCGATCCTTGGACTTGCCGCGTACTTACCGCCTAGCACGGCGGCGGTGAGCGCCACGTTGCTGCGAATGCTGTACTGCGCTCCCATCATGGCCTGCAATTGTTTCCGGTGTAGGCCATCGTTGTCGGCAATACCGCCATAGATTTCGCCGCCGATGGAGAGGCGTTCGCTCAGGTCGTGGAGTATGGAAAGACCTCCCGTAAGGATGTGGCCGCGCGT
>Ga0335077_10003331_pt1 | contig 19369 bp, 18 predicted proteins | sample Lox_Sample_31_FD_207151 | JGI IMG/M metagenome (GOLD analysis project Ga0335077, IMG submission 207151) | Soil microbial communities from Loxahatchee National Wildlife Refuge, Florida, United States - Lox_Sample_3.1 | ecosystem: Environmental > Terrestrial > Soil > Wetlands | place: USA...
GCGGGCGACGAGCTGCTGACGACCGACCACGCGTACGGCGCGTGCCGCAACACCCTCGAGTTCGTGGCCTCTCGCGCGGGCGCTGGCGTCGTCGTGGCGAAGATCCCGTTCCCCGTGGCATCGCCGGCCGAGGTCGTCGAGGCCGTGCTGAGTCGTGTCACGCCCCGGACGCGTCTGGCCTTGCTCGATCACGTCACGAGCCCGACCGCGCTCGTCTTGCCGATCGAGCCTCTCGTGCGCGAGCTCGCGGGCCGCGGGATCGACGTCCTGGTCGACGGCGCCCACGCGCCGGGCATGCTTCCTCTCGATCTTCGCGCGCTGGGCGCCGCCTACTACGCGGCCAATTGCCACAAGTGGCTCTGCGCGCCGAAGGGCTCGGCGTTCCTCTGGGTCCGTCGCGATCGTCAGGCGACGGTTCGCCCGCTCACCATCAGCCATGGCGCGAGCGCCACGCGAGCCGGTCGGTCTCGCTTCCGGCTCGAGTTCGACTGGACGGGGACCGCCGACCCCACCGCGTGGCTCACCGTGCCGAGGGCGATCGACTATGTGGGCTCGCTCATGCCGGGTGGCTGGCCCGCGGTGATGGCGCGCAACCACGCGCTGGCGCTCGAGGCGCGACGCCTGCTGATCGCGGCGGCCGGAACGCGTGCTCCGTGTCCCGACGAGATGGTGGGCTCGCTCGCGAGCATCGTGTTGCCCGACGGCCCGACGAGTGACATTGCCTGGCGCCGGCCCGATCCGATCCAGGCGCGACTCTTCGAGAGCTGGGGCATCGAGGTGCCGGTCATGAGCTGGCCGGCCCCGCCAGGAAGGCTGATCAGGATCTCAGCCCAGCTCTACAACCGGCTCGATCACTACGCGACGCTGGCGGACGCCGTGCGCAAGGAACTGGCCGCCGAGCGCGCCATCCGATAAGGGCCCGCCTCCCGTTCGGTCCCAGCCGCTCTCATCGATCGCATCAGGATATTTCATGCGACGCCCGCGCCGGCGGGGCGGACACTACCCGGCATGGGCCGTCCATCCCTCTACTACGGCTGGTACGTGGTGGCGGCGCTCTGCGTCACCGAGACGGTGACGTGGGGGATCATCTACTACGGTTACCCGGTCTTCCTCCGTCCGATGGAGGCCGACCTGGGCGCCTCCCGGGTGGCGGTCACCGCGGCGTTCTCCCTCGGGCTCGCCGTCTCGGCGCTGGCGGCGGTGCCCGTCGGGCGATGGCTCGACCGGCACGGACCGCGCGGGCTCATGACGCTCGGGTCGTGCCTGGCCACGCTCCTGTGCTTCGGCTGGGCGCGAGTGCAGAGCGTGAGCGCGCTCTACGCGGTGTGGTTCGGCATGGGCTTCGCGCTCGCAGCGACGCTCTACGAGCCGGCGTTCGCCGCCGTGGTCTCGTGGTTCGTGACCCGCGATCGCGATCGTGCCTTGCTGATCCTCACGCTCGCTGCCGGTCTCGCCAGTACCATCTTCATGCCGATCGAGGCCTGGCTCCTCGTGCGGCTCGGCTGGCGGACGGCGCTCACGCTGCTCGCCGTGGTGCTCGGCACGATCACGATCCCCCTGCACGCCGTCGTGCTCCGGCGCGCGCCGGCCGAACCGGCGACCGTGCCGGGGGCCGAGACTCGCCCGGCCCAGCCGAGCCTCACCCTCGGCGACGCGGCACGAACCTCGATCTTCTGGGTGCTCGCCGCCGCGTTCGTGGTGGGGAACTTCGCGACGGTCTCGGTGACCGTCCACCTGATTCCTTACCTGGCGGATCACGGCTACGCGCCAACCGTGGTGGCGTTGATGATCGGCTGGATGGGGGCGATGCAGCTTCCCGGCCGACTCTTCTTCGTCCCCGTGGCCGCCTGGCTGGGTCCCCGCTGGGTGGCCGCGGGTGTGTTCGCGGCGCAGGGCGCGGCGCTCGTGCAGCTGCCGCTGGTCAGCGTGATCCCGAGCCTCGTGCCCTTCGTGGTGATGTTTGGCGCGGCCAACGGCATGTCCACGCTCGCCCGCGCCAGCTCCATCGCGCAGATCTTCGGGCCGCGACACTACGGCGAGATCAGCGGGGCCGTGGCTCTCGGAGCCAATGGTGCTCGGGCCGTCGGTCCGGTCGGCGCGTCGCTGCTCGTGCTCGCACTGGGTGGCTACGAGCGCCTGTTCTGGATGCTGGCCGTCGCCCTTGCCGCGGTGAGCGTCGCGGTGTTCCTGACCGATCCCGACGCGCGCCGGAATGACTCGAGATCGCGCGCGGTCGAGCGGGTCGCCGGGGTGTCGGACAGACACGAGGCCCGCCGGGCGGACCGGGAGCGCTGAGCGTTCGGTCGTGCGCGGCGCGCTGTCCAGTCGGCCCGAACGCCATCGGCGCCGGAGGACCGGTCAGCGAGTGGCTTGCTGTAGCTGCCCGACGTGCTCGGCCCAGTGGCGGGCCAGCAGCTCGAGTCGCTGGCGTCCCGTCAGAAGGTCGCCCGTGGAGCGCTGAAAGCAGGGCTTGTCGAGGTCGGTGGCGCTGCGCGCGGCGTGCAGCAAGCGCGCGTGCGCCTGCCGGAGTTGCTGGAGTAGCTCGTCGAAGCTCTCGTGCGCGTGCAGCCGGCGGCAGACCTCGTTGACCGTATCGGCGTCGGTCGGCACCGGCCACGGTGGCCCACCGAGCGCGGTCGACTGGATGCCCCACGCCGTGGCGTCGTGGAAGTAGATGAAGTGCATCAACACGTCGCGGGCCTGCCACTGATCCACCCGGGCCTGGGTGAGTCGGCCCGGTCCGTCGAAATACGCCAGCGTCTCCTTCACCACCTTGTCCAGGTTGGCGAGCAGCACATCCGGTGACGGCCTCGCGCTCATGAGGATTCTCCTCGTGCGGCGGGATCAGGATCCGAGAATCGTCGCGGCGAACCCTCCGAGCAGGGGATGGGGCGCGGCCGCGGTGGAGCGCGCCTGCGGCAGGAACAAGGTAGCCAGGAAGAACGGATGGCCGGGGATCTCGACGATCCGCACCTCGTCGTCGCCGCCGCGGCCGCTCACGCGGAGGCCGCTGGCTTCCATCTCACGCACGTAGTCGGGATTCACCCCGTAGTTGCAGTAGTAGTCCTCGATGGATTCGCCGGCGCCGTAGAGCTTGGCGGCGCGCGTGCCGGGGGTGAGCCTCACCGTGTGTTGCTGCCCGACCAGGGAGCAGGCGAGCGGCGTGATGACGAGCCGTGAGGCAAGAGGGCTTGTCTCCGCATGGTCGGCGTCCCGGTACCCGAGCACGTTGCGCGCGAACTCGACGATCGCGTGCTGGAAGCCGCCTCACGTGCCGACGAGGGGAACGCCGCGCTCTCGAGCGTAACGAATGGCCGCCAGCGCGCCGTCCATGTTGCGGTAGGGGCTCGCCGGCGCGATCCAGAGGCCCCGGTAGCTGGCGAGCGGCCGCTCCGGGTCGTATCCGATCGTCTCGGTCGGCACCCACTCGAAGGAGATCCCGAGGCCGTCCAGGGCTCGATTCGTGAAGGCGTGCGTGGGGTTCTTCGGACTGAAATCGCCAACGATGCCGACCACCGCGCTCATCGCGAAGCCATGGTAGCATACCGGTCGCGGCGCAGTGTCTAGCCGTCAATCCTTCACCACGCGAGGAGGCCGTATGCTGGCGATCTGGGTCAAGGTGCGGATCAAACCTGAACAGCGGCAGAAGTTCCTGAAGGCGATCGAGGTGGATGCGCTCGGCTCGGAGCGGGACGAGCCCGGCTGTCTCAGATTCAACGTGCTGCAGGATGCGCAGGATCAGAACGTCTACTACTTCTACGAGGTCTACAAGGACCAGGCCGCGCTCGAAGCCCATCGCAACATGCCACACTACGCGGTCTGGCGCGCGGCCGCCGATACGCTGGACGGTCCGGCCGAGCCCACGCGCTTGCAGCCCGTATTTCCAGCGGAGCGCGCGTACTGGGGCAAGCTGTAGCCAGAGAGCGACGAGCGAGCGGCGGCGAAGGAGACCCGACTCGCTCCGCGAGCGCTGAGGAGAGCCTGGCGACCGAGCCCTTCTCAGCGCTCGCCAGAGGCAGCTACCGAGGCACCGGCGTGTGCTTGCCGGTGAGCTGCGGCGTCGTGCCCTCGAGACCCTTCTGCTGACGGTCCAGCCGCGTCTCCCTGCCCCACGTGCGCTTCAGGTCGTCGCGGACGTGGACACGGAGTTTCCCCAGACCCTCCGTCTCCAGCTCGATCAGGTCGCCTTCCTGGAAGGCGCTCAGGCCGCGGTGATTGGTGCCCGTGGCGAGGATGTCGCCGGGCTCGAGGGCATGGATCGAGCTGACCCACTCGATGCAGCGGGGAATCTTGTGCGCCATGTCGCTGGTGTTGAAGTTCTGCTTGAGCGTCCCATTCACCCAGAGCCGCACCGGGAGTCGGTGGGGGTCGGAGATCTCGTCGGCCGTCACGAGATACGGGCCGATGGGCGCGAAGGTGTCGCGCGACTTCATCTGGTAGAACGTGTTGCCGCTGGGCGGGAGGCCGCGAGCCGATCCGTCGATGAAGTTCGTGTACCCGAAGACGTAGCGCATGGCCTCCGCCGCGCCGACGCCTGAGGTCCGCTTGCCGATGATCACGGCCACCTCCGCCTCGCCCTCGAAGATGGTCGCGGGAACGTCGGGCAGCACCATGGTGTCGTTGTCGCCGATCACGGCGCTCGGCGACTTGTGGAACGCGTTGATGGGCGCCGGCTCGGTGCGGGTGCCGTCCTCCATGTAGTTCACGGCCATGGCCACGATGTTGGTGGGCTTCGGCAGGGGCGGTCGGATCCTGACCTGGCTCACCGCCACGCCTCGGCCCCGGTCGGCGGCTTCCTGCAGGGACTTCTTGCGGTCGGCGAAGTGCTCGATCACGCCGTTGATGAGGTCGTGCGGACCCGTGTGCGGGAGGTCGCGGACCACGGCCGACACGTCGACCACCGTGTCGCCCTTCAGCACGCCGAGCTTCCAGTCATCGAAGAAGAGGAGCTTCATGGGTCCCTCCTGGGTGGGATGTGAGCGCTACTTTTTGAGGAGCACGAACTTCTTGCCGTTCACGCGGGCCTCGATCGCGAGGCGGTCGAGGGACGCTGGCGCCCGGCTTGCCACGGTCTCGGACGCGATCAGATAGGCCGGAGCGGGCGCGCGTTCGAAGGAGCCGTACTCGGTCAGGGGGATCACCGGGCGGTCGGCGTAGTAGTCGAACACGATGTCCGGGCTATCGATCGCGAAAGCCGGCGCCGGGACGGACTTCAACTCCTGGACGACATCGTGGACGGCAGTGAGGCGCTGGCGCTTCTGCGCCTCGTAGCGCCCGCCCACTGCCAGGGCGACGACCACCAGCGCCAGACACGCCGTGGCGACCATCGCCGTTGCACGCCGCACCCGCAGTCCGTGGAACCACGCCGCCACGAGCAGCGCGGCCGGTGGCACGAGCGGGAGATAGTACCGCCAGCGCTGGCGCTCGGAGATCGCGATGAGGAGGAACGCCGTCGCCGCCCAGATGATCGGGAGCTGGAGACGCCGGGCGCGCTCGCGATCGGGTTCACGGAGCGCCGCCCAGACCGCCAGAGGCACGAGGACCACCCACGGGACGAGGTGTTCGACGGCGAGCTTGACCGGGTGGGCCACCCGCTGCCACTGGCGAGCGCCCGACCCGAAGTAGGTCGATCGGAAATCCTGGTCCAGGACATCGCGCACGAAGCCATGTCCTCCGGTGTGGAGCGCGAGGACCAGCCACGGGACGGTCAGAAGTCCGAGGAGCAGAAGCCCGGGCAGTGAGAGAAGGCGCCGGACACCGCTCCTGCCGTGGCTCTTCAGCTCGTACACGAGGCCGACGGCGAGCGGAATCAGGCCGACCGGTCCCTTGGCGAGAAACGCGAGCCCCGTCGCCCCGTAGAAGACGACGAGCGCGCCCCGGCGCCCCTCGAGTTCCGCGAGCACGAAGGCGCACATGGCGCCAGTGATCGCCAGCGTCAAGGTCGTGTCCGGCAAGGGCACGTGCGCGAGCGAGAAGAGTCCCACCGTCGTGGCCGCCAGGAGGCCCGCAGTCAACCCCGCCGGAGGAGTGAACAGCCTCGCCCCGAGCCACGCAGAACCCAGCACGATCCCGAGCGCCCCGAGGATCGAGGGCAGCGCGGCGGTTCGCGGCGTCACCGCGCCGCCGGGGAGAGAGGCGAGCGCGATGAGCCAGGCATGCAGCGGGGGCTTGTTGAGCATCGGGGTGCCGGCGATCGCGGGCGCGAGCCAGTGCCCGCGAGCCACGATGTCCCTGGCCATCGCCGGGAATCGAGCCTCGTCGTTGGTCAGGAGCGTCCATCCGCCAACGTCGAGCGCGTAGAGCGGGACGACGACACCCGCCAGGATCGCGGCGTAGAGCCCGATTCGCTTCAGGTCCATCGTTGCCCGGGGAGATAGTGCTCGCGCCAGGCGTCGAACATCATCAGGGCCCAGAGCGCCTTGCGATGATTGCGCCGGCCGGCGAGATGCTCGGCCACGAGCCGGCTCACCGCGTTCGGCTCGAACAACCCCAGTCGACGCAACCGCTCCGGGTCGAGGCGATCCAGCATGGCGCGCCGCAGCGGACCGCGCAGCCAGCTGTCCAGGGGAACGCCGAAGCCTTGCTTGCGGCGCGTCAGCACCTCTGACGGGAGATCGTTCCGCAGCGCTCGCTTGAGGATGTACTTGGTGGTCCACCCGCGGAGCTTGAGCGAGACCGGGATGCGGCGCGCCAGGTCGATCAGCGGCACGTCGAGGAACGGGGCGCGAACCTCCAGGCCGCACGCCATGCTGGCCCGGTCCACCTTCGTCAGGATCTGCCCCCCCAGGTAGAACAGGCAGTGCTGGCAGATCAGACGGTCGAGGGGATCGAGGCCGGGAGGCTCCGCCACGGCGACCGTCAGGTCCTCGTAGACGTCGAGATCGCGGCAGGCCGACTGGACGGACGGGCTCAAGAGGTCGGCCTGCTCGGCGGGCGGCATCCCGCCGAGTAGGAGTTGCGTCCGCACCTCGGGGGAGTGCGGCAGCCCGCGGAAGAACTGCTTGAGCAGGAATTCGGCGCTTCCATACCGACGCGAAGGGGGCAGCCTCTTCACGGCCCACGTCGCGGCGTCCCGCATCCATCGCGGCAGACGGTTCACGTACCGCACTCCACGCTCGGCGAGAAACGTCGGATAGCCGCAGAAGAGCTCGTCCCCGCCGTCGCCGCTCAGGGTCACGGTGACCGTGCGACGCGCCATTCGGGACAGGACATAGGTGGGGAGGAACGATCCGTCGACGAGTGGCTCGTCGAGGAGCGCGCCCACCTCGTCCAGCAGGCCGAGGGCATCCCGGGCCGTGAACACGGTCTCCGTGTGCTCCGTGCCCCATCGATCGGCCACGGCGCGCGCGTAGGGGCGCTCGTCGTAGGTCGGCTCCTCGAATCCGATGCTGAAGGTCTGGAGCCGGGCCGGGCTCACGCGCGCCGCCGTCGCCGCGATGGCGCTCGAGTCCATGCCGCCGCTCAGGAACATCCCGAGCGGCACATCGCTGACCATCTGCCTCCGGACGGATGCTTCGATCTGCGTTCGGAGGTCAGCCGCCCAGTCCTCCTCACTCGGGCCGTGCTCGGGCGCCGGCGAGAGGTCCCAGTACCGCACGACTCTCGGCTTGTCCCCGGGTCGCACCGTCAGCAGACATCCGGGGGGCAGCTTGGCGATGCCCGCGAGCATGGCGTAGGGCGTCGGCACGTACTCGTAGGCCAGATACCGGGAGAGGCTCCGCAGGTCGAGCTCACGCGGCACGTCGGGATGTTCGAGCAGCGCGCGGAGCTCGGAGCCGAAGACGAATGCCGTGGGTCCGGCGTAGTAATAGACCGGCTTCTCGCCCATCCGATCGCGAGCCAGCAGCAACGTTTGCTGCCCAGCGTCCCATACGGCGAACGCGAACATACCTTCGAGGTGGGACACGCATCCGTCCCCGTACTGTTCGTAGGCGTGGGCGATCACTTCGGTGTCGGAGTCGGTGTGGAACCTGTGGCCGAGGGCGGCCAGCCGCTCGCGCAGGGCCTGGAAGTTGTAGATCTCGCCGTTGTGGACGACCTGGACGGTGTCCCGCCCGCCGGCCATCGGCTGCCGTCCGCGCTCAAGATCGAGCACGCTCAGGCGGCGGGATCCCAGCGCCGCGAGGGAGTCGACGTAGAAGCCCTCGTCGTCAGGCCCGCGGTGGCGGAGCGTCCTGGTCATCCGCCGCAGGATCGCGGTCCGATCCTCCGCGGGTCCGCTGTCGAGGAACCCGGTGATCCCGCACATCAGCTCATCTCCCCCCGCACTGCCGTTGGCTGGGCCTCCTCGCCGAGGGCCGGCGTGAGGGCGCGCATCACGTCACGCGCATGACGCGCGCGCTGCGGCGTCACCGCGCATTATACCGGAGGGGCGACGCGGACGCGGTATACGGGGAGGACGGCCGAGGCCGTCAGGCCTCGTGATCGACCTCGTAGCGGAGCTGGCGAGCCTTCATCCAGCGCACCGCCAGCAGGTCGAGAGACGCCGTCCCGAGTCGATTGCGCACGCCATAGTGCGAGACGCCGAAGCGGCGAGGGCGGTGGTTGACCTCGACCTCGAGGACTCGGTGGCCGGTCAAGCGCAGCAGGTTCGGGATGAACCGGTGGAATCCCCGGAAGCGGGGGAGATCCGGGAGACACGCGCGGCGCATGGCCCGGAGGCTGCAAGCGCTGTCCCGCACGGTATCGTGCATCACGGCGTTCCGCGCGGCGTTGGCGACGCGGGAGGACAGACGCTTGAGCCAGGGGTCGTGTCGATCCCGCCGCCACCCGGTCACGGCGTCCCAGCCCTCCATGGCAGCCAGCAGGGTCGCGATGTCGCGCGGATCGTTCTGCAGATCGCTGTCCATCGTGACGACGATCCGCCCGCGCGCTCGACGGAGTCCCGCGTCCATGGCTGCGGAGAGACCGTGATTGCCGTCGAGCCGCACGAGCCTGACGCGCGGGTCATGCGCGCACAGGCCGCGCATGAAGGCGACGCCATCGTCGGTGCTGCCGTCGTCGACGAAGATGACCTCGGCCGTCCAGCCGCCCTTCGCGAGCACCTCGGTCAGTTCCTCCCAGAGGGTGGGCAGGCTGCCGGCCTCGTTGTGCACGGGCAGGACGACGGAGAGGTCGAGGCCCCCCGTCTCGTCGCCAGCCCCGCTCAGGAGACGCGCACCCATCTCACGTCTCAGTGAAAGAAGTACGACACGCCGACGACGCCGACGTTGGCCTCGAAGCCGAAGTTGGGCTTCGACGTGCCGCCGTTAGACATGTGCTGGATGCGATACCCGACGTTGATCGCGAGATCCTCCGCGACGAAGACGGAGAACCCCACACCGCCCTCGAGGATGAAGGTGAACGGCGATTGGCTTTCTGGAACCCGCAGACCGGCGCCACCAGCTCCAGCGGTCAGCTCGAGGTAGGGCACGACACGTCCGAATCCGATGGCGTGCAAGCGCAGCGCTGCCTTGAGACCTCCGGCGCCCGCGTGCTTCGGATTGAAGTAGTACTCGAACCAACCCTCGAGCCCCGGTTCGAGCGCTGCTAGGTACCAGCCAGAGCCGAAGGGCTCGAACGGCAGGTACGATACTCGCGGGGTGAACTCGAGGAAGGTGATGTCGGAGAAGAGCGTCTCGATGTTGGCCTGCGCTCCCCCTCCCATCTGGAGCGACACGATGCTGGTGCCCTTCGCGAAGGCCTCGCTGGTATCGAAAGCCGCCCCGATGCGCGGTGCCGTGGCCATCGCGAGCAGGAGGGCGCCGATCGCGACCAGATGACGCGTCGTCCGTCCTGGGCCGCCGGATCTCTCCGTTCCCATCCCTGTCCCGGAGCAAGTGAGTTCGTGGCCGCGCGCGCCTCAGTCGGAGGAGAGCACCATCGGAAACGTAGCACATCCACGCGTCGCTCGGCGACTTCGCCCCATCGGCCGCAGAGGAATTCCGGATCGCCGCCACATGGTATACGCTTACGTACCGGCCGCGCTGGGCGAGGCGGAGGGTCCACGCTCGGAACGACTCGCCACGACGCCTGCCGACTGGAGGATGGATGGACCTGGGAATCTTCGACCATCTCGACCGACGGGACATGCCGCTTCACGAGTTCTACGAGAGCCGCCTTCGCCTGCTCCAGAAATACGACGACGCCGGTTTCTCGGCCTATCACCTGGCCGAGCACCACGCGACGCCGCTCGGCCTGGCGCCCGTGCCCGGCATCTTCCTGGCCGCCGCGACGCAGCGAACTCGACGCATCCGGCTCGGGCCGTGCGTGTACTGCCTGCCGCTCTACGATCCGCTCCGGCTCATCGAAGAGATCTGCATGCTCGACCAGCTGTCATGCGGCCGCTTCGACTTCGGCGTGGGCCGGGGGATCGTGCCGTACGAGATGGCGTACTTCAACCTGCATCACCTGGAGACCGAGGAGATCTACCGTGAAGCGCTCGAGGTGATCCTGCAGGGCCTGACGAGCGATGTCCTCGACCATCGGGGGTCCCGCTACACCTACCGCAGGGTGCCGATGATCCTCCGGCCCTTCCAGCAGCCGCATCCACCGCTCTGGTACGGTCTCGGTCATGCGCCCGGCGCCGAATGGGCGGCGACCAACAAGGTCCACGTCATCACCAATAGCCCGTGCGAGGCATCCGCACCGCTCTTCGATCGTTATCGCGAGGTGTGGCAGCGCAAGCACGGAGGAACGCCGGCGACGAAGCTCGGGATGTCGCGGCACATCGTCGTCGCGCCCACCGAAGCGGAGGCCCTGGCCGTGGCGCGCCCGAACTACGCCGTATGGTACGCGAACCTGACCAAGCTGTGGCGCGACTTCGGCGCCGTGCCTTTCCGCTTCGCCCGGGACTTCGACGAGGCGCGCCAGCGCGGTGTGGCGATCGCCGGGACCCCCGCGCTGGTGCGCGAGGAGATCGAGCGGCAGATCGCGGCCAGCCGGTGCACCTACTTCGTCTGCCGCCTCATGTTCGGGCACATGACCGACGCCGAGGCCGACGCGTCCATCGACCTGTTCACGGCGGACGTCATGCCGTCCCTCCGGCGCCTCGCTCCGGCGAGCGCCTGAGACGAGCGTCTCGGCCGGCGCGACGAGAGGCGCCCTCCATCAGAGCGCCGTGATCAGATAGACGCCCGAGACGATGAGCAGGGTCCCGAGCACCACCCGCCCGCTGAGGATCTCGACACCTCTCAGGAAGAAGAACGAGAGCAGGAGCACGAAGATGGGCGCCGAGCCGTAGAGCGGCGCCACCACGCTCACCGTGCCGAGGCCGAGCGCCACCACGTTGAGGAACACGCCGGCGTTCTCCGCGACTCCGGCGGCGATGAAGTGCGCGAGGCTGCGTCCGCGACACGTCATGGCCGCGCGCTGGCCGGACGCCAGGAGAAACGCCGTGAATGCGACCAGGGCCGTGCTCACGTTCACCGCCGAGCCGGTGACCGCTCCCATCTGATTCAGTCCGACCTTTCGCAAGATCGCCACTACCCCGAAGCAGAGGGCGGACAGCAACGGGATCGCGAGTTGCGCAGGTCGCACGCCGATCTGCCGTCCGCCGCCCGACAACACGATCGTGCCCGCGACGATGACCACGGTGCCGGCCACGATCGCGAAGGTCACTCGTTCCCCGAGCAGCAGGATGGCCAGACCCGACGAGATCAGGGGGTTCAAGTTGGTGAGGGCGGCCGCGATCGAGGGCCCGACCTTCTCGATGCTCACGAACCGCAGCAACCGCCCACCGACCGTACCGACGAGACCCGCGAGCGCGAACAGGGCGAATCCGGTCGCGGTGACACGGCCGATCCCGCCCGTGGCGAGCACCGCGGTCCAGAGGCCGACCGTGCCGACGGCGAGGTTGATCCAGAAGCCGGCGAACGGGCTGCTGCCGCGGAGGCCCTGGCGGATGAAGATCGTCGCGCCGGCCGACGAGAAGGCGGCGACGAGCGCGAGCAGGTGTACCGTGCGCGGCATGAGGGTCTCGGTCGCGGGCGAGGAGTGCGTCTAGGATGCGACCGCTGACGCCCTGGTCGTGATGCGCGTGAGGACGATCGGGTTCGTCGCGTGCATCGGGTGACGGTCAGGCCAGCGCGCGCTCACGGGTGAGCCGCGCGCCCAGAGCGCGAAGACGCTCGTCGATCCGCTCGTATCCCCGATCGACCTGACGCACGTTGTGGATGGTCGATCGCCCGCGGGCGCAGAGCGCCGCCGCGATCAGGGCCATGCCGGCCCGGATGTCGGGTGAGACGATCGTCGCGGCATGGAGCTCGCTGGGACCGATCGTCAACGCGCGATGGGGGTCGCACAGGACGACGCGGGCGCCCATAGCGATCAGGCTGTCGACGAAGAACAAGCGGCTCTCGAAGAGCTTTTCGTGGATGAGCGCGGTGCCGGCGCACTGCGTCGCCAGCACCAGGGCCAGCGGCGTCAGGTCGGCTGGGAACCCGGGCCACGGCGCGTCATCGATCTTCGGGATGGCGCCGTCGACGTCGGACACGATGGCGGGCTTCTGGCCCGCGGGAACCACCAGCGTCGTGCCCTCGATCACCGTGTCCACGCCGAGCCGCGCGAAGGCCAGGCGGATCATCCGGAGATGGTCGGGGACGATGTCCAGGATGCGCAACTCGCCACCCGTCATGGCGGCGATGGCGACGAACGATCCGATCTCGATGTGGTCCGGGGACAGGCGGTGACGCGTCCCGTAGAGCGCGGGGACGCCGTGGATCTCGAGCACGTTCGAGCCGATGCCAGCGATCTGCGCGCCCATGGCGTTCAGCGCCCGGCACAGGCCCTGGACGTGCGGCTCCGAGGCGGCGTTGAGGATCCGGCTGGCGCCGTCGGCCGTCGCGGCTGCCATGATCGCGGTCTCGGTTGCGGTCACGCTCGCCTCGTCCAGGAAGACCTCGGCGCCGCGGAACCTGCCGTGAAGCACGAGGTGGTAGCTGTCTCCCTCGGTCAGCTCCGCGCCGAGCTGACTCAGGGCGAGCAGGTGCGTGTCCAGTCGGCGCCGGCCGATCTTGTCGCCGCCCGGTCTGGGCAAGACGGCTTGACCGAGCCGGGCGAGAAGCGGAGCCGCCAGCAGGAACGATCCTCGAATCTCCGCCCCGAGGGCGGGGTCGGGAGTGACGGTGCTGAGGGTGGAAGCGTCGCATTCCACGGCATGCTCTCCGGAACGGTCGACGCGTACACCCAGCCCGCGCATGATCTGGATGAGCAGGTCGACGTCCCGGATTCGCGGAACGTTCTCGATGTGGACGGCCGCCGGCACGAGCAGCGAGGCGGCGAGGAGCGGCAGCGCCTCATTCTTGTTTCCGCTCGGCGTCAGCGACCCGGTGATCGGCTGACCCCCCTCGATGTGGAATCGATCCTCGTCGCCCTCACTCGCAGTGGTCAACGGTCCTCTCGAGGAGCGCGGCCGGGGCGCTACCGCCACTCGTCCACGGACGCGGTCTTCTGGTACGTGGAGCCCATGATGCGCCAGTAGCCGTTGGTCTCGCCGCCGACGACCACCACGTGGATGTCCTCGCGGCGGAAGATCGGGATCAGCTCGTCGGGGGCCGCCGCGAGCTTGGAGGCCCACGGCTCCTCGCCGAACGTGGCGCGGGGGTAGATGTAGTTCTGCACGAGCTGGTAGTCCCAGTACTGGCCGGCCGGCATCCGCGCGGTGTCGTAGAGCCAGTCGATGAGCGCCTCCTTCTTCGAGAATCCCCCGCGGTCGATGAACTGGCGCGCGGTGATGGGGTCCAGGAGCAGGGTGGGCGGTCCGTGCGGGTCCATGCCGCGGAGCATGTTGCCGACGTGCTCGCGCCAGTGCTTCTCGCGAAGGCCCAGGGTGAAGGCGGTCGAGCGGCAGCCGGTGAAGACGCTCTCCGTGCTGTCGGAGGGGTCGAAGCCATGCTGGACGTGGAAGGGCTCCCACGGACTTCGCTCCTCGTTCTCGGCGAAAGTGACGCTGCTGTAGGCGTATCCGTTGCCCTGCGAGCCCATGTACGTGAGCCCCGGCACCGATCCTCCCTGGAGATTCTGCGACAGCAGGCCGTAGGCCCGCCCGATGACCGCATTCGCTTCGTTGTAGGGGCCCATCGCGCCTGTCCCGGCGTTCATGCCGATCTCGGATCGGATGGGGCCGTTGACGACGGCCATCGTCGCGAGCGAGCTGGTCGAGCTTCCGCGCGCGCTGACCCCCGTGGCGGCCAGCGCCAGGATCACGGGGAAGTGCTCGGGCCGCGCCCCTGCCATCACCGCGTTCACGGCGACCTTCTCGACCGTGTACTCCCAGTACTCCCGGAAGTGCGTCGGCCGCATGCGCCCGACGATCTCGTCAGGCTGGCGCCGCGTTCCCGCCAGCATCGCTTTCACGCGCTCCTGGGTGGGCAGCACGATCGGCAGCATGTCCGTCCAGTGCTTGTCGCGGAAGAGGCGCTCCAGGTTGGGCGCGGTGTCGGGATCGACCAGCCGCGGGGTGGAGCGGTCGAACTCGCGGGGACCGAGATCCTCCCCGTCGAATGGACGCGTGAGCCCCTCGACGACCTCCTGCATGACCGGGCGGCCGGTCAGCGGGTCCTTGCCGTCGACGTAGGCGCGCAGCTCGGACGCCGACTTGCCCATCACCGGCTGAGGGACGAACACCTGCCGGAGGCCGGGCATCCCGTTCGTGGCCGCGACCGAGCGCACGACGCGGTCGAACTTGTCCGTGTGCACGGCCACGGTGGGGATGCCGTACTTGGCCTCGATCGTCATCGCGTGCGCGGCGACCGCCGGCGCGCAGGTGCTTCAGTGGCCGACGCCGACGACGGCGGCGTGCCCCTTCGCCTTGATCTCCTCCCACGTCGCGGGGTCGTCGTTCAAGTAGACGCTCGAGATCGGCTTGAACACCGTCCGCACTCCCGGCATGTGCTCGCCGAACCACGCCTGCATCTGCTTGAGGAAGACGTCGGAGTCATCGAAGCGGCAATCGACCAGGTAGATCGTCTTGCCCTCCAGCGTCGCCACGCGCGACGCCAGCTCCTTGCGTCTCACCGTCGGCGCGAAGCCCTCCGGGTTCAACACCGTGATCCGGTCGCTCATGACCGTGCCCCCTCGCGGAAGAATGCCGACACGATAGCATGGCGTCGCTGGCGGCGGATAGCGTCGCGGAGATCGGGCACGCTCGGGCGGAGCGCACGGACAAGGGATACAATGGCCGGCGATCGGTCTCGCAGTCTCCGGCGGGAACGACGGCGCCGAGCTCGCTCGACTCGCGGGCGGGGGGCCGCTGGCCCGCCCCAGGGCTCACGCGGGCGGCGAGGACGTCGGTCCCGTCACCGGCTCGATCACGCCGGCCGTGTGGAGCGCCGCGATCTCCTCGGCACGGAGCTCGAGCAGCTCCGCGAGCACACGATCGGTGTCCTGACCGAGCAGCGGCGCGATCCGCTCCACGGCAGACGGGGCGCTCCCGTGCAGGCGAATCGGAGAGATCGGCACGCGCGTCTTGCCGCGTCGGGGATGCTCGACGTCGACCCACACGCCACGCTCGGCGAGGTGCGGATCGTTGACGACCTCGCGAGCGGTGCGCACCGGCGCGCACGGCACGTGGGCCACGGTGAGGGCGGACATGACCGCATCCTTGGTGCGCTCCCGCGTCCACGCCTCGACCATCGCGTCGATCTCTGCCATCCGCGCGGCGCGCGCCGGGGTGCTGGCGAAGGCCGGGTTCTGCAGGAGATCCTCGCGGCCGAGGACGCGCGCGATGCTGTGCCAGTGACGCTCCGAGGCCGTGAAGATCGCGACGTAGCCGTCGCTGGTCGTGTAGACGTTGTACGGCGCGATGGCCAGCGCCGGGTGGCGGTTGCCCGTGCGCTCGGGAACGTTGCCGTCGCCGTCCATGACGGCGCCCATGGCGCTCGCGAGGGCCATGATGGAAGCCTCCAGCATCGCGACCTCGACGAGCTGGCCCTGTCCGGTGCGCTCACGGTGGAGCAGCGCGCCCAGGATTCCCGCGAAGAGATGGACGCCGGCCAGGAAGTCGCTCACGGCCGGCCCGGCCTTGACCGGAGGAAGGTCCGGGTAGCCCGTGGCATTCATGATGCCGCTCATGGCCTGGATCGTCAGGTCCATGGCGGGGAGGTTCCGGTATGGGCCGCTGAGCCCGAAGCCGGTGCCGACGCCGTAGACCAGTCGGGGGTTGCGGGCGTGCAGAACGTCCCAGCCCAGACCCAGACGATCCATCACGCCGGCTGCGAAGTTCTCGATGAGCACGTCCGCCTTCTCCACCAGACGAAGGAACAGCGCCTTGCCCGTCGCGTGCTTGAGGTCGAGGACGACCGACTCCTTGTTCGAGTTGAGCATCACGAGCGGGTAGGGCTCGACGTCGCGCTTCCGCCGGCGGACCACGTCGCCCTCGGGCGGCTCGATCTTGAGGACACGCGCGCCCATGAACCCCAGCAGGAGGCCGCAGTACGGGCCGTTGTAGATCTGGCCCAGGTCCAGCACGAGCATGCCATCGAGAGGACGGCGAATGGCGGTCGTCATGGGACGGTCGATGAGCTGATGAAAGATCTGACCCGAACCGGGGCGACGAGTCACGTCTGGCGCCCCGGCCCGGGTCGTGTGAATTCGTCTTGTCGGCGCTACTTCTTGGTGAGGACCAGCCGGACCTCGTTCGCGGCCGCGCGCCACAACCCTCCGCCCGGCGCGTCGTACTCTGCCTGGACCTGCTTCCGGAACTCGGGCATCATCGTGTCCTGCTTGTCGGCCGGGACCGTGTCGAGCGTCCGGCCGCGGATGCCGACGGTCTTGGTGGTGGCCATGTGCGCGCGCTCGATCCACCGCCCGACCTCGTTCCAGTCCTTGTCGAAGAAGACGACCACGGGGATCGACTGGTAGCCGTTGTTCAGGAACGTGTCCCTGAGATCCGCGTTCTGATCGCGCAGGAACACGCGCAGCTCGGCCCCCGGAATCGACTCGCAGATGTGCGCGATCAGTGGAGAGTTCCGGTGCACGTCGCCGCACCAGTTCTCGGCGAGCATCATCACGTACTTGACGTGGTTGACGCCGCTGAAAAACTTGCGCTCGTCATCCGTGAGCGTGGATTTCATGGAGTTGCTCTCGGTGCGCTCTCGCGTGTCACCCATCTGGGCCACGTACTCCTTCCAGGTCATGCCCTTGGCGAAGCGCTGCGAGTCGAGGGGAATTTTCAGCTGAGCCATCTTTTCTTCTCCTCCGGGTTGGTTGAGGTTGGTGGACGCGACCGACTCATCCTTTATACACCAAAATCGCCGGGCCCGCTTCCGCCCGTGTCCTAGACGGCGTGCGCGGCGTCGGCCTCGATGTGGAGCGCGCGAATGGTCTCCGCGGTCGGCACTCCGGTCACCGGATCCCAGCCCTGCTCGACGTAGTAGTCGGTCACGATCTCGTCTTGCTGCTCCGTGGTGAGCCCCGGGTGCTTTGGGAGCGGGTCGCTGAAGCGCACCGGCAACCGGTCGTCGGCACGACTCATGCCCTCGCGGAGGTTGAATAGTCGAGCGAGGGTGAGGCCGCGATGGGCGGTCGTCACCATCTCCTCGGGAGTCACGTCCCAGCCGGTGACGGCCGCCAGGATGGCCAGGGACTGGTCGTCCTCGTACGCGAGGAAGTGACAGAGGCCGATTTGGTTGCGCAGCCCGTTCCGGTTGCCGGTCTGACGCATGTGGTCGCCGCCGGTCGGTGCCAGCAGGTACGATGCCCGCATCACCGGCATGTGACGCGGGTCGTGCATCGCCATCTCGAGCCCCTTCACCGTCGTCAGCAGGGCCTCGGAGCCCCGGCCGAGCCGTTGGGCCGCGCGCTGCGAGCCCTCGGCGAGCAGGTCACCGACGCCCTGCCGGAACGCGATCTTCTCGACGAGATCGACCACGGCGTCGGCATCATGGAAACGCAGCGGGACCCCGGCAGTGTCGTCGAGGGTAAGGAGGCCTTTCTCGAAGCACTCCATCGCCCAGGCCAGGGTCGCGCCGAGCGAGACCGTGTCCATCCCGAGATAGTTGCACATCTCGTTCGACTTGCAGATGGCGATCAGATCGTCGAGGCCGAGGTTGACGCCGAGCGAGGCGAGCGACTCGTACTCGGGGCCGCCATAGCGCGGATCGACGCGGTACCGGCCTCGCGGGTCGACGGCGACGCGGGCCCGCCCCTTGTACACGGTCTGCTCAGCCCGCCGCGCGGCCTCCTCCTTGTCCTCGATGTGGACGACCTTCTTGCAGCGCACGGAGCACGCGTAGCACGCGCCCATCCGGACGCGCACCTGGTCGCGCACGGCGATCGCGTCCACCTTCGGCACGGTGTCGGCGGCGCCCATCCGGTAGTTGAGCACGGGCATCCCGCCCTCGAGGCTCTTCCCCTGCATGGCAGCGCCTGTACCGAACTCGTGGAAGGCGCGGTGCTTCTCGTCCATCGTGCCCGAGACCCACTTGGCGATCGCCTGGAGCCCGGACGGGTCGGCGATCTTCACCGGCACCTTCCCGCGGACCGCGATGGCCTTGAGGCGCTTGGAGCCCATGACGGCGCCCATTCCAGTGCGGCCCGCCACCTCGTTGAGATCATTGGCGATGCAGGCGAAGCGCACGAGGTTCTCGCCCGCCGGTCCGATCTGGGCGATGCGGATGCGCGGATCGCCCAGCTCGGCGAGGATCGTGTCCTCCACCTCGCCAGTGATCTTGCCCCAGAGGTGCGCGGCGTCGCGGAGTTCCACGGCCCCATCGTTGATCCAGAGATACACGGGCGTAGCGGAGACGCCGTGGATGACGATCGCGTCCCATCCCGCGCGCTTCAGCTCGGCGCCCCAGTACCCACCGGACTCCGACTCGCCGAAGCCGCCGGTCAACGGGGACTTCGCGCCGACGCTGTGCCGCCCCGCGCCAGGCACGGGCGCGCCCGTGATCACGCCGGGCGCGATCACGAGGATATTGTCCGGTCCCAGCGGGTCCGCGCCCTTCGGCACGTGCTCGAGCATGTAGTGGGCGATCAGCCCGCGCCCGCCCGCATAGCGGCGGAAGAACTCGTCACCGGGCTCCTCGATCCATGTGCTCCGGTCCCGGAGGTTCACGTGCAGGATCTTGTTCCAGTACCCGTATCGGTCCATTGGGTGTTTGGCCCCTTTCGACGCGGTCAACCGCCTTCCATCGGGCTCAGGAGCATCACGTCGGCCCCGTCACGGAGCGGCGTGTCCCGCTCCGCCAGCTCGCCGTCGACCGCGAGGGTCAGTTCCGCGTCGGGCTCGATCCCGATGGCGGCGAGCAGATCGGCAAGCGTTGCGCCGCGGGGGACACGGTACGGCTGCGGTCCGTCGGCGCCGCGGGGCAAGAAACGCCGCAGGTCGGCGAAGAACGTGACGTTGACAGCGAGAGTGCCGGAGGCGGCGGGCACCGGGTCGCTCGTG
>Ga0335077_10003333_pt1 | contig 19362 bp, 13 predicted proteins | sample Lox_Sample_31_FD_207151 | JGI IMG/M metagenome (GOLD analysis project Ga0335077, IMG submission 207151) | Soil microbial communities from Loxahatchee National Wildlife Refuge, Florida, United States - Lox_Sample_3.1 | ecosystem: Environmental > Terrestrial > Soil > Wetlands | place: USA...
AACCGCCCCGATCTGCGCGACGCCGGCTCGAACGATCATGGAAGGCTCCCCTGATGGGTATGAGCACACGATGGTTGCAGCTCGCCAGGTGCGACAGGGCCGCGACCAGGCATCCGAGCACATCATGCAACGTGCGAGGCGGGTTAGACAGGGGGCTTGAGAGGCTCTTCTGCGGGCGTGTCGCGCAGGCCCGTGCCGTGCGCGCTAGCAGCTGAGCCCTGCGCGCGGGTCAGCGCTGCGCGATCAGGGGCCAGGTGCCGGCGCCGACCGCCGAGTCCTCGGGCAACTCAATCCATCCGGTGATATGACCGCACGTCAGGTAGATCTCGCGCCCGCTGGTGAAGTGCACGACCTCATCGTCACGGTCATCCTGGGACGGGTCATAGCGGCGGACGTTCCCGTCACAAAGGCTGAGCATGTAGCCGACCGTGTGGAACCCCTGATTGACGTATGCATCGGCGGGCGAGAAGAAGTTGGCGAACAGGCGGTTGTGCCGGGAGCAGATGTGCGTGTGGTAGTCGGCGACGATGCGCCAGCCCGCGGGTGTGGCCTCGGAGTACTGCACGATGTCGACTCCGAAGGGCTTGTGCGAGGTCAAAGGCGCGCTTACGTGGAACTCGTGCTGAGAGTCTTCGTAGATCACGCCGCCGCACTCGTATTGGCGTGGACAGTCACGCGCGACCGTGAGAGCCGCGGTGGCGGCTGAATCCATGTCCCCGAATATCGCGAATATCAGCGGGATCATTGGCCGTACTCCCACCCCGGCTCAGAGGGTGACGAAGTGCCGCGCACGTCAGGAGTTCATCGTTGCCCTTCTTGCCGTCGCCGCGGCGGATGTGCTTCACAAGATTGACCCCGCAAATGTGGACCGGTTCCGCAGGCTGCCCAAGCAGTGTCCGATACCTGCGCTTCGCGCCCGAAACTGAGGGCCTTGTCGCTCGGCGACCCGCGAACTGGACAGATTCTTCCGGCATCGGCTTGTGACCGGATTCACGCTGGCCGCGCGCGGAATTAGACGCGCTTCGCGAGCTCGCGTAGCAGTGCAGCGCCGTCGCCCCGCCAGGCACTGCCATGCATACACGCAAGCGTGGCCGCTCGGGCTTCCGCGAGCCGCTCGAGCTGTCGCGCCGAGTCCAAAGCGTGTGCAAAGTAATCCATCATGTGCGGAAAAGCTCCCGCTGGAACCGAGGATGTCAGCCTCAGTGACCGGGGGACTGTCAGGTCGCACCCCGCCGCACTAGACGTCTCTTACGGCCGGTGTGGCCACCCAGCCCGCATCAACACCGCCCGGCAGCATCTGCCCGACGTCTTCCCCGACCTCGCTGTCGATCAACGCGTTTAGCCTTGCGTTCAGGCGCTCCAGCAGCGGCTCATTACGCTTCCGATCCAGCGCGAGATTGGTTCGTTCGAGCGGATCGGCCTCCAGATCGAACAGTTCAACGTCGTTCAAGCGGAAGAGCTGCTCGAGCGTCGCGGGGCGGTTGTGCTGCTTGGGCGAGAAGTAACGGGCGAGCTGGTAGCGGCCGTCAAAGAGGCTGCGGATCGCGCCGCGCTTGCCCAGGTCGGGTCGGAGCGCCCCGGTCTTGGCCATCTCCTTGATCTTCGCCCGGCCATCCGGCTGCTGCAGGATCCCTACCGCCTGCTGCAGGAAGCCACCGTCGATGTAGGCGAACATGTTGTAGCAAAAGAGCGCGCCGTCCCTGACCGCGGTCAGACCAGCCGTCTCCGGAGCCGCCAGCACGGCCGAGAAGTCCTTTCCCGGCAGCGCCTTTGTGATGGCGGCCTTGCGCTCGGGTGCGGCATTAGTCAGGTGCACCAGCGTCGGCGCGATGTCGAGGTGCGAGGTCACGGCCTTGCAGTGCTTGCCACCCGGGTATGCGGGATGGGCGACGATCAGCGGCACGTTGTTCTGCTCGCGATAAGCGGTGGCGCCCTTGGCATGCAGGCGGTGCGCGCCATCCAGGTCACCGTGATCGGCGGTCAGAACGACGATGGTGTTGGATGCAAGGCCGAGGGCCTCCAGCTCATCGAGCAGTGGCACGATGTTACGGTCGACGTCGCGCAGGCAATTGAGGTAGCAATCATGCCGCCGATGCCAGCGCGCGTCCTCGTTGGCGATGGTGCCCACCAGGGCATCGTGTGACTTGAGGAAGTCCGCGTGCGCGGCCGGTCGGCCGGGCTCGTCGAGCCTCTGGGAGTAGGTGCTCGGCAGCTTGGCCCCCCACTGCTTCGCGTACAGGGGATGCGCGGGTTCAGGCCGGATCTGCCCGAGGATGTTGCGGGCCTGGACCGGCTCGCCGGGCCGGTCTGTGTTCAGGAACATGATGTCGTGCGGATTGACCAGGTTCACCGCGAGGAACCAGGGCTTGCTCTGCGCCTTCAGTTCCATGCCCCGGCCGCGCAGCCAGTTGACTCCCATGGCGGAGATGATGCCGTCGTGCAGGTAGCCGCCCTGCTCGTGGGCGATGATGTCGCCGATGCCCAGGTAGTCAGAGAAGCCGTAAGCCTCCATCTCCTTGGTGAAGATCTTGGTCGGCGTACCCAGCTCGTTGACGGTCTCGAACTCCTTCGTCAGGTGCCACTTGCCCTTGTAAGCGGTGTAATAACCGGCCTCACGCAGCAGGTCCCCGAGCGTCGGCAGCTCGGTCGACATGCTGGCGATCCAGGGGAAGTTGGTGTTGTCGAACATCTTGGTGTGCTGGATGTGCCGCCCCGTATAAAGCACCGAGCGTGACGGTGTGCACACACACGAGTTGATGCGGTGGTTCTCGAATAGCACGCCGCGGCGCGCGAGCCGTTCGTGCCCGGGGAGGTGGTAGCCCTCGGGCAGCTCCCCCGGCCGGAAATACCGCTCCTGGTCGGTGAGGATGAAGAGGATGTTGTATGGGCCCGGCGCTGCAGCGGGCAGTTCGTGGCCTGCGGCGCGGCGCGCCGATTCATTCGTAGCTGTCAAGATTCGCCCCCCCAACGATTGCCGACGGTGCGAACAGCTCCGCGCCGGCGTTTCATTCTCACACAGCGGTCGGGCGTATCGCGAGATCAGGCGCGCGCCGGCGGTTCATGCTCGCGATGGAAGCGATGGATGGTCCAGAGGTAGCTCTCCATCAGCGAGTCCTTGCCGAGCTGGGCCAGGATCTCGAGCCGGCGGCTCGGGGCCAGCGTGCTCGCCAGCTGCAGGCGTGCCCGGGTGAAGTGCTTGAGCTGGTTGCGATACTGCCAGAGCAGCTCACGCGCCGCGGTCTTGTTCAGATGTAACTCCCAGGAGGCGAGCATCACCGCCGCGGTTCCCATGCCGAAGGTCAGGAGGTTGTGCAGGGAGCCACCGAAGTAGGTATGGCGCTCCGCGAATTCTCCAAGCAGCAGCAGGGTCAGCACGACGGCGACGATGGTGCCGAACAGCAGGGTCTTCAGCCGCTTGGTGCGGATGCCACTATGGCGCAGCTGCGCCACCTTGCGGGTGAAGTACTTGCGCTGGTCCTCGATCCAGGAAACGTACACGCTGTCGCCCTGCCCCGCTTTCTCTGTCAGTCCGTGGCTCATGGATGGCAGTTCCAGCGAGATCAGCACGTGACTGATCCAGCCGAAGCCGTGGAAGCTGTTTACCCCCGACAGGGAGAGCACCTCTTCGGCATCCACCAGCGGCTCGCTGCTCGCGAGGCGCAGGTAGAACTTGACCCGCAGGGTCTCGGCCAGAGCCCGGCACATCAGATGCTTGGCGAACCAGTGGCGATGGTGCAGCGCCGAGTACAGCGCGAAGCCGGAAGTGAGGATCAGGAGGTACATGAACAGCAACAGGCGCGTGCTGACGAACTTCTCGTACACGAGGTAGGAAAAGCCCATGAAGAAGGCCACCAGGTTGAAGAAGGCGAACATGCGGTCGGAGCGTTTCTGGAAGTGCAGCGCCAGCGCGTCCGCCTTGCCGTACTGGGCGTCGATGCGCTCGAGTGCCAGCTGATCGACGTGGGGGACGTCCGGCCCGCCGGCGATCGCCGGCACGATCTGCATCAGCGAGTCCGGTTCCTTGCGGCCGCGCCAGTAACTTATGTAATGCACGTATTCCTGGTTGTAGGCGTTCAGCGATTGCAGGTGGATCGCCAGGCGCGACGGCAGCTGCGGCAGGCGCAGCAGCGCATCATCGCTGAGTCCGGCGAGAAAGCACGGTGCGTCCGGCTCGGCAACTGCGGCGCCGTTGGCGCGCACCGTGGGGATCCAGTAGACGAAGCGCACCGGCAGCTCGTGCTCCGGCAAGGCATCGAGGATTCTGATCTGCGTGTCGCTCTTGTTGCGGTCCGTGCGCGCGCCCAGGTAACGCAGCACGGTGTCGGCCGTCCCGCCCGGCAGGGACGAGGACTTCCCGTCCCATAGCGCCAGCAGCAGGCTGCAGCCGCGCGTGAGTGTCTGCGTCACGACGGTATAGCGTGCGTCGCGCTGCGAGATGCCGGCTGCCGCGGCGGCCTCCTCGGCCGCGGCGCTCAGGGGCAGCTCGACCGAATTCACGCGCGGGTGCGCCAGCAGCGTCTTCAGCAGCGCAAAGGACTCCGGGTCGAAGTCCGACTCGTACTGCCTGAGGTCCATGGGCAGGATGGCATCCACGCAGAACCCGAGCTCCAGGGCCACCTGCACCGCCAGCAGGTCAGCGCCGGTTGCCATGCCGGACATGAGGCGGACCTCCGAGTCAGGCAGCCGCTCTTTCAGCTGCGAAAGGAGGTCGGCGACGGCGCCCCGCAGGTTGAGCAGCGTATCGGCGTGCAGGTCGCGATGCCCGGAGACGCCCACGACGAAGGGCGAGATTCGCTTATTGTCTGTCTCAGCCAAGTCCGCAAGCTTCCGCGCCCTGTGAGCCATCGCATTGTGCTGCCTGCAGGGGAGCCCGGACAACCGGGGGGGATGACCTGCAAGCACGCGACGGTCGCGCGCCGGCGCTCACTTGCATTAGACTGCGGCGCGCCCGCGCGCCCCTATTGATGCCCGGCGAAGGATCCGCCGACGAGGACCGCCGCTTTGGAGCCCCGCAAGTACTGGGCCTTCATCAGCTACAGCCACCGCGACGCCAAGTGGGCCGCCTGGCTGCATCGCTCGCTGGAATCCTACCGTCCGCCGCGGGCGCTCATCGGCACGTCAACCGCCGCGGGCGCGGTGCCCAAGCGCCTGGCGCCGGTGTTTCGCGATCGCGAGGAGCTCGCGAGCGCCACGGACCTCGGCGCCTCGATCAACCACGCATTGCGCGAATCGGCCTGCCAGATCGTGATCTGCTCGCCGAGCGCGGCCCGCTCGCGCTGGGTCAACGAGGAGATCCTCGCTTTCAAGCGCCTCGGGCGCGAGCAGCGCATCTTCTGCCTCATCGTCGAGGGCGAGCCGCACGCCTCCGACAAGCCCGAGCAGGCCGAACTCGAGTGCTTTCCGCCGGCGCTGCGCTTCGGGCTCGGCGCGGACGGTCAGTTGAGCAGCACCCCGAGCGAGCCGATCGCCGCGGACGCCCGGGCCGGCAAGGATGGCAAGGGCCACGCCAAGCTCAAACTGATCGCCGGCGTCCTGGGCGTCGGCTTCGACACGCTGCGCCGGCGCGAGCAGCAGCGCCGCAACCGCCGCCTGTTCGCGCTCAGCTGCGCGGCCACTTTCGGCATGGTGGTCACGAGCAGCCTCGCCACCTACGCCCTGATCCAGCGCCGCACCGCCGAGGAGCAGCGCGCTCGGGCTGAAGCCGAGGCCGAGACCGCCCGGCAGACCACCAACTTTCTCGTGGACCTGTTCCGCATCTCCGATCCGAGTGAGGCGCGCGGCAACGCCGTGACCGCACGCGAGATGCTCGACAAGGGTGCCGCACGCATCGACCGCGAGCTTGCGCGCCAGCCCCAGATCCGTGCCACCCTCATGGACACGCTCGGGACGGTCTACATGGGGCTGGGTCTTTACTCCAGGGCGCGTCCGATGCTCGACGGGGCGATCGTGAGCCGGCGCACCAACGCCGTGCAGGACCCCCTCGCCCTCTCGGTCTCGCTCCAGCACATGGGCGACCTGCTCACACTGCAGGCGCAGTATGAGCCGGCGCAGGCAGCCTACCGCGACGCGATGAGCCTGCAGGGCAAGCTGCCGGAGGACACTCAGGTCCGCGCGCAGCGGGCCAAGACGCTGCACGGCCTCGGCACGCTCCTCGAGCAGACCGGTCGCTACGCCGAGGCTGACCAGGCCTTGCGGCAGGCGCTCAAGCTGCAGCAATCGCTGCACGGCAACCCGCATGGCGAGATCGCCGTCACCCTCAAGGACCTGGCGCGCGTCATGGACAAGGGGGGCGACCTGAACGGCGCGATCCCGGTGATGCGCAACGCGGTCGCCATGCAGCGCGCGCTGAGTGGCGCGCAGCCCGACCCAGGTCTTGCGGAGGCCATCAATGACCTGGCGCTGTTGCTCGAAGAGAGCGGCAGCTACGATGAGTCCGAGAAGCTGTACCGCGAAGCGATCGAGATGAAGCGTCGCGTCTTCGGAGACAAGCACCCGGAGGTGGCGGGGGGGCTGAACAACCTCGCCATGGCATTCCAGGACCAGGGCGACCTGGTGCGCGCCGAGTCGACCTATCGGGCCGCCCTCGCCATGCAGCAGGAGTTGCTCGGGGAGGTGCACCCGGACGTCGCCAACACGCTCAACAACCTCGCGTTCGTGCAGTCGGCGCGCGGGGACCTGCGCGGCGCCCTGGCCACCGAGCAGCAGGCGCTCGGCGTTTACCGCCAGCTCTTTCCCGGGGACAACCCGGAGGTCGCGCGCATCATGAACCGCATCGGCTTCTGGCTGACGCAGGTGGGCGACTACCCGCAGGCGGAGCGTGATCTGCAGACGGCGCTTGCCATGCGGCGCCGGCTCTTCGGAGCCGACAACCCCGATGTGGCCTCAAGCCTCAACCACGTCGCTATCCTGCAGCTGGCGCAGCGCGATTACGACGGCGCCCTCGAGTCGGCACGGGGCGCGGTGGCGATCCTCTCCCCGGCGCTCTCCGCCACGCACTGGAAGACCGCCGTGGGCGAGAGCCTGGAGGGCGCAGCCCTCGCCGGCCTCGGCCGTTACCCGGAGGCCGAACCTCTGCTCGAGCACGCCGTTGCCATCCTCGGCAAGGACGGGGGCGCGCCGCCGGAGTACCACCGCCTCGCACAGCAGTACCTCGAGAAGCTGCGCTCTGACCGGCTGCAGGCACGCGCGAATGCCAGCGCCGACACGGTGGCGCTGCGCACCCACCTCGCCGGTACCTCCGCGCCCTGATCTACGCTGCGGCTGCCGCGCGCAGGCCGGGCAACGCACGCCCGCGTACTCCGTTTTGGTGATGGTCGGGGGTCGGTCACCGGAACGTGCTAGGCTCCGGCCATCCCAAGAAGCGCTCAGCGCCCACATAACCGAACAATCCCGGCCAGACTGACGGGTACCGCATGCGCCCGCGGGGCGGTTTCGACCGCCGCGCGCATCCCATGACTGCCTGAACTTTGGCCGCCAACGAGGCTCACATGCACTTCTCGGCAACGAAGTTCCAGCTGCTGCTCGCGCGCGCGGGCTTTGCGCTGGCGACGCTGTGCGTCGCCGCCACGGCCAGTGCGGAGTTCGTGCGCGTGACCGCCGCGAATGCGGTCGGCAACTCGCTCTACGATGTCACGGCGTTCTCCGCTCCGCCCGGTACCGGCAGCACCAGCCCGCTGAACTCCGACGGGGCAAGCCACGGCAGCTTCAGCGCCCTGGTGCAGGCGCCGAACGCCGCCAAGGGGACCGTTGATGTCCTGGTGGCCGATGCCGGCAAGGGCCAGATCATCCGCTACACGCCGGCCGTCGGGGCGACGCCCGCGTCGGAGACCATCGTATGGAGCTTCAAGAAGAACGGGCCCTGTAACCCCGATGGCCTGTCGCTGGATGCGGCCGGCAACCTCTACATGGTGCAGCAGAACAAGCCCGCCGTCTGGGTGCTGCCGGCGAGCACCATATCATCCACCGGCTTTGCCTCCACCCCGCTCCTGATCGACACGAACGGCTACTCGAGCCTCGGCGATGTGGTCCTGCGCGAGACCATGATCGCGCGCAGCGCGGGCAACGGCTTCGCCATCGGCGACCTGCTGGTGCTCGGCAGCTCCAAGACCTCCTCCAACAAGACGGTCCTGTTCGTCTATCGCGCGGCGAGCCTGCAGAGCGTGCTGAACGGCGCTGGCGCCCGCAGCGGTCCGGATGTGCGTCTCATCAACGTTGGACAGTTCACCTGGGGCGGTGGAGTGCCGATGGGCATGGACTTCTGGCCGGCCGACGCCTTGGATGCCAGCCCGACTGTGCTGGTCGCCACCGCCGGCGGCCAGGTGGTGCGACTGGACTTCACCGCCGGCACCGGCGGCTATTCGCCCACCCTGGTACAGGTATTCGCCAGCGGCCTTGGGAGCGGGATCTTCAAGGTCAAGGAAGGCCTGCAGCTGGGCGTGCCCTATGCCTTCCTCACCCAGGCCCTTGCGTACAACAAGGGCCGGATCCTGCAGCTCGGCGCCCCCGTCGGCGGCGCCACCAACTTCGTCGGCGTCGCAACCCTCGGGGTGCAGAGCCCGGATGCGCTCGCGGTCGCGCGCGCGGATGCCGTCCCGGCCAGCAGCTGCGTGGCCCCGGCTACCTGCGATCTCAGCGATGGCGTGTTGCCACACTCGATCGCCGGCAGCTCGGCCGCGCAGGTCTCCGGCAACGTGATCGAGAGCAGCTGCGTCATCCTTGCCGATCCGCGCGTACAGAACGGAGTCTGCGACGGCACCAGCCTCAACGTCGCAACCCTGTGTCCCGGCTTTGGCAACGAGACCATCCCGGGCACCATGTGCGGTGCCTCCGGCAAGTCCGGCTCGGGCTTCGCCCTGCTGCGTACCGATGCCCCCGGCGTGAACAATATTCCGGGCATCCTCGTGTACAGCGATGAGGACGTGGACCAGATCCTGCCGGCCACGGCACCGGCGACCAACCCGCTGTGCCCGTCGGCGCTGCTCGCGTGGGCGCCGCGCTCGGACGCCAACCCGAGCGAGGGCAGCATCGTCGAGGTGGATTCGCAGACCGGGCTCACCGACCTGATCGAGCTCACCGGCTTCTGTGATGCCTCCGGCACTGGCAGCCGCGGCATGTCCGTGTGGGCCGTGGGCCTGGCGCTGAACCTCAATGCGATCAGCGGCGGACTGCCGGGCTTCGCGCAGACCAAGTACAACAACCTCGCCGCTACGGTGGCAGGTGCGAACATCCTGCCGGCGACCAAGACGGCGCTGCAGGCTTTACTGACGCCGGTGAACGGTTATCTGGCGAGCGGCGACTACGCCTGCGCCGCCGCCCAGGTGCTGACGGTCGACTCCCAGGTCGCCAATGACCCAAATCCGGCCGCTGACTACCCCGGCAACGCGAGTAACTCCAACCCCTGGGGCGAGATCCGTGGCCGCCTCGCGAACCTGTTCCTCACGCTCAATACGCGCATCCTTGGCAACCCGGCCAACTTCTCCTGGCCGCTGAGCCCGACGGATGCGCGCCCCAACTGCGCGCCTCCGGCGATCACTCTGAGCGCCGCGCCGCTCGACGTTCCCGCAAATGGCTCGACGCTCATCACCTGGAGCACGCAGCACGCAGCCTCGTGCAGCGCCTCGGGTGGGGATGTGGGCTGGAGCGCCAACAGCGGTACCAGCGGCAGTTACAGCACCCCTGCTCTTGCGACGACCACGAGCTACACGCTTGCCTGCACGGGCCCCGGCGGGGGCAACTCGAAGACCGCTACCGTCACCGTCGTGCCACCCCCGAGCATCACCTCGTTCACGGCAAGCCCGCCGAGCGTGCCGGTCGGCGGCTCCTCGACGCTCACCTGGAGCGAGAGTACGGGGGCCTCGTGTGCGGTCGCAGGACTGCCCGGCGCAAGCCCGTTGTCCACGGGCGCCGTCTCGCAGACAACGAGCTACACGCTCACCTGCACTTCGGTGGGTGGATCGGCGAGCGCGACAGCGACCGTGACGGCGGTGCCGCCGCCGAGCATCGCCTCATTCAGCGCGACCCCGGGCTCGATTGCGCCGGGCAGTTCCGTAACGCTCACCTGGAGTGAAACCACGGGTGCATCGTGCGCCGTCGCGGGCCTGCCCGGCGCGAGCCCGTTGAACACCGGACCGATCAACAAGACCACGACTTACACGCTCAACTGTACTTCCGTCGGTGGCAGCACGAGCGCCTCGATTACGGTCACGGTGGCGGCGCCGCCGAAGATCAACTACTTCACGGCGCAGCCGAGCAGCATCGATCCGCACGGCTGGTCGAACTGCGCGACACTGCTGTGGTCGGCCTCCAACGTGCAGTCGTGCAAGATCGTGGGCGGCGGGCTGAACCGGACCGGCCTCGGCCCCAGTGGCTCGATCGGCACCGGGTCGGTCTCGAAGACCACGACCTACACGCTCACCTGCACCAACGCGGCGGGAACCAGCGTGAGCGCGACGACAACGATCACGGTCAAGCGCAGGGACGACTAACCGCTGGGGCCAGCCTTATCGCAGCGGGCTGCCCCAGCGATCGGCGTAGGCCACCTCGCGCACCGGTCGGCGCCGCAGCGGGCCGAAGTTGCCGCGCGGATAGCCGATCGGCATCATCGCGAACGTCTGCACGTCCTCGGGCAGGCCCAGGATCTCCTTGACCTCCGACTCGCAGCGGATGTGGTTGGTGGTGATCGTCGTGCCCAGGCCGAGCGCACGACAGGCGAGGATGATGTTCTGCACCGCCGGGTAGATGCTCGCGCCACGGATGCGCTCGACATAGCGCTCCTCAGCCGCGTAGCTCGCGCGCAGCTCAGGCGGCAGGTCCTGCGGCCGCGGCAGACGCGGCCGTGACTGGCAGGGAATGAGAATCAGCGGCGCCTCGCCCATGTGCTCCCACAGGTAGGACCCCGAGGACATCATGCGCTGGAATTCCGCCTCGCTCATGTGCGGCGGCTGGCCACGCGCGGCGTACATGGCGGCCGCGATCTGCGAGGCCTTGCGGTAGACCGCGCCGAGTCTGCGGCGCTGCTCGGCATCGCGCACCGCCAGGAAAATCCAGTTCTGGGCGTTGCCCGCGGAGGGCGCGCAGACGGCCGCTTCGAGGACGCGCTCGAGCACGTCTGCCGGCACCGGATCGGCCTTCAGCTTGCGCAACGCCCGTGCTGTGTGGATCGCCTCGAAGATGCCAAGCTCGCTCATGGCTGCCTCCCGGGAGTCGCTACATTATCCGCACCCAGGACGCCGGTGGCAGTTGCCCCCGCGTCTGCTTCGTTGCCCTCTTCTACGCGGCTGGCCTCACAGGAAGGCGATCCACAGGAATACGAGCGCGTACTCGATGCCATCGCTGGCGTTGTGGCCGATGATGGGCGCGACGACGCTGCGGGACTTCTCCAGCCAGTAGGCATAAAGCACGCCGAGCAGGAACGCATAGACCTGCTGGCCGAGCGCCAGGGGCCAGTCCCGCAGGTTGAAATTGGTCGCGTGCAGCAGCGCGAAGATGAGCGCCACGAGCACGCCGGCCCAGTTCATCTCGAAGCGCCCGAAGCGCACCTTGCCGGGCATTGTCGCGGCAAGGTACGTCACCAGCAGAGCCCGGAAAGGGACCTCTTCGGTCGGGCCCACGTACACCCCCTCGAAGAACAGCCAGCCGACGACGTTGCCGGTGGTCAGCGGGTAGCCGAGGTCGGGCTTGGTGTGTGTGAGCAGCTGCGGGGCATAGTCCACCAGCGTCATGATCAGCCCGAACAGCGCGCCCCAGAGCGCCGCCGGCAGGAAGTAAGTCTTCTGCCTTGGCCAGTGCAGCCCGTAATCCGCCGGCACCCAGCGCCGGATGATGAGGAGGCCGAGCAGTGCCACGAGGAACTGGGCGGCGTGCTGCGCATACAGCCAGGGTAGCGTCGGGCCCTGGGGGGATGGCGTGTGGAACAGCCGGCTGCTGAAATACGCCAGGTACGCACCGAGGTAGGGAATCGCAAATCCCAGTACGACCACGACGAGCAGGGGCAGGAGCTTCAGGCGCAGGCGCGGCGCCGCGGCGATTGCGGTGTTCACGCCCGAAGTTATAGTCGTGCGCGCGCGCGGACGTCTTGAACGGAATTGACCCGGCGCCACTGGCCCGGCGGGTGCCCCGTAAGTGCGCCGACTGCACGCGTCATGTGCGCCTGGTCGGCAAAGCCCGCGACCGCGGCAATTTCGGCGAGGCAGAGGGCTCCCGTGGCCAGCAGCGCCAGCGCACCGTGCGTGCGCGCCTCGGTGCGGAACGCGGCCGCCGAGGTGCCAAATACCCGCACGAACCCGCGCGACACGCTTGCCGGCGCGAGCCCGTGCCGCGATGCCCACTGGCTCAGGCACAGACCCGGATCGCGCAACAGATCGCGTGCCAGAAGGTCCGGCCAGTCGGCGGTTGAGGGCTCGAGCGGGCCGACCTGTTCCGCAAGCAGGTGGCGGGCCGCCGAGATGTCCGTCTCCGCCGTGCGCGCGAGCGCATCCGGGTCGGCTACGCGCCCCAGCGAAAAGACGGGTGCCCGCTGGAGTCGCAGGTTGAGGATGCGTGCCCCGCGGCGGTCAAAGCGATTCAGGTGCGCATCGAAGGCGCGGTGCAGGAGCACCTGACCGGCTCGCAGCGAATAGCGTCCGCAGCTGCCGCACTCCTCGTAGGCGCCCTCAAGCAGCACCGCCGCATAGGCGTGCGCGTGGCGGTGGCGCGGGATGCTGCAGTCAGGCCCCCAGCTGTCGCGCCCTTCGGTCACCGTGGCAAAGCGCTGCATTGCTTTATCAGATGCCTCGCGGGCGCGTGGCGTTTGACTGTGCACGCTTTTTGGGGCCGGTGCGCGCTCCCGCCACTCTCAGGTCTTGCCGGCGTAGGCGGCGCTCAGATACTCCAGGATCGTATCCGCCTGCGCATCCGTGAGCGGTGCCCCGTAGCGCTCCCGCATCTTCTGCACGGTCTTCTTCCATCCGGCCTTGTCCATGGCGGGCGCATTGCTCGGGATGTAATCCAGGCTGTGGCACACCATGCACATGCCGCTGGTCAGCTCCTTGCCCGGGCCGTCCTTGAGTGCCATGGCGCCCTCATCGTCCGTACCCGCGACGGCAAGCGGCGCGGCTGCGGACAGCGCCAGATAAAGCAGCAGCCCCGCGCCGGTGAAGACCCTCATGTAACCTCCAGGCGCAGCGTCTGCACGATGTTGTTGTGGTAGCCGGAGGGGTTGAACGTGAGCGCGCGCGGCTGCTGCGAGCCGTCGCGGCTGCGGGCACGCACGGCAACCTCAAGCGTGCCGGCGCTCGAGGTATCCAGCGGCGCGCTGAACTCCCGCCACGCGTAGCGTCCGACATCCTTCCCCAGCGTGGCCGGCTTCCAGCTCTTCTGCCCGTCGATGGAGACCTCCACCGCCTGGATGCCCGCGCCTGCATCCCAGGCCTTGCCCGCCAGCTGCACGTTCTTGCCGCGCGTGATGCGACTGCCGGTGGCAGGGCTGCTGATGAGCGAGTTCACCAGCAGTTCCGTTACCGGCGCCGTCTCGGGCGTCTCCTGGCTGGCAAAATGCGCCCCGGGGAAGGCGCCGGCCGGCAGGCGGTAGGCGGACTTCATCCAGAAACTCTCGAGCGGCTTGGGCTCGACGCGCACCTCAGTGAGGTGCTTCATCCAGTACGTTCCCATCCAGCCGGGCACGATGAGGCGCGCCGGCGCGCCATTCCAGCGCGGCAGCGGTGCGTGGTTCATCTCGTAGGCGATCAGCACGTTCTCATCGAGCGCGCGCTCGAGTGGCAGGCTCTTCTGGAAAACCGGAGTGGCGGGCAGTACCGGCCGATCGGCGCCGGAGAACCAGACCTCGAGCGCATCGGCGCCGAGGCCGCCCTGCTTCAGGACGTCGCGCAGCCGCGCGCCCTTCCACAGCGCATTACCCACCGCGCCGCTCTCCCACTGAACTCCGGGGACCCGCGGCATGAAGAGCCCGCGGCGGTTTCCGGAGCACTGGTTCACCGCCGCGAGGGTCACCGGCTCGTAGCGGCTCTTCAGGTCCCGCAGCGACAGCGTCAACGGGGTCTTCAGGCTGCTGCCCGCGATGCTCAGCCGCCATTCACCCGGCTCGAGCACGGGGACCAGCGCGAGGTGATAACGCACGAAGAAGGACTCGTTGGCTGTGTAGAGCGGCGCGAGGTCCGCAAGCGGCGTCTCGTAGTTCGGCGGGCGGTAGCTGCGGCGGATCAGTGCGCTCTTGCCCGACAGAGCTGCGCTGATCTGCACCTCATCGGCAGCTCCCCAGGCGGGTGTGGCCAACAGCCCACCGAGCGCTCCCAGCATGAGCTCACGCCGCGTACTCATTTGGTCACCTCCCCGGGAACTGCTATGGCGGACCAAGCGTAGCACCGCTGAGAGTCCAGCCTGGGCTGCCCGCAGTTACATAATGAGTCGCGCATCCGGGACGACAGCGCTCAGTCTGCGCTGGAGCTGGGCTTCACTTCCGGGCACGCGTTGGGCCCTCGGGCAGGTGGGCGGTCTCGACCCCATACCAATGTAGTGCTACTTTTTCGGCCGCCCCGTCGCCGTGGATGCGGCCATCCAGAAGTAGATAAAGAGAGGGGGTATCGCCATGGCTCAGTCACGCCCAAGTTTTCACGCGCGTTGCGCACTCGGCCTCGCCCTCACTCTGGCACTGATCGTGCCGTACAGCGGGGCTGCGAGCGCAGCGCCGATCGCGGTTACGACCTATCACTACGACGCTCTGCGTACCGGGTGGAACCACCTGGAGACCCAGCTCAGCGCCCACACCTTCCCGGCGGACTTCGGCCTGCTTGCCACGGTGGCAGTCGATGACCAGGTGGACGCACAGCCGCTGCTGTTGCCGGCGCAGACGATCGCCGGCGGCACGCACGACGTGCTGTACGTCGTGACCGAGCACAACTCCGTGTATGCGCTCGATGCGCAGACCGGACAGGTCCTCGTCACGCGCAACCTCGGCACGCCGGTGCCGACCCCGCTCGGCTGCAACAACAATGGCCCCAACGTCGGCATCACCGGCACGCCGGTGCTCGACACCATCCGGCACCGCCTCTACGTGATTGCCTACGTCAATGGCAGCCCGCCCAAGTACCAGCTGCATGCACTGGACCCGGTGACACTGACCGACGTGCTCACGCCGGTGACCGTGGCCGCCACCCAGAAACTCACGGATGGCTCGACCTTCGCCTTTAACGCCACCTACCAGAGGCAGCGCCCCGGACTGCTGCTGAATCACGGCGTGCTGTACGCCGCCTTCGGCAGCTTCTGCGACTTCCAGGCGAATCATTCACGTGGCTGGGTGATCGGCTGGAAGATGCCGAACCTCAACCCGCTCCCGAGCGCCGAGCTCAACGACACCCAGGCGACCTCGCCCACCAGCTTCTTCCTGAGCTCGGTGTGGATGTCCGGGTTCGGCCTCGCAACCAACGGCACGGCCGTGTTCTTCTCCACCGGTAACTCGGACTGCAACTTCTACGTCAATCCCGAGAACTGTCCCGCGCAAACCACCTACGACGGCGTGACCAACCTGCAGGAGAGCGTCGTCGCGCTGCAGATGAACCTGAGCGCGCGCGCCGGGGTGTTCACGCCCTCGAACGTGTTCCAGATGGACATCGGGGATGCGGACCTCGGGGCGTCCGGGGTCCTGCTGCTGCCGACCCAGCCCGACGGCTCGAACCTCGCGGCGATCGTGTCCAAGGACGGGCGGCTGTTCCTGCTCAATCAAAGCGACCTCTCGCACGCCCTGGACACCAAGCAGCTCGGCGATGGCTGCTGGTGCGGCGCCACCTACTTTCGCGGCCATGACGGCGTTGGCCGGGTGGTGACCACCGCCGGGACACTGCAGACCTGGCAGGTCGTCACCTCACCGACGCCCCACTGGGTGGCCGAGTCCTCGACCTCGACGGTGCCGGGCTCCGAGCAGGATCCGGGCTTCTTCACGGTAGTCACGTCGCACGGCGTCCAGGCGAACTCGATGATCATCTGGGCGGTGGGCCGGCCTACTTCCACGACCGGCCTGGTGCTGTACGCGTTTGCGGCGACCCCGGTGAACGGCTCGCTGAAGCTGCTCTTCTCGGCCCCCGCCGGCAGCTGGCCGAATCTGGGCGGCAACGCCAACGTCGTGCCCATGGTTGCCAACGGGCGCGCCTACGTGGCCGCCTACCAGACCGTGATGATCTTCGGTGCCGGCGGCAGCTCCGCCAGCGCGGTGCCGTCGATGAGTGAGGATCTGGCGCTGCCGGCGGGCACGAGCCGCATCACGGGCACGCTGCTCTCGCTCGAGGGCTCCGCCATGGTGCTTATCACCCGCTCGGGCGAGCGTGTGCCAGTTGAGGCCGCACAGGCCATGGCCCGACAGCGCAGCACGCGGCTGGTGATCGGCCAGGCCTATACCGTGATCGCACCCGCGGTCGCCGCGGGATCATCCCTGCAGGCGGCCTCGATTTCACGCGCCAAGCCGGGCATGGCGGCCTGGCCAGCCGACCAGTAGGCATCCCGGCGCTTCAGGGCGGCTCGACCGCCTGGTAGAGCTGGTGCGCGATGCGGGCGATGAGCGCGGCGCTTTGCGGCATCGGCAGCTTGCTGTGCGTGAGTACGACGAGCACGAATGGGCGCGGCCCATAAACGATGGCGGCGTCGTGGAGGATGTCGGTGATGTCGCCGGTCTTGTGCGCGACCGGCGTTCCCGGCGGCAGCCCGGCCGGGATGTCATCGTTGAACGTCTGGCGCTTGAGCACCGCCACCATCGCCGCCGAGGAGGCCTGATCCACCGCCTGGCCGGTGGCGAGCGCGCTCATCAGGACCAGCAGGGCGCGCGCGGTCGTGGTGTTGTTGCGCCCCTGGGCGAAGGCCTTGGAGTCCTCCAGCCCGCGCCGCACCTGCATGCCATCGGCCCCCAGCGTGTGCACGCTGCGACGGATGTTCTCGACACCCAGCTTCTGCATGAGCAGGTTGGTGGCCAGGTTGCTGCTCACCATGATCATGAGGACGCTGAGCTGCTCCAGCGTGCGGGTGCTGCCGATCGCCTGGTAGAGATCCTTCTCCGAGTCATCCTCCGGGCTCAGGCTGTACGGTGAACCGTCCACCAGGCTCGCGAACTCATTGCGCACCGGCAGGGAATCGGTGAGGCGCGCCCGTCCCTGCTGCACCTGGTGGTAGAGCTCGATGAGCACCGCCACCTTCATGGTGCTTGCGGCATGGAAAGACTGATCCGCCTGACGCAGCCACTGCACACGACCGTCGAGGGTGCGGAAGGCCACGGCGACCTCAGCGCCGCTGGCGGCGATGTCGGCCTCGATCCGCGTCACTGCCGCCTGCAGCCTGGCGTCCGTGGCCACCGCCGCCGGAGCCGCGCTGGCGAGCGCTGCGAGGCTCACGCAGGCGCCGGCGCGAGTTAGTTGATCGAATAGGCCGAGTAGTGCCACAGCTCGATCGCGCACAGGATGAGGAGCCCGGCGTAATGCGCGGCCCGGGCGCGGATGCAGATCAGCAGTGCCGGCACGAGGATGGGGACTGACCAGTGCAGCGTGAGCACCCAGAGCTCGCGCCCGCTCATCTTTCCCAACATGCCGCCGACGAAGTGAAAGCCGAGCGCGACGTAGACGAGCTCGAACGTGAGCACCAGTCCCCAGAAGTAGCGGCGGTTCTGCTCGTAGAAGCGCCGCAGGTCCACCGCGCCCGTCATCTCATCAGGCAGGCTGGAAGCGGCGATGAGGAACAGGATGAAGAAGGCGGCGACCAGCACCAGGTAGAGGAAGAAGTAACGCACCGAGGTGGCATGGCGGATGCCCCACAGGTCAAACCACATGCCGATCGAGAGCAGCAGGGAGAAGAGCGAGGCCAGCAGTGCCAGCGGATCCCAGCGCACTTCCTGGTGGTGGCGGATGAGGCGGTGCAGGCTGGTGGCGACATCCGCGATGGCCAGGCCGATCAGCACGGTGAAGAGGCCGAGGGCGAACTCGAACGCGCGGATCTCGGGCGTCACCGGACTCCTCCGAGGCGTGACCTGGATGGCGCCGATTATAGGGACGCGATGGCCTGCCGGGTTGGCAGTGCGGCGGCGGCCGATACGCCGCCGCCGCCAGGCATCGCTCAGAACTTGTAGGTGAGCACTCCGCGCACCGTGCGCGGATCACCCGGACGCCCGGCAACCCCGGCGCCGTAGTTCACGGTGCCGGTGACGTAGCCGCGCTGTGTCAGGTTCAGCCCGATGACCGCGAAATTCCAGCGGCTGTCGGCGCTGTTCCAGCCGACGCGGGCCGACAGCAGCCCATACGGCCCCTGCTGCTGCTCGTACCCCGTGACCCCGCCGACCCCATCGTTGGCGGGCGTGAAGAACACGCGCGACTGCCCGGTGTAGTCGGCGCCCGCATAGAGCGAGCCGTGCGCACCGAGGCCGAGGGTGTAACTGGCACCGGCGCTGTAGGCCCAGTCAGGCGCCTGGTTGAGCGCGTTGCCGCTCGCATCGAAGTTGCCGAAGGGATTGACGAAGGCCCCGGGGAAGCTCACGTAGCGCGCGTGCAGGTAAGCCACCGTCGCGTGCAGGTCGAGCGCTGCGATCGGGCGCGCCTGCAGCTGCAGGTCGACGCCCTTGATGTGCGAGGTCGCGGCATTCTCGGTGATCGCATTCGCCGGCGGCACGAACACTTCCACCTGCATGTCCGAGTAGTCATAGAAGAAGGCGTCCAGGTTGACCCGCAGCCGGTGCTCAAGCCAGTCGGACTTGAGCCCGAGCTCATAGGCCCAGAGGTACTCGGGGTTGTACCCCGTGGTGGCGAGCTCGGCGGTCGGTGAGCCAAAATCGAAACCACCGCTCTTGAAGCCGCGAGTCGCCGAGACGTAGGTCAGCACGTTGTCGGCGGCGTAGTAATTGAGGCCAAACTTGGGCGTCCAGGCACTCCAGGAGCGCGACGGATGCACCTCAAACGGTGGCGGCAGGAACGGTGGCCCGAGCACGGGCGCCTGCGCATTCTCGGCCGGATCGAAGGCGGCCGAGGCGTGCCAGGAGTTCCACTGCGAGTAGTCCTTGGTCTCGTGCGTGTAGCGCAGGCCTGCGATGAGGGAGAACTTCGGGGTGAAGTGCCACTCGGCCTGTCCGTAGAGAGCCTCCGACTCGTCCACGATCTGCCCGGAGTTGAGGTTGGAGATCCCCGCCGCCGGCACCTCGACCGCCAGCGGCTCGGCATCGTTCTCGGTGAAGTAGTAGGCGCCGAGCACGTAGGTGAGCGCGTTCCAGCTGGCGTTCAGGTTCAGCTCCTCGCTGAACTGGTGCTGCCGGATCGGATCCTCGATGGTGTAGAGGATGTTGAGACTGCTCGAGTCCGCATCCAGCCCGAGCTTGCCCCAGAAGGTCTGGTAGGCGGTGAGCGAGCG
>Ga0335077_10003334_pt1 | contig 19362 bp, 17 predicted proteins | sample Lox_Sample_31_FD_207151 | JGI IMG/M metagenome (GOLD analysis project Ga0335077, IMG submission 207151) | Soil microbial communities from Loxahatchee National Wildlife Refuge, Florida, United States - Lox_Sample_3.1 | ecosystem: Environmental > Terrestrial > Soil > Wetlands | place: USA...
TCAGCGGACCTGCCAGCACGGCGACGAGCGCGCCCGCAACGCCGACGATGCGCGCGGCGCCGGCCCGCGCGGTGATGAGCAGCAGGATTCCGGTGTTCACGGCGACGAGTGCGAAGGTCACCAGCCAGACGCCGCCCGCGGCTGCGAGCGCGAGGAAGGCCGGGTGCTGCCACTGGCTCGCGCCGAACACCGCCCACGGGCCGCCGATGCCCTGCCAGGACCTGATCCACTCGGTGACCAGCCAGGCGCTCGGCACGACGAAGATCGCGGCTGCGGCCCGGCGCGCAGATACCGGCGGCCGGGTGCAGGACCAGACTGCCAGCCCGACCGCGGTCCACAGGAATCCGAGCACGATCGCGACCAGCAGCAGCGCCGGGCCCAGGTTGGGAGTCAGCCAGTACATGGCCGCGAGCAGGTAGCCGGTGCCGAACCACCAGCCTCGCACCGCGGCCTCCCTGCGGGCCGGCGCCGCCTGCATGAGCGCCAGGCCGGGAACCAGCCCGATCCAGCCGAGGAACTCCAGGTTGGCCGCCGGGAAGGCGAGGATGGGGATCGCGCCCGAGACCAGGGCAGCCCAGCGGGCGGGTTGTCCGAATGCGCGCCGGAATCCCACGCTCTCTATTGTGCGGCCGGCCCGGATGGCCCGCCATCGGACCTGCCACGACGGCGGATCGAGATACCGACCACCCAGGCCATCGCCGCTACGGTGGCCCAGCTCAGCAGCCCTTCCGGCCAGCCGCCGAGCCGGTCGGCCACGGTGGTAGCCGTCCGCAGCGGCACCCTGGCCTCGATTTCCGCCCGCTGCCAGGTGCCGGTCGCCGCCGCCAGCGAGCCGTCGGGCGCGATGATCGCGCTGACTCCCGTGGTCGATGCCACTACCACCGCCCGGTCATGCTCGATGGCCCTGATCCGGGCCATGTCGAGCTGCTGCAGGGTCTCGCCGGTCTGGCCATCGAGCTCGAAGTCGGCGTCGTTGGTCTGCACCGCGAGCAGGTTGGCGCCCGCCTTGACCTCGGAGGTGACGAGGCCGTCGAACCCCACCTCGTAGCAGATCACGTCGCCGAGGCGGATCTTGCCGACGTGGAAGACCACCGCGTCATGGCCGGGGGTGAAGTTGTAGGGCTGCAGCGTGGCCGGCAGGCTGGTGACGTTGGCCAGCAGGCCGCGGAACGGGATCACCTCCCCGAACGGGACCAGCCTGCGCTTTATGTAGTCGGCCACCGGGCCGCGGCCGGGCAGCCACAGCTGGCCCGCGTTGCGGACCGGATTCTGCAGCACGGCGCCGACCAGCACGGGCCTGCCGATGGCGTTGACGGCGCCGCCGATGGCCGAGTAGATGAACGGGTTCAGGCCCGGATCCTGGTCGGTGGAGTTCTCCGGCCAGATGACCAGGCTCGGCGCGGGCGCCTGGCCGCGGCGCACCCTGGCCGCGAGCTGCTCGGTCGCGCTCGCGTGATTCTGCGTCACGGTCGTCGCGCGCAGCAGGTCCGGCAGGTTCCTGGCGTGCGGCACGTCGCCCTGAATCGCGGCGACGACCGCGGTGGGCTGACCTGCCGTTCCCGTGTCGACGGGCAGGAACGCGCCGCCCGCTGCCACGGCGGCGGCCGCGACCAGCGACGATGCGGCGGGCAGCCGGCGCGGTCCGAGCACGAGCCAGGCGAGGCAGGCGCCGGTGAGCGCGATGAGGAACGTCAGGAACGGCGGGCCGCCGATCGCGACCCAGCGGACGGCGGGCGAGTCCGCCTGGCTCATGGCGAGCCGACCCCACGGGAATCCCTCCCACGGCCACCGGCTGCGAACGGCCTCACAGGTCACCCACCAGCCCGCGACCGCGACCGGCCACGCGCGCAGCCGCAGCAGCAGCCACTGGCCCGCGACCAGCACGGCGAAGATCACGGCCGAGGCGACGGCCAGCGCCACCCAGGCGTACCAGGCGACGTTGACCAGCCAGGACAGCAGCGGGAAGAAGAACGCGAGGCCGAAGGCCGCACCCGCGGCCAGCGCGGTGCGCAGGCGCTGGCGCCAGAGCGCGATCGTCAGCAGCGCCGGGCCGGCGACCGCGAGCGGCCACACGCCGGCGGGCGGGAACGCGGCGGCCAGGACCAGGCCGCCGCCCGCCGCGATCAGCAGCGCCTGCCAGGCGCGCAACCGCGGTGCAGGCTGCGGGCGCACGTCAGCCGCGGCGGTGGGCAGGGCCGTGCCGGTGCTGATGAGCCGCACTGTTCCTCCACGGACCGTGCTGGCGATTGTGCGCTTGCTGTGAGCGTATCCGGGTGTCACCCGTTCCCGGTGCGCGAAGGTAGCCGGGTGGATTGCCGGGATCTGGCCAGCCTGTCTAGCCTTGCGTGGGTGCGGACGGGCGGTGTCCGCCAGGGAAAGAGAGCGCGGTGCTCGACGACGGCAGCCTGTACTACACCGGCCTGGCCCTGGACCGGGCCGGCCCGAGCCGCGCCGACCAGGCCTGGATCGGGACACAGCTGGGCAGGCAGGACCTCTCGCTTGTGCCGTTCTGGCGGGATAAGTGCCTGACTCGCGATGGCCGGCCGGTGGTGCTGCAACGTGCCGAGCGCGCCGGGCGGGCGGACGAGGTGATGGCTGCGGCCGGCGGCGAGGCGGTCTTCCTCGGCCTGGCCGCCGACGCGCCGGTGTTCGCGGCCGACCTGTCCGGGCTGGACCGGGCGGAGGCGGTGGCACTGGCCGGCGCCGACGACGACGCCGACGTGCGCGCGCTGATCGCGGATATCAGCCGGGCCGAAGCCGGCCTGCTGGCCTACGGGCGCGGGATCTTGCACTGGCAGCGCCGGCAGCGCTTCTGCGGGAGCTGCGGCGGGCGCTGTGAGCCCAGGGATGGCGGGCACCTGCGGGTCTGCGCGGAGTGCGGGTCCATGCACTTCCCCAGGATCGAGCCGGCCATCATCGTCCTGGTCGAGCTGGCGGGTGAGCCGCGCAGGTGCCTGCTCGGCCGGCACCGGGGCGCCGGGCCCGGCCGCTACAGCACGCTCGCGGGGTTCGTCGAGATCGGCGAGAGCCTCGAAGACGCGGTGCGGCGCGAGGTAGCCGAGGAGACGGCCGTCGTGGTGGGTACGGTTCGCTACCAGGGCTCGCAGGCATGGCCGTTCCCGGCGGGCATCATGATCGGCTTCCGTGCTCTCGCCGAGTCACCGGACATCGCGGTAGACCAGGCGGAGCTGATCGACGCGCGGTGGTTCACCGCCGGAGAGGTCCGGGCGCGGATCGCCGATTCGGCCGCAGTGCCGCCCTATCGCCACGACTCGATCGGCCGGGCGCTGATCGAGGGCTGGCTCGCCGAAGCGGCGGTGGAGCCGGCCAGCCAATAGGTCTCAGTTTGGCTATCCGTGAGATTGCAGCTATCCAGCGTGATACCGTCGTCACCGTCTGTTTAGCCTGGTGCGCGAGATAGCCCTGATTAAGGTGGGATGTGAGATCGGATAATGGTGAAGATCCGGTATTCGGAACTTCCCGCCGGCTTACACGTCAGCGCCGAAGCGCAGGGCCGTGACACGATCATCTACCTGCAGCCTGGCCTGACTCCCGAGCAGCGCCGGGCGGCACTGGTCAGGGTGCGCAGCAGCGCGCGGATGGGATGCGGGCCGGGACTGTCCGCGACCGGGATGGCCGTCGCGGTCAGCGCCGACAAGCTTCGCACGACGGTCGGCAACGGGGTCGCGGCGATGCGGGGCCATCCGCTGCTGTTGCTGCCGCCGCTCGTGCTCCTGGTGTCCGGCGCGATCGTGTTCGTGATGATGTCGTTCGTCACGCTGACCGTCCGTCAGGACGAGCCCGCGAGCGGTCCTTCGCGGGCGCTGCAGGTGAGGCCGGGCCAGCTCGCGCACTACCACGGCTCCGGGCCGGGTCCGCGCGCGGGCCACCCGGCGGTCGCGCCAGCAGACTCCGGGCCCGGCGGTGCCGGGGGCAACTCCGCGCCGCGGCCGACGGTCTCGCCCGTGCCCACATCGTCCACCGCGACAAGCCCCGTGCCCGTGCTCTCCGGGGTGCCTTCCCCGTCGCCGTCCGCCAGCGGGCCGTCTGCGTCGCCCACGCCCGATCCTTCGCCTGCGCCGTCGCAGTCGCAGAGCTCGACGTGCCTGCTCGTCGGCCCGCTCGGCATCTGCCTGCACCTGTAGTCCCCGGTCGTTGATCAATCGTGATCTGCGCGGGGATGCGAATGAGCCGCAAGAGCGTTCAAGACGCCAGCCGAGTGCCGCCCCGATACTGGGGCACAGTCGCCCCGAGTAGAGGGAGTTTCAGTGAGTCGCCGTGGCTGGCTGCTGTTCGCAGCGATGGGCCTGATCTGGGGAATTCCTTATCTGCTGATCAAGGTCGCCGTCGGCGGCGTCGAGCCGCCGGTGCTCGTCCTCGCCCGGGTGACGGTAGGTGCCGCGATCCTGCTGCCGATCGCGATCCGCCGCCGCGAGCTGGCGGTGCTGCGTCCGCACTGGCGCTGGCTCGCGGTCTTCGCCGTCGTCGAGATCATCACGCCGTGGCTGCTGCTGACCGACGCGGAGACGAAGCTGTCCAGCTCGCTGAGCGGCCTCCTGGTCGCGGCGGTGCCGATAATCGCGGCGGTGCTCGCGCGCATCACCGGCAGCAAGGAGCGCATGTCGGGAGTTCGCTGGGCGGGCCTGCTGGTGGGGCTCGGCGGCGTCGCCCTGCTGCTGGGTCCCGGCGCCCCGCACGGCAGGACCCTCTCGGTCGCCGAGGTTCTCGGCGTGGCCGTCTGCTATGCAATCGGCCCGCTGATCGCGAGCAGGAAACTGAGCCAGCTGCCGCCCCTGGGCATGACGGCGGCCTGCCTTGCCTTCGCCGCGGTCGTCTACGCTCCGCTGGCGGCGCTGACGTGGCCGTCGGCGGTGCCGGCCGCGAAGGTGTTCGCCTCCATCGCGGGGCTGGCGGTGATCTGCACCGCGATCGCGTTCATCGGGTTCTTCGCGCTGATCGCCGAGGTGGGACCGGCCCGCGCGACGGTGATCACCTATGTCAACCCGGCGGTGGCAGTGCTGCTGGGCGCGCTCGTCCTGAGCGAGCGGATCACGCTGGCGATGATCGGCGCCTTCGTGCTGATTCTCGGCGGATCGGTGCTCGCGACCAGGGGCGGCGGGAGCCGGGGCACGGAACCGGTCAGGGAGCCGGCCGGGGCGGGCAGCGGAGCGGGCGAGACCGGCGAGGTCGTCGCGCTGCAGCCGGGCGGGCCGCGCGGCTAGGTAGCGCCACGCGGGGGTTATCGCGGCGCGCCGCGCGGGCCGCGCCGCTAGACTCGCGCGAGTGATCGACCTCAAGGCTGCCCGCCAGGATCCGGACGCCGTGCGGGCCGCGCTGGCCAGGCGCGGCGCGGCGGATGACTTCGACGCGCTGCTGGCCGCGGACACGCGCTGGCGCTCGCTCACCGAGCGCGCAGAGACGCTGCGCGCCGCGCAGAAGAGCTCCTCGAAGGGCAAGCCCACACCCGAGCAGATCGAGCAGCTGCGCCAGCTGCGCGCGGAGCTCGACCAGGCCCAGGACCAGCTGACCGCGGCCGCGCAGCAGCGGGACGAGCTGCTGGCCAGGATCCCGAACGTGCCCGACCCGACTGCCGCGGACGGGATGGACGAGGAAGACGCGCAGCTCGTCCGGACCTGGGGCGAGCAGCCCAAGTTCGACTTCCAGCCGAGAGACGCGGCGGAGCTGGGCTCACCGCGCGGCTGGATCGACATGGCCCGCGGCGCCCGGCTGTCGGGCGCACGGTTCGCTTACCGCATCGGTGACGTCGCGCTGACCGAGATGGCGCTGTACCGGTACGTGATCGACAAGCTGACCAGCCGCGGCTTCCTGCTCGTGCTGCCGCCGATCATGGCGCTCGAGCACGCGATGTACGGTACCGGCTTCCTGCCGACCGAGGAGTCCAACCTCTATCACCTGGAGAAGGACGACCTGTACCTGACCGGCACGTCCGAGGTCGCGCTCGCGGGCATCCACGCGGACGAGCGGCTCGAGGAGGACGAGCTGCCGGCCCGGTACACGGCATTCACCACCAACTTCCGGCGCGAGGCGGGCGCGGCGGGCAAGGACACCAGGGGCATGTTCCGCGTGCACCAGTTCGACAAGGTGGAGATGTTCGTCTACTGCCTGCCGGAGGACTCGCGCGACATGCATGACCTGCTGCTGTCCTACGAGGAGGAGATCGCGCAGGAGCTGGGCCTGCCCTACCGGGTGATGAACATCGCCGTCGGCGACCTCGGCGCCCCGGCCACCAAGAAGTACGACATAGAGGCGTGGTTCCCGGTACAGCAGCGCTACCGCGAGATCACGTCCTGCTCGAACACCACCGACTACCAGGCGCGCAGGCTGAACATCCGGTTCCGCCGCGACGGCAGGCTCGAGCACGTGCACACCCTGAACGGCACCGGCGCGACCGCGCGCGCGCTGCTGTCCGTCATGGAGAACTTCCAGGACGAGCACGGCACGGTCGCGGTGCCCGATGTGCTGCGCCGGTTCGGCGCGCCGGACACGATCGGCACCCCGCCGCAGGGCCAGGGCCGCAGGGCCTAGGGCACGCCCCGGGCCGGCGCGGTCCCGGCCGACAGGCGGGACAGCAGCACGCTCCCGTCGGGAACGCCGAGTCCCGTGCATGCATCCCAGCCGGGGCCCGCGGTGTACGCGCCGTTGCTTCCGCTGGTGATGTCGCGCAGGCCGTCCTCGGGCACGCCCGGCGTGATGCCCGCGTACAGCGCGTCCTGCGCGAGGCCCAGGCCGCTGCCCAGCGACTGCACGAGCCGGCTCACCAGCGCGGCCCACAGCGGCGCTACCGCGCTGGTGCCGCCGATCACCGACTGCTGGCCGTCCACCAGCACCTGGTAGCCGGTCGCCGGATCTGCGTTGCCCGACACGTCCGGCACGCCCCGGCCCGAGCCGCCGCCGGGGGCGGCCGGGACGCCAGCGCTGGCCTGCCAGGCCGGGAGCGGGAACTGGCCGCTGACTCCGCCGCCGCCCGCGCCGCCGCCACCGCCGTCGTTCCACACGGTCTCGGAGGTGATCATCCCGGTGGCCGGGTCTGCCTGCAGGCTCGTGCCGCCGCAGGCAAGCGCGTGCGGGCTGGACGCGGGGAAGTCGACGTGCGGCTCGCCGTCGCTGACGCCGTCGCCGCTGCCGTTGTCGCCCGACGCGACGCACACGGTGATGCCGACCGCGACGGCGTCGGCGATGGCCTGGTCGAGTGCCTTCATGGACTGGGCCGTCCAGGAGCTCTCCGGACCGCCCCAGCTGATGCTGATCGCCGCCGGCGTCGGCTGTGCGTGCGCGGCGTTGGTGACCGCGTCGAGGAAGCCCTGGTCGGTGTTCGGCGCGAAGTAGACAACCTGCCTCGCTCCCGGCGCGACCGCGCCCGCGACCTCGATGTCGAGGAGCACCTCGCCGTCGGCGCCCTGCGGGTCCTTGCCCGCCACGTTGCTCGCGCCGTCCACGCCGACGGCGGTCACCGACGGTGTCGGGATCCCGAGGCTGGCGAAGTAGCTGTCCAGGTCGGACTCGCCGAAGCCGCCGCCGAGCTCGATGATCGCGATGGTCTGGCCGGTGCCGTCGGTGCCCGCGGGGAACTGGTACACGCTGGCCACCTGGGGCGGGGTGTAGGAGACCTGGGCGCGCTCCGGGCTGGCGTAGCGGAAGTGGGGCGCGGCCTGCGGCCGGTTGTCGAGCCCGAGCACGGCCTCGACGATGCCGTCGAGCTCCGCCGGGATCTGCAGGTCGCCGCTGCGATACCGGTGCGTGGCGTCGGTCCCGGCCGGGCTCGGGCTGGAGGCCACGCTGAGCTCCGTGCCGAACGCGGCCGCCATTGCGCCGGCCGGGCCGGCCATGGTCATGCGCCGCGAGCCCGGGTCCGTGCTGACGATCTCGATGGCCGGCTCCGCGCTGGTCAGCACGTTCGCGACACGGTCCTGATCGGCCGGGGTGGAGCCGTAGCTGCGCCGCAGCTCCGCCAGGCTGAGGCGGGCAGGAACCCCGGCGGCGGTCCTGGGCAGGGCGGCGGAACGGCGGGTAACCAGCGTCACCTCGACGCGCTCGGCCGGGTCGACGGGTCCGGCTAAGGTCGCATCCGGGAGCGGCCGCCGCTCACTTCCGGCTAGTCGCACGAACTCGGTCCCGGTCATCGCAGCCTCCCCAGTCGCCCCATGGCATTGGAGAGAACGCTACCTGGACGGCTCGATCCGCGCCCCGCACTGCGGGCAGTCGGCTGGCGGCTCATCCTCGGCCATCGCGCCGCACTCCGGGCAGACCATCCGCAGCCAGCAGACCGCATCGCCCGGCCGGTCCTCATCCCACGGCCGTGCGGGCTGCTGCTGCTGTCGCTGGCTGCTGGTATCCACTCTCACGTCCTCGAGGCGGGCGGCGCGGCGATATCGGCCGCGCTCAGCGCCCTGCGGCGGATCGCCCAGCCGCGCAGTCCGAACCTGCCGAGGGCGCGGTCCAGCGGCGAGGGCGGAACCGCGAGCACCGGGCAGGCCGCGTGGCCGAGGCAGTACCGGCTCGCCCCCGCGTGCAGCGCCCGCCCGAGCACCGGGCGCCTTCCGGTGCCGATGACCAGCAGGTCACCTGGCTCGCTGGCCACCTTCACCAGGCTACGCCCCGGGTCGCCGCGCACTACCTGCGGCTGGACGTCCACGTCCGGCGGTAATCCGCCGAAGGCCAGCAGCAGCGCAGCGTGCAGCCGCCTGCTTGCGGCCTCGGCCCACAGATCACGAAGGACGGGGGACGGGTGGCTGCGCTCGGCGAGATCGCCGCCGGGCGGCTGCCAGGCGAGCACCGGGATCAGCGGTGCCTGGTGTGCGCGCGCCAGCCCGGCCGCGTACCGCACTGCCGGAAGACACCCCGGCGAGCCGCTGACGCCGACAATGACCCTGGACATCGTGGTCATGGCAGCGCTCCTTCCGTCGGGCAAGGAGTTGCTCAGTACCAGTAAACCTCTGCTCGGCGAGGCCCGCGCCGAAGGCGTGCGGTTCATACCGGAACGTCGGGTTCGCGGGCAGCGCAGAGATCCCGTTCAGGCGAGCCTGGCGGGCTCCTCCCTGGCCGCAGCGGGGCTGGACGTTTCCCGGCGGCGACGGTCGGCCACGAAGTCGATGAGCATCGCGCCCGCGAGCGCTACCCCGGTACCGACCGCCGCGCCCCCGAAGGTGTCGGTGAGGTAGTGCTGGTGCCAGGCGACCATGCTGAACGCGACAAGGGCCGCCGTTCCCAGCGTGACCGTCGACAGGACGATGCGCATCGATCGCGGCATCCGGGTGTCGGGCGAGCTGGCGAGGATCAGGACAACGGGGACGGCCAGCGCGAACGCGGCGCAGGTGTGCCCGCTCGGGTAGCTCAGCGAGCCGCCGAGCGTGCGGCCGACGAGAGGCTTGAGCGCGAACTCCGTCAGGCCGGAGGCGACGATCTCGCTGCCCGCCACCAGCACGGCCGCCCGGTAACGGCGCATCGCGAGACAGCAGTAGCACAGCAGCGCCGTCAGCGCCGTGATCGGCAGCGGCCCGCCGAGCTGCCTGATGATGTCCGCCGCCTTCAGCATCCGGGCACCGTTGCCGGTCTGCCCGGCCGGCCCCCAGGGGAACGGCAGCGCGTTCCAGACCGCGCTGTCCAGCCGGGACGGCATGCCGTCGTGCGCGACGAGCGTGCCGATGACGGCGACGATGAGAATGCAGAGGCCGATGGCGACTCCGGTGGCCGGTCGCAGCCTGGGCGGCAGTAGTTGCTCGGGCGCAGGCGGTACCGGCTGGGTCACAGGTCTCCCTTTCCAATTCGGCCGCGGAAGTCCGGGTCATCTTACAATCCGATTCTCAGAACACCCTTAAACGGGAAGTGCGCGGCCGGCCGGGCGCTCTATTCCGAATCCGGCCAGCTGACCGCGGCGCGCTGAATCGGTGGCGCTGGAGGTGCTGGCCAGCGTGGCACTAGGGTTACGGCTATGGGCAGACTTAACGGTATTAGGGCTGTTATCACCGGCGCCGCGAGCGGTATTGGCGAGGCCACCACGCGGCTGTTTCTGGACGAGGGCGCGAGCGTGGTGATGGCGGATATCGAGGCAGAGCGCGGCGAGCGGCTGGCCGCCGAGCTTGGCGAGCGGTGCCGGTTCGTGGTCGCCGACGTGTCGCAGGAGGGCGCGGTCGACGCCGCCGTCGATCTGGCCATGACCGAGTTCGGCGGCCTGGACTGCCTGTTCAACAACGCGGGCAATCCCGGCTCGATCGGCGGCATCGAGGAAGTGGACCTCGCGACCTTCGACCGGACCGTCGCGGTCCACCTGCGCGGCGTGTTCCTCGGGATCCGGGCCGCGGCGCGGGTGATGCGGCCGCTCGGGCGCGGCAGCATCATCAACACCGCCAGCGTCGCCGGCCTGTCCGGCGGCTATGCCGGCCACGACTACAGCGCGTGCAAGGCGGCGATCATCCAGCTGACCAGGACCACCGCCAACGAGCTGGGCGAGGACGGGGTCCGGGTGAACGCGATCTGCCCTGGCGCCGTGGCGACCGCGATCTACGGTCGCGGCCTCGGCCTGGACGTCGACACCGCGCAGCGGACCGTCGGCTTCATGACCGCGGCGCTCAGCGACGCCGCGCCGATCCGGCGCGCAGGCCGGCCGGCCGACATAGCCGAGGCGGCGCTGTGGCTAGCCAGCGACGGCTCGGCCTACGTCAACGGGCAGGCGATCGTCGTCGACGGCGGACTGCTTACCGGGCCGCTGCGGCGCAACCGGCCCGGTGCGCGCGACCCGCAGGCCAGGCAGGCGCTCAGGGACATGATGCTGGCGGCGGCCAGTCGCAACGAGGACGACGAGGACGGCGCCGGCTAGGACGGGGGCTCCCAGACGGACCCCGTCAGCTGCCCTCGGACTGCGCGGCCGCGAGGTCCCATTTCTGCTCGACCTTGCCGAAGTGCCAGATGCCCAGCGCGACCGCCCAGGTCAGGACGAAGACACCGACGATCACGAACCCGGCGGTGTTGATGTTGAAGTTCGCCATGAAGCCCCAGAAGCCGTGGTCTAGACCGAGCTCCTGGCCGAGCAGTCCGAGCAGTTCCACGGTGCCGATGAAGAACGCGACGAAGACCGACAGGCCGGTGATGGTCAGGTTGTAGTAGACCTTCCGGACAGGCCGGGCGAACGCCCAGTCATAAGCGAAGTTCATGAAGCAGCCATCGGCGGTGTCGAACAGGCTCATGCCGGCCGCGAACAGGATGGGCAGCGACAGGATCGCGTAGAACGGCAGGCCGCTGACGACGGCGGTGCCTGCGAGAACCAGGAGCGCGACCTCGGTGGCGGTGTCGAAGCCCAGCCCGAACAGCACGCCGATCGGGTACATCTTCCACGGCGCGTCTATCCGGCGGGCGAGCGGCCCGAGGATCCTGTTCATCAGGCCGCGCTTGTTGAGCTGTTCCTCGAGTTCCTCGTCGTTGTACAGGCCGCTGCGCATATCTCGGAATACGCGCAGGATGCCGACCAGGATGACGACATTCAGCGCCGCGATGATGTACAGGAAGAAGCCCGATACCGAGGTGCCGACCACGTTCGTGATGCTGTGCAAGGCCGACCCGCTGTGGCTTACCTGGCTGTCGAGCTCGCGAATGCCGAAGTTCAGCAGCACGGCGAGGACGAACACGATCGTGGAGTGCCCGAGCGAGAAGAAGAAGCCTACCGATAGGGGCCGCTTGCCCTCGTTTACCAGCTTCCTGGTCGTGTTGTCGATGGCCGCGATGTGATCGGCATCGAACGCGTGCCGCATGCCGAGCGTGTAAGCGAGGATTCCGGTCCCGAAGCCGAACAACTCCGAGTGGGAGATGTGATAGTGGCCGCCTACGGCAGCCGACAGCAGCGCCCAGCCCAGCACGTTCAGGCCGACGACTGTCAGGACCATCCCGCCGAACCGGACCCACTCCGACGGCGTCAGCGCCCCGCGAATACGGGCCAGCCGCCCGGCGGAGGTGGCAGAAACTGCGGACATGCGCTCTCCCTCGGTCGGTAGGCCCTGCTCATGCCCGGACGCTAACTCAGATGCATATAAGTTGCAACTACTAGCCTAGCGCAGAAGCTCGCCCCGGCTGGAGCGGCTTGCGGGCCAGCGACCGCGGCTGGACTCGGTATGTTCGGAGCAGCTGGGCCGTCGGAGAGGTGTGCCAGATGACTGTCATTGTCGGGGCCGGGCCGCTTGCCCCGGAGAACGTCGTAGCGGTAGCCAGGGACGGCGCTCAGATCGAGCTCGCAGCCGAGGCGATGGAGCGGGTCCGGGCCGGCCGGAAGATCATCGACGATCTGGCCCATGACTCCGAGCCGCACTACGGCGTCTCGACGGGCTTCGGCGCGCTCGCGACCCGGCACATTCCGGCCGAGCTGCGGGCGCAGCTCCAGCTCAGCCTCGTCCGCAGCCACGCGGCCGGCTCCGGCCCTGAGGTGGAGACGGAAGTGACCAGGGCGCTGATGCTGCTGCGGCTGGCCACCCTCGCCACCGGCCATACCGGCGCGCGGGAGGAGACCGTGCGAGCGTACGCGGGGCTCCTCAACGCCGGCATCACGCCCGTCGTGCACGAGTACGGCAGCCTGGGGTGCTCTGGGGACCTCGCCCCGCTCGCGCACTGCGCCCTGGCCATCCTGGGCGAGGGCGTGGTCAGGGACGGAGCGGGCGAGCAGCTGCCCGCCGCCCGGGCCCTGGCGGCGGCGGGCATCGAGCCGGTCCGGCTGCGGGAGAAGGAAGGCCTGGCGCTGATCAACGGCACCGACGGCATGCTCGGGATGCTGGTGCTGGCCATCGCCGACATGCGGCAGTTGCTGGCCGTCGCCGACATTACCGCGGCGATGAGCGTGGAGGCCCAGCTCGGCACCGACGCCGTGTTCGCCGCGGATCTGCAGGAACTGCGGCCGCATCCGGGTCAGGCGGCCGCCGCCGCGAACATGCGGTCGATGCTGGCGGGCAGCGCGATCATGGCGAGTCACCGCGGCCCGGAGTGCACGAGGGTCCAGGACGCGTACTCGCTGCGCTGCGCACCGCAGGTCGCGGGCGCGGCCAGGGACACCGTCGACCATGCCGCGCTGGTGGCCGGCCGGGAGCTGGCCGCGGCGATCGACAACCCGGTGATCACCGACGACGGCCGGGTCGAGTCGAACGGCAACTTCCACGGTGCCCCGGTCGGCTACGTGCTGGACTTCCTCGCGATCGTGGCCGCCGATGTCGCGAGCATGTCGGAGCGGCGGACCGACCGGTTCCTGGACGTGGCGCGCAGCCACGGGCTGAACGCATTCCTGGCCGACGACCCGGGTGTGGACTCGGGTCACATGATCGCCCAGTACACCCAGGCCGCGATCGTCTCGGAGCTCAAGCGGCTGGCCGCCCCGGCCAGCGCCGACTCGATCCCGAGCTCGGCCATGCAGGAGGACCACGTATCCATGGGCTGGTCGGCAGGCCGCAAGCTGCGCCGGGCGATCGACGGGCTGAACCGGGTACTCGCCATCGAGCTGCTGACCGCTGCCAGGGCGATCGAGATGCGGGCCCCGCTGGCGCCGGCGCCGGCGACCGGGGCGGTCGTGACTGCCCTGCGTGCCACCACGCCGGGGCCGGGCCCGGACCGGTTCATGGCACCGGAGATCGAGGCCGCGGTGCGCTTCGTCGCCGCCGGCGGCGCCCGGCTGGCAGCGGAGTCGGTCACCGGCCCGCTGAACTGAGGAGCGGGCAGCCGAGCGGTCTCAGATCACCGGCGGGCGGCCGGCCCTGGTCATCTGCCACGCGGTGCGCCAGGAGATCGGCCGCCGCCGCCCCGGCGCCATCCGCCACCCCTCGGCGAAGCCTTTCAGCCAGGTCCGGCGCGCGCCGGGGGAGCGCTCCCGGACAAGCGTGATCAGCGTCCAGTCGAGCAGGTATACCGCGGCGAGCGGCCACGGCAGGTTCCGCCGGGCGAGCAGCACCCGGTTGCGGCCGTCGTGGCGGTACCAGATCTCGTGCCGCGCGTTCGCGACCGGCGGGTGGCACATCTGGGCATCGGCGTCGTACTCCAGCGTGTAGCCGCGGTCCATCAGCTGCCAGGCCAGGTCGCTCTCCTCGTGCGCGTAGAAGAATTCCTCCGGCAGGCCGCCGGCCTCGAGGAACGCCGACCGCCGGACCGCCCACCCCGCGCCGATGAAGGTCGTCACGCGCGAAGACCGGGTCTGGTCCCCCTTGCCGACCCTGGGCGAGTGCCAGCGCATCCCCTGGCCGCCCGTGGGGTCCACGATCCGGAATGCCAGCACTGCCAGCCTCGGCTCGGCCGCGAACCGGTCCGCGACGTGGTCGGCCAGCCCGGGGTCGGGGAACCAGCCGTCATCGTCCAGGAAGATGACGACGTCGCCGGTGCTGGTGGCCACTCCGGCGTTGCGGCCGCCCGCGACGCCGCGGTTCTCCGGCAGCCGGACACTCGTCACATCCGGCGGCTGCGGCGGGAGATCTGCGCCGTTCCCGATGAGGACCAGCTGGACGCCCTGCGCCCGCATCGGCGCGGTGCTCGCGACGGCGCGCTCCAGCTCGGCCGGCCGGTTGCCCATCGTGATGATCACGATCGAGAGCTTCACGCGAGCCGCCGCGAGGCCATGATCGCTACCAGGTGCGCCACTACCATCAGCGCCGCGACGATCAGGCACGCGATCAGCACGACGCGGGTCGCCGTGAGGCCGCCGCGGGCAGCGTCGATGATGGCGGCGATCAGGATGAGCACCGACAGCTCGATGGCCTGGATGATCCGGTGAATCTTCAGCAGGCTGGCGACCCGGCGCAGGCCTGCCAGGCCCGCGCTGCGCGGCTGGAGCGCCTCGTTGTCGTGGCTCCCGGCCAGTCCGGCCGCGGCCCTGGCCACGATCACGTTGTCGGTCTCGGCCTTCACCAGCATCGCGAGCAGCGCGGCGAGCAGGCCGGCCGTGACGTACCGGCCCGACGTCGTGAGGTGACCCTGTGCCCGCAGGCCGAGGCCGACGATCATGGCCGCATCGCAGAGGTAATGGCCCACCCGGTCCAGATAGACACCGCCGACCGAGGTGCGCTTCGTCAGCCGCGCCAGCTCGCCGTCGGCGCAGTCGCACAGCAACCCGGCCTGCACCAGGACTACCGCGATGATCGCGGTGGCGAGGCCGCCGAACGCGACGACCACTCCGGCGGCGACGCCGCAGCAGATGAAAGCGAGCGTCACGGCGTTAGGCGACAGGCCGAGCCGGGCGAAGAGCCAGGTCGCGCGCGGCGAGAGCCTTCGCATGTAGAGGCGGCCGAAGAGGTGCTCGTCGTTCACCCGCTCGACCACCCAGCGAGGCTGGCCCTCCGCCCGCACCTGGTCCATCGTGGGCCTCGACATGATCCTCCGCTCGGGTCCGCTGCGTCTCGGGAACATGGTAGGGCGCCTCCGGGCTGGCCGAGGCCGCGGAGAGTTCGGGACCGCATAGGTCCCGAACTCTCCGCGACCTCGAGGCGGCAAGTCAGGCGTAGCTGTGCTCCTGGCCGGGATACCGGCCGGCCGCTACGTCGGCCACGTAGCGGCGCGCCGCGGCCAGCAGGTCCGAGTCCAGATCGGCGTAGCGCTTGACGAACCGGGGCAGCCGGCCGGAGGTCAGCCCGGCCATGTCCTGCCAGATCAGGATCTGCGCGTCGCAGCCCGGCCCGGCGCCGATGCCGACCGTCGGGATGCGCAGGGCGGCCGAGACCCTGGCACCGAGATTCGCGGGTACCGACTCGAGCACGACTGCGAACGCGCCCGCCCGCTCCAGCGCGAGCGCGTCGGCGAGCAGCTGATCGCCCGCGTCGCCGCGGCCCTGGACCCGGCGCATGCCGCCCAGCACGTGCACGCTCTGCGGGGTCAGCCCGAGGTGGCCCATGACCGGGATGCCGGCCTCGACCAGGCACCGGACCTGCGGCAGCACCCGGCTCCCGCCCTCCAGCTTGACGGCCTGCGCGCCGCCCTCTTTCAGGTGCCGCACCGCGTTCGCGAGCGCTGCCTGCGGTCCCGCCTGGTAACTGCCGAACGGCAGGTCGGCGACCACGAGCGCGGTACTGGTACCCGCGACGACCGCCCTGGTCATGCTGATCAGCTCGGCCATCGTGACCGGCAGCGTGCTGGAGTGCCCGAGGACAAGCTCCGCGCTGGTATCCCCGACCAGCAGGGCACGCACCCCGGCCCGCTCGAAGATTGCCGCGGTGAGCACGTCATAGCTGGTGAGCATCGACCACCGCTCGCCGCGGTCGGTCGCGGCCTGCAGGTCGCTGATCGTGATGCGCCGGTCATCCGGCCATCCGGGTGCACTGGACATGAGATCTGCCTTCCTGGTCGCCACCACGGTGGTTGGCGCCGGGACCGATCCTTGCCTACCTGCCCGGCAGGTCACCGCCCGGCCTGGCCGGCGTGCGGAGGCCCGACCGCTACCCTCGGCTGAATGTGGCGGCCCAGTCCCGAGCTTGCCGGTCACCCGGACCGGCTGCGGTGGAACGCGCGGTACGGCGGCGACTTCACGCCCACGTTCCGGCCGCACCCGCTGGCCAGCGCGGCACTTGGGCTGCTGACTGTATCCGGGCCGGTACTGGAGCTGGCGTCCGGCCCCTCGGGCGGTGCGCTGCTGGCCGCCGCGGCGGGCAGGCAGGTCACCACCGTGGATGCGTCCGACGTGGCCCTCGGGCTGCTGGCCGATGAGGCGGCGCGCCGCGGGCTCGGCGAGATGCTGACGCTCGTGCACGCGGATCTGTCCGCGTGGCAGCCGGAGAGCGGCGGATACGCGCTGGTGCTCTGCACGAACTTCTGGGACCGCGCGGTGTTCGACGCGGCGGTCACCGGCGTCGCGGCCGGCGGCGTGCTCGGCTGGGAGTCACTGACCGACGCGGTCCGGCAGCACCGCCCCGACGTTCCCGCTCAATGGTGTGTCGGTCAGGGCCAGCCGGCGTCGTTGCTTCCGGCCGGCTTCGAGGTGCTCGATCAGCACGACGTGCCCGGCAGGGCGGGGCAGCCGTCCGTGCGGCGGCAGCTGCTGGCCCGGCGGCACGGCGCCTGAGCCGGGCTGGCTAGTTCACTTCGCGGCTGCGGAGCCGCCGGCGATGTCGAACTCCCACAGCTCACTGCGGACCCCCACCGGCTGCTGGCCGTGCGGATGGCCGCCCTCGGCGGCCGCGCCGGCGGAGCGGTGCCCTTGCCCGAACGCGGGCGAGTTCCGCCACGCCTGGAACGCTGCCTCGTCCCGCCAGCGGGTGACGACCAGCCAGGTCGTCCGGCCGTCGGTGGGCCTGAGCAGCTCGAATCCCTCGAAGCCATCCTGGTCGTCGACCGCTCCGGCCCTGGCGGCGAAGCGCCGGGCCAGCTCGTCGCCGCTATCGGCGGGCACCGTGATGGCGTTGATCCTGACCACAGTCATGTGGACGATGATGCCACCGTGGACTTCGCGAACCGGTCGGCACAGCGATCTGAGCAGAAGTAGACGGCGTGGCCGTCGTCCTCAGTGCGGGCGGGCGCGTTCGCCGTCTCGACCTGCATCCCGCAGACGGGGTCCCGCGCGTAGCCCGGCCCGCCGCCGAGCCTGTCCCGGCTCCGGTACAGCCAGAAGAGCACCCCGAACAGGATGAGGAAGACGATGTTCAGGTACGTCGTGTAGTTCCAGGCGAAGTGCGAGGGCGCGATCACCGTCGGGCGGACCGTGGGGATTATGCCCGCGGCCCGGAAGATCACCTCGGTCAGAAGGCCGGCCGCGGACATGATGACCCAGAAGACCGCCAGCATGCGCAGCATCAGCCGGGTGCCGTAGTAGCGCCGGTAGATGAGCAGCAGCGGGAAGGTGATCAGGTCCGCGAACAGGAACGCGATCACGCCGCCGAACGAGATGCCGCCCTTCCAGAGCGCTGCCGCCAGCGGCACGTTGCCGATCGAGCAGACGAAGCTGATGATCGCGACGAACGGACCGACGATCGCGTTCTCGACGCTGGTCCACCACCCGTGCCCGGTCAGGAACAGCGCGTTCCATGCCGACACGGGCACCAGGACGGCGAGCAGGCCTGCGGCCAGGTAGCCGATGAGCAGTTCCCGGCGCAGCATGGTCAGGTCCGACATCGTGTACGTCGCGGCGTCCGCCCAGCCGGCCCTGGAGCGGAGGCGCCGGCGGAGCGGGGCCCGGCCGGGAGCGGCCGCGCCGTGCTCGTCCGCCGCGTGCTCGTGCGTCCGGTCCTCGTGGACGGCGCCTGCGCGACCGGCCGGGCCGGGGTCAGCGGCGCCGGGGTCAGCGGAGCCGGGGTCAGCGGAGCCGGGGTCAGCGGAGCCGGGGTCAGCGGCGCCGGCCCGGCCCGCCTGCCCGGCGGTCACGACCAGGCGGCCGCGCAGCCACAGCGCGCCCACGGTCGCGAGCAGGACGATCATCATGATGCCGCCGGCGAACTCACTGACCGCGAACTGCCAGCCCATGAGCACGACCAGCACGATGCCGAGCTCGATGACCAGGTTGGTAGAGGCGAACATGAAGACCATCGCCGCGACGAAGTCCGCGCCCCTGGTTACCAGCGACCTCGCCATCGCGGTCGCGGCGTATGAGCACGACGAGGACACCATCCCGTATCCGGCCGCGCGGGAGACCGCGGCTGGTCCGTGATCACCGAGTTTGCGCTGCATAGCCTCGCGGCTGACGAAGGCCTGGACGGCTCCGGCGAGACCGAAGCCCAGGATCAGCGGCCACAGGGTCTCCCAGAACATGAAGAATCCCTCGCGCAGCGCCCTCGCCAGGTCGAGCAGCACAGCGGGCTCCTCCTCGGGGTGTCGGCCGCGTCCGTAAATACTCCCAGGGGGTATAGTACCGCGGCCGGGCAAGGCCCGATTCATCCCCCCTCGTCCGCGCGCGGCGCCGCGGTTGATGCCAGGATTGCGGGGATGGCAACCGTAGTTGCGTTCCACGCGCACCCCGACGACGAGGTGCTCCTGACCGGCGGCACCCTCGCGGGCCTCGCCGCCGGCGGGCACCGGGTGGTGATCGTCCTTGCCTGCTCGGTACCCATGGACGGGCCCGGCACGCGCGGCAGCGAGCGCCTCGGGCAGCTCAGGCGCAGCGCCGAGATCCTGGGTGCCAGCCGGATCGTGCACCTCGGCTACGCCGACAGCGGGCGAGGTCCGGTGCTGTACCCGGATCCGCCAGGGGCCACCAGGTTTGCCAGGGCCGACCTCGCCGAGGCCGCAGAGAAGCTCGCCGGCGTCCTCCGGGAGGAGCGGGCCGACCTGCTGCTGAGCTATGACCCCCGCGGTGGGTACGGTCACCCGGACCACGTCAAGGTGTATGAGGTCGGTGCCCGCGCCGCGAACCTCACCGGTATCCGCGTCCTCGAGGCAACCGCGCCGCGCGAGCTCATGGCGAGGGCGTTC
>Ga0335077_10003335_pt1 | contig 19362 bp, 12 predicted proteins | sample Lox_Sample_31_FD_207151 | JGI IMG/M metagenome (GOLD analysis project Ga0335077, IMG submission 207151) | Soil microbial communities from Loxahatchee National Wildlife Refuge, Florida, United States - Lox_Sample_3.1 | ecosystem: Environmental > Terrestrial > Soil > Wetlands | place: USA...
AGGCGCACGGTGCCGAGTATTTCTCGCGAAAGCACAACCGCTGGATGAAAGCGGGCTCGATGGGCATTGCCGCAGCGTTCAGTTTCTATCCTGGAAAAAACCTTGGCGCATGCGGAGAAGCGGGAGCCGTAACTACCAATAGTGCAGAGCTGGCCAAGAAAGTTAGAATGCTGCGCGATCACGGGCAAGCCAAGAAGTACTACCATGACCTCGAAGGGTACAATGGTCGGCTCGACGCGATGCAAGCAGGCTTCTTGCATGTGAAACTGCGGCATCTTGCCAAGTGGAACGCCCAACGACAGGAACGCGCTGCCGAATACAATCGCCTCTTCGCAAATTGTGATGGAGGTATCACAGTACCCTATGAACCCTCGTGGTCGCGGGCGGTTTATCACCTTTACGTGATTCGCACCGAGAATCGCGACGGATTGATGGCTCACCTTCAGAAGGCCGGCATCGGCACCGGAATCCACTATCCAATTCCACTGCACCTGCAGAAGGCCTATAGCTCACTGAATTATCGCAGCGGAGATTTTCCGCTCGCGGAAGAGGCCGCCGCGGAGATTGTTTCTCTTCCTATGTATCCTCAACTTGCAATCGAGCAGCAGGCCCAAGTAGTCGAGCAGATCCTGCGCTTTGTGCAGAACCAAGTCACATCCAACCATGTGTCCGCCTCTTCTGAGCTAGCGATAGTGCCGCAAGGCACATAAGCAGCGGCAATGTATTCCCCGGTTCATCTCACCTGCGGAAGGGAATAGACATGAAAATCTCGGTTATTGGCGCTGGCTATGTGGGGCTCACAACTGCCGGCTGTTTAGCGCAGATCGGTCATGATGTGTTTTGTAGCGAGAGCGATGAAAAAAAGCTGGAGATGCTGAATGCTCAGATAATGCCTATTTTTGAACCGCATCTCGGCGAGGTTATTAAGAAGGCCTGTGCCGCTGGGCGTCTGCGCTTCGGCTGCACAGAAGAAGCGATCGGCTGGGGAGATGCCATTTTCATCTGCGTCGGTACCCCGCCTTTGGCGAATGGAGACGCCGATCTGTCGGCTATCGAGGCGGTCGCGCGAATGATCGCGAAGCGGGCTACAGGATACCGACTGGTGGTCGAGAAGAGTACCGTACCAATTCAGACGGGAGCACAATTGCGGAGGCATTTGTCGGTTCACGGCACTAATGGACTCAAATACGATGTTGCGTCCAATCCGGAGTTTCTCCGCGAAGGAACTTCAGTTGAAGACTTCCTGCACCCGGACCGTATAGTCGTCGGTGTCGATTCGTTCAGGGCGGAGAAAATTCTGCGTGAAATCTACCAACCCATCATCGATCAGACATTTGATTGTCCAGTTCACAATTCATGCGAGCGCCGCAGCCGACCGACGTTCCTGGTGGCCGATATCGGCTCGGCGGAAATGATCAAGCACGCTTCGAATTCGTTTCTTGCGATGAAGATCTCATTCATCAACATGGTCGCGAATCTATGCGAATCGGTTGGCGCAGACGTCACCAAGGTGGCCCAGGGCATGGGATTGGATCCTCGCATTGGGTCTGCATTCCTCAATCCTGGAATTGGATTTGGTGGGTTCTGCTTCCCAAAGGACGTGCAAGCCTTCATTCGAATGGCTGAGAAGTCGGGGTGTGACTTTTCATTGCTGAAAGAAGTGGAAAAGATCAATCACGGGCGTGTCGAAAACTTCGTCGAGAAAATCCGCCAAGAATTATGGGTTTTGCGAGGGAAGAGAGTCGCCATGTTGGGCCTTGCGTTTAAGCCAAATACGGATGACGTGCGTTTTGCCCCTGCAATTGCGATCGCGAAGGTGTTGCTTGTCGAAGGCGTGGAACTTCGCGCGTACGATCCGGAAGCGATGGAGAAAGCAAAAGTTCTGCTGCCCGAGATTGCCTACTGTAACAATGCCTACGAGGCGGCGGAAGGCGCGGATGCGATTCTGCTTCTCACAGAATGGGATGAGTTCCTGACTCTGGATTGGCGCCGGCTCGCCACGCTCGTCGAAAGGCCGCTTCTCATCGATGGTCGAAATGCGGTGTCTTCTCAAGATGTCGCTGCCGGCGGGTTCCATTACATTGGGGTGGGAGGAGTCTCGGCCGAACCGGAAGGGGTCCAATCACTTACTGCAACTTGTGAATAATCTGTTGGAATGAAAAAAGGATCGCGTTCATGAAAGTACGGGACAAGGACATCAAGATCGAAGGACGATTTTTACGCATCGCGCGCCTGGATGGAGACAAGTACACCTTCCCGGATAATCCCGAGGAGTTTTTGGCCCACTTACGGACTTGTGGGAGTCGAATCGATATTTTTACTTTCTTGCAGAAACTGCCCGACATTTCGCCAAAGTATCCGTACTCCTTCGAGATGGACAACTTGGCTGTCCTGCCGGTCACGACTTTCGACAATTGGTGGAATAATCAGATCAGGTCGTATCCACGCAACCGTGCACGCCAAGCCGGCAAACGGGGTGTTGTAATTCGTGAGGTCCCGTACGGCGAGGAGCTGATCCAAGGCATTTGCGCAATCTACAATGAAACACCCATCCGCCAAGGCAAGAAATTCCCGCATTATGGAATGACATTGACGAGAGCGCGTGAATACGCCGGTACATTCCTTGATCGAAGCGTTTACATTGGTGCATTTCTCAAGGAAGAGATGATCGGTTTCATTAAATTGACGATGGATGAGAGCAGGACGCAGGCCGGTCTAGTACACATTCTTTCGATGGCGAAACATAAAGACAAGGCGCCAACCAATGCGTTGATTTCCGAGGCGGTAAGGGCCTGCGCAGAGCGGAACGTTTCGTATCTGATCTACGAGAATTTTGCTTATGGCAATAAGGTGGGAGATGGCCTCTCTCATTTCAAAGAAGTGAACGGGTTTCAGCGAGTCGACACTCCGCGCTATTACGTTCCCCTAACATCGCAAGCGCGCGTCGCTCTCCGTCTGGGTCTGCACCACCGACTGGCTGATCGGATTCCGGAGTCGATCGCTGCGAAATTCCGCGACTTTCGAAAATTATGGTACGAACGCCGGTTCCCGGCTGCCATGGCGGCGGAGAATTAACGCATGCCCGGAATCGTAGGTCTCATCACGAAATTGCCCAGAGCCGTTGCCGAGCAACAAGTGCTCGCGATGGTGAAGTCTGTTCACCACGAGGCGTTTTACAGCTGCGGTACCTGGAGCGATCCGGAGCAGGGAATTTATATCGGATGGGTGGCGCGGCGTGGGTCGTTTGCCGATACCCTGCCAGTTTCGAACGAAACTGGTGACATCTCGCTTTTCTTTTCGGGCGAGGACTTTCCGCAATCCGATTTGAAGAATTCGCTCCGGCACGGCGGGCACCAGTTCTCGAATGATGGGCCCTCATATCTGGTTCATCGTTACGAAGAGGAAACAGATTTCCCGAGCGGATTGAATGGGCGATTTCACGGCTTAGTCGTGAATCGCGGCGAACGCACCGCGATGCTATTCAACGACCGCTACGGACTGCAGCGGCTGTACTACCACGAAGCGAAGGACGGGTTTTATTTCGCAGCGGAAGCCAAGGCCATTCTGAAAGTTCGCCCGGAACTGCGCGCGACCGATCCGCGCGGAGTTGGCGAATTCATTGTTTGCGGTTGTGTTCTCGAGAACCGCACGTTATTTCCCGGCATTTATGTTCTGGCGCCAGGTTCAGCCTGGACCTTTCGCGATGGCGCGCTTGAAGCGAAGCATACGTATTTTGAGCCCAAGGAATGGGAAGAGCAGGAACCACTTGAGGCGGAAGAGTACTACCGGCAGTTACGCAGCGCCTTTGCTGATAACCTGCCCCGTTATTTCAACGGATATGAGCAGATTGGTGTATCACTTACAGGGGGCTTAGATACCCGAATCATCATGGCGTGGCGTAAGGCTGAGCCAAACTCTTTGCCTTGCTACACATTTGGCAGCACCTATCGCGATAATGAAGACGTCAAGCTCGCACGCCGCGTAGCTAACATTTGTGAGCAGCCTCACCAGGTAATCACTACAGGTCAGGAGTTTCTGTCGAAGTTCTCGCACTACGCCGAGCGAACTATCTACTTGACCGACGTATGCGTTGATCTCAGCCGCTCTCCTGATCTTTACGTAAACGAAAAAGCTCGACAGATTGCGCCCGTGCGCATCGTGGGAACCTATGGCAGCGAAATTCTTCTGCAGGCGGTGATGTTCAAAGCGGAGGAGCCAGTGGCCGGAGTTTTTGATCCGCTGCGCGACCAGATTTCCGCCGGGAAGGAAACCTACAACGCGGCTCGAAATGTCCATCCGGCATCCTTTGTAGCGTTTCGGCAATCTCCCTGGCATCACTATGGCGTGCTTGGCTTGGAGCAGACTCAGGTAGGTGTTCGGTCGCCGTACCTCGATAATGATCTCGTCAAGACCGTTTATCGCGCCCCTCGTACGAATGCTATTGCTGTGAATGAGAAAGCAAGGCTTCAGCTCATCCGTGATGGAAATCCGACCTTAGCAGAGTTACGAACCGATCGTGGGATCCGCGGTCTTAACAGTGCATTCATGCGCGGATATTTTGAGTTCTTTTTTAAAGCTGAATACGCGTATGACATGGGCATGCCGCAATGGATGGCGCGAATCGACCATATGTTTGCTCCGCTCCACTTAGAGCGCATTTGGCTCGGTCGTCACAAACCATTTCATTTCCGTGTCTGGTATCGCGATCACCTGCAGGACTACGTGCGCGAGATGCTATTGGACAAGCGCTCACTGACGAGACCTTACATCAATGTCGCAGGAGTCGAACGGGTCGTTAATGGACATCTGCGCGGCGATCAAAATTATACGACTGAGATCCACAGGCTACTGGCGCTGGAATTGGCGCATAGGTTGTTCGTCGATTCTGCTAACTAAAGGAAGATGGGATTGATCGAAGCAAGGGCCTGTCAGAAGGAGTCGGCACGCGGCGGAGTTGTACTACTGACCGCCGGCCAAGATCCTTCTTATGTCTTCGGATTGACCATTACACTGAGCCAACGTGGAATCCATGTACATGTCGTCGGCAATGATCGCGTGGACGATCCAGAGTTTCACAAGTCAGACCGGATCACATTTGTTGATTGCGGAGGAATACAGGCAAACGCTGGCTCTCTGGCGAAACTATGGCAGTTGACACTCTATTATGCGCGGCTGATCGCATATGTCACGTTCCGCTCGCCGAAAATTGTTCACATCCTTTGGAACAGTAAGCTTGAATACTTCGACCGAACCCTTCTCACGCTTTATTTCAAATTGATCGGGAAGAAGGTTGTGCTAACTGCGCACAACGTAAACAAGGCCAAACGAGATTCATGCGATTCATTTCTGAATCGAGTGACTTTGAGGATTCAATACCGTCTGCTGGACCGAATCTTTCTTCACACGGAAAAGATGAAAGGTGAACTGGCTCAGGAATTCGGTGTCTCGCCTGCCAAGGTGGCAGTCATGCCGTTTCCCATGAACATTCATGTTCCGAATACGGAACTCACAGTGAGCGAAGCCAAGCAGAAACTGGGCCTTCGGCCGCATGAGCACACGATTCTGTTTTTCGGTCGCATCGTTCCCTACAAGGGCCTCGAATGTTTGGTCGACGCGTTTCATCGTTTCGCCCGGCGCGACGCGAATTGTCGACTAATTATTGCGGGCGAACCAATGAAGGGTTTCGAAAGCTACATGCAGGATGTGCGGCGCGCGATCGCAGAAGGTGAAGACGCCGATCGCATTCGCTGCGAGCTCGAATACATCCCAGACAGCGAAACCGAAGTCTATTTCAAAGCAGCAGATGTTGTCGTTCTGCCTTATAAAAATATCTTCGAGAGCGGCGTTGTTTTTCTCGCTTATCGGTTTGGTTTGCCGGTCATTGCTTCGGACGTAGGGTCATTCCGCGAAGAGCTGACTGACAGTGGAGCGGGATCGGTTTTTGAGCAAGGGAATCCGGCTTCGCTGGCGGAGACCCTGGGCGCATTTTTCCAGAGCGGGCTCTACAAGAATGCTGCCAGTCATCGCCAGCGCATTCGTGAATATGGCAATGCTCACCATTCCTGGCAGATCGTCGGTAAAATTACGGATCGTGTGTACAGTGATTTGCTAAACGTCCGCCAACCGTTGACAACGGCGACCTCGCGAATTTCCAGCAGCCCGAGCGAGACAGCTCAGCACTTTTAAAAAAGCTACTGCTTAAGAGATAAGCAAGACAGAGCCGCGAGACTCCCATGGGTAACCAAGAGAAAAAATTGAAATACGTTTTGATCAGTCCCAGCCGCAACGAAGCGCATTTGATTGAGAACACGCTCCAATCCGTTGTGCGCCAGACCATACTCCCGCTGACGTGGGTCATTGTGAATGACGGTTCGACAGACGCCACCGCGGAGATCGTTGCAAAATACGCGGCACAGCACCCTTGGATCGAGCTGGTAAATCGTCCCGCGCGGAAGGAACGCCACTTCGCCGGAAAGGTGCACGCATTCAACGCCGGTTTGGAGCGCGTCAAAGAGCTGCCCTACGACATAATCGGAAACCTCGACGCCGATGTCTCACTCGATCGTGATCACTTCGAATTTCTGCTCTCTAAATTCAGTCAAGATAACCGGCTGGGCGTTGCCGGCACTGTGTTCACTGAGCCAGGCGGATACAACTCTGCGATTGACAGTTTCGAGGGGCAAACCTACGTCTCCGGTCAGTGCCAGATTTTTCGGCGCGAGTGCTTCGAGGAGATTGGCGGCTACGTGCCCAGCAAGATCGGTGGGATCGACTGGATGGCTGTTAAAACCGCCCGTATGATTGGTTGGAACACGCGCTCATTTCGAGAAAAATCCTTTGTTCATCATCGCGTGTTAGGAACTGCCGAGCGCGGCGTGGTTGGTTCGAACTTTGCCTACGGCAAGAAAGATTATGTTCTCGGCGGCCATCCTCTCTGGCAGGTTTTTCGTTGCACCTATCGAATGGCCAAGCGCCCTTACATGGTTGGAGGCGCGGCGCTGCTCGCAGGTTACTGCGCAGCTTTTCTGACCCATGCGGAACGACCGGTTTCGCCCGAACTCATGCGCTTCCATCGCCGGGAGCAGATGCTGAAGCTGAAAACCATCGTCGCATCGCTCTGCAGGTTCAAGAAGATCAACAGTTTCGAACTGCTACCCACTGAAGCCAATCCTGCCGGACCAAGCCCAGCAAACTAAGTCGTAATTCTGCAAAATTCCTGGAGTGAGCAATCTACTTAACATGACTTCGCCTGTATCAGTTGCGCTCGACAGCCATTCAGAGCCCAATTCAAGCACTCTGGTGCTCGAAGATGTTTTTACAGGAGTGCGCCGCTTCATTTCCTGGCTCGACAGCTACGGAGAGACCTCATACGATTTTCAGACCTTTTACGCGAGTGATCTGTGCCGCAATGCCAAAGCTCTCTACTATCGCAAGCCGCTGCTCGGGATGGCCGCCGTTGCTCCAATCATTTTCTGCGAAGCATTTGCGCCCTCGGCGCGGAAGCTTTTTTGGAAACCGCAACGTTTTCCCATCGGGGATGCTCACTTCGCAATGGGTTTCGCATTCTTAGCGAAATACTTGAATGACGAAGGACATTATCGTCGTGCGTGCCACTTTTTGCAGGTGCTTGAGGAAACCCGCTGCCCGGGATATGAGCACTACTGCTGGGGATACCCATTTAATTGGGAAACCATCCGCGGTACCATCCGGGAAGGAACACCGCTCATCACGACGGTGCCTTACGTGTACGAGGCCTTCAGAGAAGTCCATGCTATAGATAACGACCCCCGCTGGTGGGAGATCATGCGTTCCACCGCCGAGCACGGCTTGCTTGACTATCAGGACTTCCCGACTTCGAGCAGAGCTTCCGCGTGTTCTTACACTCCGAATCCCGAGCAATCGGTCGGAGTTATCAATGCCAATGCTTATCGGGCATTTTTAATGGCGCAGGCGGCCGTGGATTTCGCAGATGATCGTTATCGGAAAGTAGCCGATAGAAATCTATACTTTGTCCTGGAATCTCAAAATGCCGATGGCTCCTGGCATTATGCGAACGACGGAAAGCGGCACTTCATTGATCACTTCCACACCTGCTTCGTCATGAAAGCCCTTGTGAAAATCGAGGCGCTGACCGGTAACAAAGATTGCACCCGGGCGATCGAGCGCGGAATCGATTATTACGTTCGCAGTCTATTCGATGAGGGCGGCGTGCCGAAGCCTTTTTCAAAACCTCCGCGGCTTATCGTTTATCGGCACGAGTTATACGATTACGCTGAGTGCATCAATCTCGGCGTTCTGCTGCGGGGTCGCGACGAAAAACTCGACAAGCTTGTCGATGGCGTGGTGAATCAGGTTTTGACTATTTGGCAAAAACCGAACGGCTCTTTCCGGAGCCGGCAATTATTGTTTGGCTGGGACAACGTTCCCATGCATCGCTGGGCGCAGGCGCAACTGTTTCGCAGCCTCTGTTTGCTCCTGCTTCGAACCGGTCAGCCTGCAAACTGACCAGCGCAAGGGCTAATCTCACAATGTGCGGAATTTGCGGACAATTTAGTTTCGAACGGCGAGCTCCTGTTTTGCGTACCGACATCGAGAAAATGGCGCGCAGCATGGTCCATCGCGGCCCGGATGATGAGGGCTACTACATCAATGGACCTCTGGGGTTGGGTTTCCGTCGCCTCTCCATCATCGACATCGAAGGTGGCCATCAGCCGATGTCGGATTCGGAGGAAACCGTCCGCGTGGTATTCAACGGCGAAATCTACAACTTTCCCGAGCTGCGGCGCGAACTCGAAAGTTTCGGACAGGTCTTCCGGACCCGCTGCGACACGGAAGTGATCGTGCTTGGCTACAAGCAGTGGGGCGATGAGGTGCTCAATCGCCTAAACGGAATGTTTGGCCTGGCGATCTGGGACGAGCGAAAACGGCGACTGGTGATTGCTCGCGACCCGTTCGGCATCAAGCCCATTTACTACCGAATTGACGGCGGCAAGGTATCGTTTGGTTCAGAGATTCGAACCATTTTGGCCGCGATGAAGGAGAGTCCCGAGCCAGATCCCACCGCCTTGAATCTTTTCTTACGGTATCGTTTCACGCCTTCGCCTTACACAGTTTTCAAGGGCATCCGAAAACTTGCAGCAGGCACCATGTTAATTTTCGAAAACGGAAAGTCCAGCCTGCGGCGCTGGTACCGTTTCCAGCCGCAGCCATTTTCTCCCACGAAATCGGAAGGCGAGGCGCGAGAAGAGCTGCTTGAAATCTATAAGTGCGCGGTGAAGCGTCACCTGCTGAGCGATGTCCCTCTCGGACTTCTGCTGAGCGGGGGCGTGGATTCGGCGCTGCTCCTGGCGCTGATGAATTTGTACGGCAAGTCTTGGCGCACTTTCACAGTCGGCTACGGGAATGTCTTCGCCGACGACGAGCTCTCGGACGCGGCGCAGACTGCCGCCGTGTTTGGCTCCAATCACACCGAGGTGTTACTCGACCGGCAGAGGTTCGAAAACTCGCTCCCACGCGTGGTTGAGTTTATGGAGGAGCCGGTCGCGACGCCTTCGGTTTTGCCGATGTTCTTTGTTTGCGAAAGAGCGCGTCAAGACGTGAAGGTCGCGCTGATAGGCCAAGGTCCGGATGAACTGTTCGGTGGGTACCGCCGCCACATCGGAGTTCGCTACGGCCAGCTGTGGGGAGGATTGCCCAAGTGGGTGCGGGGGCCGATCTCTTCCGTAGTCGAGGCCCTGCCGCGAAATGAAACTTTAAAACGGGGCGTCCGTTCTCTGGACACCCCCGAACGCTTGCGAAGATATCAGCAGGTCCTTTCGCTCTTACCCGGCGATCGGGTGGACGGCCTTTTCCAATCCGACATGTTGCCACCGGCAGCAGGCGATGAAATTCTCCGGTCGTGGGAAGATTTCTCAGATCTGATGTCCGAAACCGAAGAGCTCGGCGGTTTTCAGTTCATCGAGATGCGCTCAACCTTGCCAGACGAGCTGCTGATGTACGGCGACAAGCTCTCGATGGCGCACAGCCTTGAGGTGCGCGTCCCTTACCTCGATAAGGAAGTAGTCGAGTATGGGGAAAGACTTCCCGCAGACTTCAAGGTGCGCAATGGCTCGGGGAAATGGCTGCACCGCGAAGTCTGCAAAGCATTCCTGCCGGCTTCAATTCTCCGGCGGAAAAAGCGCGGGTTCGCCATGAACGTGGTGGATGATTGGTTCCGCGCCGCGCAATCGCGGAAAATGGAAAGCATGTTGCTCGATCGCCAATCGCAGATTTTTGATTATTTACGTCCCGATGCCGTCCGTGGTCTCCTCGACCAGCATCGCTCCGGAGCAAGTGATCACCACAAAATTCTTTTTAGCCTGGTTGTTTTGGAAGAATGGCTGCGCGCGAGCTTTGTGCCGGTGGCGTAGTCTAACTGCGCGTGGTGAATAGAGATTGGGCTGTAACCAATACTGTTCGTTCAGTAGTTAAGACGCCCACGAAAACCGAATCGATCATGAATCTTGCTTTAGCGACCAAGCTCGAGCTACCCGCGGCCGTACCCTTACCCAAATCTCAGCGTATTGCTGGGCTCGACTTTACAAAGGGTGCGCTCGTCCTTCTGATGGTGGTTTACCATTGGGCGAATTATTTCATCGGCCCCGGATGGGAATACTACAAATATCTCCGTTTCCTTACGCCATCCTTCATCTTCATCACAGGTTTCATGATCTCGAACGTCTATCTATCGAAATATGCCGCCACCGATCCGCGGCTTCCAAAAAGATTGTTTACGAGAGGGCTTAAGCTTTTGGCCGTGTTCGTGGGTCTAAATGCCGCACGAATGCTGGTTGCGCCGTTGTTAGGTACCGGTGGTCTTCAACAGAATCCGTTATCGCTTACGAGTATTTTCACGATTTTCATATCCGGAAATTATCCGGTCGTTGGCGGTAAGCTCGTTTCCTTCTCGATTCTGGTGCCGATTAGCTATTCGCTATTGCTTTCGGGAGTACTAATGCTTCCGTACAGAGCTTATAAACGCACATTTCACGTCGTCTGCGTAGTTCTCTTGCTATGGATAGCGATATTAGCCTTAACCCGGGTGGAGAGCTACAACCTTGAATTCGTTTCGATCGGAATGCTAGGTGTCTTGGCGGGATTCGCACCGATTGCATCGGTCAACGCTTTCGTTCGACATCCGTATGCGTTGGGGTTTGCTTACCTGTGTTACGCGGTTCTAATAACCGTTTGGTATATGCCATTTCCGGTTATAGTTTTAGGAGTGGTGTTAAGCCTTATGGTCATTTACTTGATGGGCATCAGTGGTTCTGAAACCGGTGCCGTATGGAATGAGCTGATTCTGCTAGGGAAGTATTCTTTGCTTGGTTATATCGCTCAAATTGCAATCCTGCAGATTCTGAGTGCCGGCTTTCACCGCGGCGATCTGGGAAGTGTGGGATTGGTCATATCGTTCTTTGCAGCCTTCTTTCTGACGATCGCCAGCGTAAGAATGGTAAATAGCGCGAGAACAATCGCGCGCCTTGACAGACTTTACAAATTGGTTTTCGCGTGAGTTAGTGCCGGGGGCCAGCCGAGAGCATACACCTTGTCATTACAGCCAGATGTACTTCAGATCCCAAATGAATGAACTAGATGCACCGACGATCTCCTCTATAAGGAGGAGCATCGAATGAGCGAGCAACTCGCCCTTTATGTATTCATCGTCGGAGTCGCCGGACTTTTGTATCTAGATCGGGATAAATCTGTCCGAACGTCGAAAGCTCTCTGGTTGCCGATTATCTGGACTTGCATAGCGGGATCAAGACCGGTGTCCATGTGGTTCGGGACTGCGGAACCCGGGAGGACTGACAGCGTCATAGCATCAACACTCGACGGAAGTCCCATGGACGCTGCTGTTTTTGAAGCTCTCATAGCCGCAGCCCTAGTGGCTTTGTTCCTGCGAAGAAAAAGGGCTATCAGCTTTGTCAAGGCGAGTGGTCCAGTGCTTATTTATTTGCTGTATTGCATGATTAGCATAGTATGGTCACCGATTCCCGGCCCCGCTTCTAAGCGTTGGATCAAGGATGCTGGCGACTTGGTCATGGTGCTTCTCATTGTGACGGAAGCCCAGCCGATCGCGGCGCTCGGGCGCTTCTTCGCCAGAGTTGGTTTTGTTCTATTACCGTTTTCCGTCGAGACGATCCGGTGGAGTATTACGGGCCGAGCATTCGACGATGATGGAACCCCGTCGAACGTAGGTCTAACAGAAAACAAGAACTCTCTTGGCCTAATTGTATTTCTTGTTTCACTTGGCGTGCTGTGGAACATACGCGGATTGCTCATGGACAAGAGTGCCCCTCATCGTACTCGCCGTTTGGTGGCCCAGTGTGCCCTCCTTGCCTTTGGGATTTGGCTTCTTCAAATGGCCCATTGCGCTACCGCCATAGCTTGCTTCGTTCTCGGGGCCGCGCTCATGTTTGCAACGAGTCTCCGCCCTATCAGAATCCGGCCCAGCAGAGTGCATGCCCTGTGCTTGGGAATTATTCTTGCCGGTGGGGTAGCTTTGTTTTTTGGTGGTGAATCAACTGTCACGGGTATGCTTGGCAGGCAGTCGAATCTGACTGGGCGTACGGATATCTGGAAGGCCTGTCTTCGTGCGGCTGACAGCCCGATATTAGGAGTTGGGTTCGAAAGCTTCTGGAACACTAACGTTGAGAAAGTAGCCGTCCGTCTGCCCAACTACGACGCGAAGACCATTCACAATCTCGTGTCCGCGCACAACGGATATATTGAGGTCTATTTAGATCTAGGTTTTGTGGGCCTATGCTTGATCGCGTTTATTCTCATCAGTGGTTATCGCAACGCAGTCAAATCTTTTCAGTTCAGCCCGCAATTTGGCAGCTTACTACTCGCCTACATAACGACTGCCGTCTTCTACAGCATAACCGAGGTAGGATTTAGGGTACTGACACCATCTTGGATCTTTTTGCTGATAGCTGCGATCAATGCGAATGCTCTTGCCGCCGGTCTCATCCCCGGAGGAAAGCCCCGAATTCCCAGCTTGCGCCTTAGCACCTCAAGCAGGATGTCAGCTCTTAATTCCAGCATTCCACAGCCCCAACGACCTGACACTGGAGCGATTCAGGGAGCGATGCTACTTCGCTCAGAGTCTCCTGAAATGTTCAGTACCGGGTTGGTGAGAACGAAAATGGAGCACGAATGAGCCGGTTACGAATTCTGCTGCTCGCACCGGGCTGTGATCCGACATCTGTTAGTATCCCCTTTGTAGGTTATTCTCATGCTGCAGCACTTGGCCAACTTCATGACGTTGCTTTGGTGATCGGATCTCCGGGTGAGAATAACGTACGCGGTGCAAATGGGCCTTTTCGAAGCATCGAGGTGATTCGAACCCCACTTCTCGATCGCACCTATGCGTGGAGTTTGCGCCACATATTCAAGTACAACTACGACAGTCAGGTGTTGACCGCTTTCGGCTATCCGTTTTCTCTCGCCTGGGAATGGTACGCGTGGAGACAGTTGAAGCATCGTATCTTTGCGGGCGAGTTCGATGTCGTTCTGCGCATTCTACCTCTGACAGCGGTCCTGCCGAGCCCTTTTTCTTTCTTCCTGCGGAAGGGACCGATACCATTCGTGATCGGGCCGATTAATGGTGGTTTGCCATGGCCCCCCGGTTTTAGCCAGCTTGAGAAGCAGAAGGAATGGATATCCAGACTGCGGAATCTATATCGATACCTGCCTTTCGCCGACTCCACCTATCGGAACGCAGCAGCGATCATAGTAGCCTCATCCCAAACCTATGCTGAGTTTGCCGCCTATTGTGACAAATTGTTTTTTGTCCCTGAGAACGGTATCAGTCGCTCGCTGTGTCTCTCTACCTCCCGAGATCCGGAGTCCGGCGCCAAGCTTGAATTGATTTTTGTCGGCGGCTTAGTTCCGCGAAAGGCTTGTGATGTCGCCCTACTCGCGGCTTCCCCGCTGTTGCGGAGCGGTTTGGCTCGCTTCACCGTGCTCGGAGATGGCCCTGAACGGAACCGCCTTGAGCAGCTTGCCCGATCCCTTGGGATCGAGAAGAATGTTTGCTTCTGTGGTTGGGTTAGCCATGCGGAGGTCTTCAGGCAATTACGATCTGCGGATGTGCTGGTGTTTCCCTCGTTTCGCGACTTCGGCGGAGGCGTAATCTTTGAAGCTCTCGCGGCTGGTGTCGTGCCAGTGGTCGCGGACTTCGGCGGACCCGGAGACATCGTTTATCCAGAGGTAGGGTACAAGGTGCCTCTTACGAATGAAAGCGAGTTCGTCTCACAACTGGAAGCAGTTCTGACGGGTCTGGCCTACAATAGGGATCGCCTTGAGCGATTACGCCGACAAGGAACGGCTTACGCAAAAGAACGTCTAACCTGGGATGCGAAAGCGCAAGATACCACGAGCGTTCTGAATTGGGTTCTACGGCGCGGTCCCAGGCCGGATTTTCGACCTCCGAAGGCGCTAGCTCCTGGCATTGTCGCCTCGTCCCAAAATGCTGCTCCGCCTGAGCGAGCCCAGCCTAGAGGTCAGAAATCTCTGAACCCCAGCTAGTACTCCGATAACGCATGCCAACCTATTGAGAGTTTCCAACAAGAGTTTTTGAGATGTCAGCCACGAAAACAATTTTTGCTGTAGTTTCCGAAGAGAGTCGTGAAGCCGCCAAATTTGGCGCACGTCCCTCGGGCCTTCATGATTTGTCGCCAGGTAGGCTGAACTACCGTGCTGATATAGATGGACTCCGCGCTGTCGCAGTCATCAGTGTTCTGCTGTTTCATATTGGGTTGCACGCGGTATCCGGCGGCTTCGTCGGAGTCGACGTCTTCTTTGTCATCTCTGGCTATCTGATCAGCTCCATAATTTTCGCTGAAGTCGCCGAGGGGCGCTTTTCGGTGATTCGTTTTTATGAGCGACGCATTCGGCGGATTTTCCCTGCGCTGTTTGCCATGCTGGCGGTGGTCAGCATATTTGCCGGAATGTATCTGCTACCTCTCGAATTGGTCAACTACGCCAAGTCGATGTTCGCCGCTACGATTTCGGCATCGAACTTTTACTTCTGGACCCACTCGAGTTACTTCAACGCGCCCACTTCACAGCCATTGCTGCATACTTGGTCGCTCGCGGTCGAGGAACAGTTTTATATTTCATTCCCGCTCTTCCTGGTGCTGGTGCGCAGGTTTTTCCCGCGCAAGCTCAAGCTTTCGGTCGTGGTGTTTTTCTTTGTCTCGTTGCTGTTGAGTGCGGTCGTGGTCGCAAAAAATCCCGGAACCGCGTTTTATATGCCATACACGCGAGCCTGGGAACTTCTCATGGGGACAATTCTTTCGCTTCGCATTTTTCCCCAGATCAAATCGGCAATTCTCCGCAATCTGGCCACAGTCATCGGAATTGGATGCATTGCCTTCTCAGCCTTCTTTTACAAGCCAAACGTCCCGGCTTTCCCGGGTCTCAGCGCCCTACCACCCTGCATTGGCTCGGCTCTCATTATTTGGGCCGGAGAGGGTGGGTCATCAGCAGTGGGCAAGGTGCTTTCCTGGCGGCCGGTGGTGTTTATCGGGCTGATCTCATATTCGCTTTACCTGTGTCACTGGCCCCTTGTAGTCCTGCGGCACATGGGCGTGTTCCTTGGCGCCGGAGCTCTTGTTCCAGCCCGATTCGCCCGCTTCCTGCCGGCGCATCGTTTTGACATGCTCCTTGAGATTTTGGTCTCGTTAGTACTCGCGACGCTCTCTTGGAAGTTTGTGGAGCAACCATTTCGCGGTGGCCGGTTACGCTTAAGCGGTAAGCCTTTGTTTTCCGCAGCTGCGATTTCGATGGCGACTTTGCTAGGACTTTCTGCATGGACAGTGCGCGCAAACGGTTTTGACGGGCGCTTTCCGGCAGCGGCGGTGTGGATCGCTTCGAGCTCCGGCCTTCATGGCGACCAAAGTCAGGCAATGCGCACAGGAACGTGCTTCATCACTTCGGAAATCTCATTTGAGCGATTCGATCCCAACGTTTGTCTCCATGAAGTTGCGGACAAGCAGAACTACCTTCTGCTCGGCGATAGCCACTCCGCCATGCTCTGGCAGGCAATGTCCTCGTCGCTTCCAAATGTGAACGTGATGCAGGCTACCAGTTGGGGATGCGAGGCTTCGCTTGATCCCGCCGAGCGCGACTGCCGTAACATGATGCATTACATCTTTCGGGACTACCTGCCGACGCATCCGGTGCAGAAGGTATTCATCGCAGGCCAATGGAGGGACAAGGATCTGGATCCTCTCACGGGGGTAATCACGTGGGCCAAAGACCGTCATCTTCCGGTGGCTATAATTGGTCCGATGCCGGAATACGATGCGCCTCTGCCACGGCTGCTGGCCTACTCTGTGGCCTGGAACAAGCCAGATCTGGCAAGTGAACACCGTGTCGCCAACAGTTTGGCACTGGATCAGAAAATGCAGAATATGGCTTTGAACACCTGGCACGTGCCCTATGTCTCCTTGTATCAGGCGATTTGTGGGCGCCAAGGATGTATTGAATACGCGGACGCCGGACGCACTATCCCGCTGATGTATGACATGGACCACCTTAATTATGCTGGAGCGGATGTTGTGGTTCGAGACCTGATACGCAAAGGCCAATTGCGTTGAGACTCGACAATCCGTTCGCTATATCTGCGGCGCAACGGAACCTAGGAGTAGAAAATGAAATGGGCTAAGTCGCACATCAAGAGCACGTTACAGAGCACTGGTCTGTACCACAGGCTGAGGACGTCAAGTGTCCACGAGTTGTATTGGAGAATAGCCGGGAAAGAGTGGATTTTGTCTCGAGAGAGGCAGCTCGATTTTTATCGACGACTCCTGACTGGGTTGCACCCTGGGGACCTCATCTTCGACGTTGGCGCAAACGAAGGTTTTAAAGCGGACCTGTTTCTGAGATTGGGAGCAAGAGTAGTTGCGATAGATCCGGATGAGACGAATCAATCGATCCTGCGGGAGCGATTCGCAAAATTCAGACTTGTTCGAAGACCGATCGTAATCGTGGGTAAGGCAGTTAGCGACAGAAATGCGACGGAAACTATGTGGATTGATGGCCCAGGATCGGCGGTAAATACGCTGAGTCAGAAATGGGCGACCACATTAAAAACCAACAAATCGCGACATGCATGCGGCCATTACGGCCTAGATTTTGAGCGACAGAAAACCGTAGAAACCACAACGCTCGAACAGTTGATGTCGATATATGGCGTTCCGAAATTCATCAAAATCGACGTTGAAGGCTACGAATTGAATGTAATAAAGGGTCTCGAGCGTCCCGTCCCCTATCTATCATTTGAAGTGAATCTGCCCGAGTTCAGGTCTGAAGGCCTACAGTGTGTTGAGATCCTCGGGCGGCTTGCCGGTACTGGAGAATTCAATTACGTGGTAGAGTGCGAGAAGGGGCTAGCGCGAGAACGCTGGCTAAGGGTCGACGAGTTTATGCGTGTGCTCAAAGAGTGCACGGACTCTGCAATTGAGGTGTTCTGGAAAGGGTCCAGCGCAACAAGAGAAGAACGGACAGACAAGCTTTCGACCGGTACCTCGCTTGTGCCTACAAGTCTATAGAGCTGCGGTTGAAAAACCATAAGAGTAGGCGTGACTTCGTTGGTTCGACAGACGCTTGCGACTACCGAGTTCTCCGCCGAACGGCCACGGTCAAAGGGTCAAAAGACCACTGCTCTTCAAGATCCGCTGTTGCACCTTCGTGTCTGGCGCTACCCCTATGTAACCGTTAGACTCTCCTCACGAGATAGAAACTTTTCATCGGACGCGAGGGGAAATGAGACGCCATTGTTTGTATTTAAAGTCACCTCACGACGTACAATTTGTTGCGGAGAAGAGACAAATGAGATGTCATCGTTTGCATCTCATTCTCGTCTTGATGTTGCTATTGTTTTCTGAACTTTCGTATGGCCAGGCATGGTCTGGTATCCTCTCCGCAAGTCGGGCGATAGACTGGTCCAACGCTGGTCTTCCGACAATCTTGCCGGACGGGGAGAAGACGGCGAACCCCTGGACGCCTCCCGCTAGAACAACAATTTGCCAGACTCTCGGGGTCGCAGGTCAGTCTTCAACCTACCTACAAAGCGTAACGGCGGCACAAATCAACAGTGCTATCTCTGCCTGTCCAGCAGGACAAGCCGTTTTATTAAACTCAGGCACTTACACGATCAGCAGCGGCATAAATCTGTACGGTCATAACAACGTCACTCTTCGCGGAAGTGGCGCCAGCAATACGATCCTAAGTTTGACTGGAGGCAATGTTACTATTGGCAATTACGGTGCGTGGCCGCTTAACTGGGCGCAACTGACCTCGGCATCCTCAAATTACACACTGAACAATAATCAGATCGCGGTTACCGCTGGTGCAGGCGGAGCACCCCCGCTAGGTATGGCGACCTTGGGACAATGCAATAGTGGTACGTCAGCTCCGAGCGGCGCTTTCATGGGATATGAAAATTGGAATCCAAGTGCCAATGGTAATGTATTCTGCAATATAGGTACTCAATCGGATACGGCTCCGCACAGTCTTTACGTGTGCGGTCATAGTGGTGGGTACACTGGAGGCGCTGGCAATTGCAACGAGGATAGCCGCATAGGCAGCGATTTTCAATCTGAAGAACAGGTGATCTACATCACCAATGTCACTGGTGCTGGAACAGCCGGGAATCCTTGGATAGTCACGTTCACTCCCGGCATGTACATGCAAAACTGGGAATATGCCAGGACTGCTGCACTGGCATGGCCGACACAATCTCAGGTTGCCGTGGGTATGGGGCTCGAGGATGTGACGCTATATATTGCTATCTCAGGACAAGAGCTATTCATAGAAGGGGGCTATGCTTCGTGGGTCAAAGGGGTGAGAATAATTCAGCCGTATGCCAATGAAGCCGTAAGAATGTTTTCCAGCGCACATAGCCTATTTGCCAATAATTACGTTATGGGCACATTCCTCGGCGGTGGTACGGTATACCTTTTCACTCAAAGCTTACCGGGTTACGCGCAAGGCAATGCCGACGATCTGTTCATCAACAACATTCTTAGCGGATCGTTGTGGGATGGTGGCGGATCCAGCGAAGGGAATGTGTACGCGTACAACTACCACGTTATCGACGAAACTGGACAACTACTCGACGAATACGACCACGACTGGGGAACGTCTTTCTTCCTACGGGAAGGCAACGTCTTCGGGAGTTCCTTCGACGATAATACGTGGGGAACTCACAATCTTGACACTTGGTTCCGGAACTACATTTTGGGAAACTCCGCACCCTACAACTTGGGTGGTAATAACACCCTGGTGGTGGACAATTTTTCCCGTTTTGAT
>Ga0335077_10003336_pt1 | contig 19361 bp, 25 predicted proteins | sample Lox_Sample_31_FD_207151 | JGI IMG/M metagenome (GOLD analysis project Ga0335077, IMG submission 207151) | Soil microbial communities from Loxahatchee National Wildlife Refuge, Florida, United States - Lox_Sample_3.1 | ecosystem: Environmental > Terrestrial > Soil > Wetlands | place: USA...
CGTTCGGCGACCAAACCGAGATCTCCTTCTCCATAGATCGCACCACGCGCCTGCCGATGTTCAAGATCATCGACCGCAATACGCAGGAAGTGGTCGAGCAGATTCCCCCGGAATACATTCTTCGCCTGGCCGCTGAGCTCGGGAAAAAGGGCGCGTAGCCCCTTCCCCTTCGGAAGAACCAGGCATCCGGCAAAAACCTGAGATCTGGTCGATATGGAACTACAGGAGCGAATGAATGCTGAGGAACCCGTACGCGGCCTATCTGGAATCGGCGATTCTGACGGCTGAGCCACTGGAGTTGATCAACAGGCTCTACGCGGCGGCTCTCGATGCTGTCGCCGAGGCCCAGGCCCATCTGGAAGCCGGCCGGATCCTGGAACGCGGGCAAGCCATCTCCAAGGCCAGCAGCATTCTGCTCCACCTGAGCGCGGTGATCGATCCGGCTCACGACCCCGCTTTGGCGCACAACCTCATCGAGTTGTATGACTATATGCAGCGGCAGTTGACGCAGGCTCACGTGCAGCCATCCGCTAAGGCGCTGGTCGAGGTGGCCAATCTCCTCACCACCCTCAGTGAAGCCTGGCGGCGCGTGGAACCGGCCGTCAGCCCGGCCGCTTTCTCCTCCAGCCTGGGAAGGTAAATACCTCGCGGGCCGCTACCGGCACGCCGCGGAAGCGTGCACGAACAACACTATTTCAAAGGGATCAGGTAGAACTCGACGATCTGGTGGCTCACTTCGGCGGCGTTCACCTCGTAGGTGCCCGTGTCGATGGCGGCCTGGATTTCTTCGGCGCGATTGGGAGCAAGGCCGGCTGCCGCCTGGGAGAGCACCGAAAGCTCGACGCGATCCGAGCCTGTCCCAACAGATGGGCTGGCGGGCTTGTCCGGCTGGGTGGGTTCTGCTGGTCCAACCGGAAGGCTCTTCGACGTGGGCTGAATTCGCATGATGCTTACTTTCCTTATCGGCCGCTAGTAGGTAAATTCTAGCGCCACGCGCGATTAGTCGTAGGCCATAGGATGAGGGGCAGGTTTATCTTTGTTTTTCAATGCCTTGGGGGGACAGGCCCTGGATGATGAGGCGCGAGAGGCCCAGCCCGCCCTGGGAAGCCAGAGCTTGCGCGAACTGTTCTTCCGCCATCTGCATGGCGGATGACGCGGATTCGTCTTCGCCCCCGCCCAGCCAGCCCCCGGAGCCCTCTTCGTGCATGGATTTCAAGATTTGCGCGATCAACAGAGATTCGAACTGCTGGGCGGCGCTCTCGATCTTCGCCGGCGTGTCGGCTTTCGGGCCTGCCGCCGGTGTTTGGATCGCCGCAATGTTGGTGAGGGCCGCCATCTTCAGATCACTTCCAGCTCTGCCTCGAGCGCGCCGGCCGCGCGCAAATTCTGTAGAATGGCGATGATGTCGCGGGGCGTGGAGCCGATCGCGGATAGCGCCCGCACCAGCTCCTCGATGGTGGCCCCCTGCTTGAGAATCACGTTACGTGCTTTTTCTTCCTTGCCCGCGACACTGACCTGAGGCACCATTTCGGTCTTGCCTCCTTGTGACAGAGGTCCCGGCTGAGATACGGAATAGCTGGTCTGGATTTCCAGTGTCAGGTTGCCATGCATGATAGCCACCGGAGAAATGCGAACATCTCCGCCCATGACGATGGTTCCGGTGCGCTCGTTGACCACCACGCGCGCCGGACGGTCCGCATCCACGGGAACCTTCTCCAGTTCGGAGATGAATTCAATGGGGCGGGAGGCATACTCAGGCGGAACGGAAACCGTCACCAGGGCGGAATTTTCGGCGTGCGCCAGGGGAGCGCCGTTTTCGGCAAACTTGTGGTTCACCGCCTCGGCAATCCTTGCGGACGTCGTGAAATCCGAGTCGTGGAGTTGCAGATGTATACGGCCCGTGGGCGCGACCGACGGGGCCGGACGTTCGATGATGGCGCCGGAGGGAACACGGCCCACGGTGGGATGATTCACCGTCTGGCTGTTGGTCGTGCGCCCTGCCACGAACCCGCCCGTGACCACGGGGCCCTGCGCTGCCGCGTACACCTGGCCATCGGCTGCGCGCAAGGCGGTCAGCAGCAGAATTCCGCCCTGCAAGTTCTGGGCATCGCCCATCGCCGCGGCCGTGGCGTCGATGCGCGATCCGGGCTGGCCGAACGGCGGCAAGGTTGCGGTGACCATCACGGCCGCCGTGTTTTTTACGGTGATCGCCGCCGGATTCACGGTGAGGCCCATGCGCTCCAGCATGTTGGCCAGGCTCTGCGCCGAGAACACGGTCTGCTGCCGGTCGCCGGTTCCCGCCAGGCCCACCACCAGTCCGTAGCCAATGAGCTGGTTGTCGCGCACGCCTTCGAGCGCGACGAGTTCTTTCAAGCGCGTGGCAGCGGGCGCGTCCGCGCTTCCGAGGATCATCAGAACCAGAAAGAATGCTGTCGACCGGATCATGAGATTGTTTCAGAACGGTAGCAACCCGAGCAGAAGGCGATAGAGAAAGTTCGGCCTTCGTGCCACGTCGTTGACCACGCCCTTGCCGTTGATGCGCACTTCAATCTGAGCCATATGATCGGAACGAACGATGTTATTGGTATCGAGGTCGGCGGGCCGCACGACGCCGCGCACCACAACGGTCTGGCGCTCGGAGTTCACTTGAATGTCCTTGGCGCCTTCAACCACCAGGTTTCCATTCGGCAGCACCAGCGTCACCCGTGCCGCCAGGACAGTCGTAAAGTTGGTCTGGCGAGACGTGCTGCCTTCGCCGTCGAGCGATGTGGCGGTGGACACGTTGGCGAGATTGGTCCACGGTCCGGCGGCTCGGGTCAAGCCGGCCAGCGCCGGGATGCTGCTTTTCGCAGTGGAAGCGCGGGCGGTTTTGGTGACTCCGGTAACGTCCGCGCTGACGGCCTCGGCGACCAGCACGGTCACCATGTCATCCACCTGCCGCGCGCGCACGTCGCTGGCCAGATCGAGCAGGCGCGAGGCCGGCGTCCAGGTGGAACCAGGAGCCGAAACCGGACCCGACGACGCGGGGGCATTGCGCATGGCGTCCTGAATGTAACGGTCCAACGGCGAGGGTTCGGCCGGTTTCTGGTTCTTTTTGTTCGTCTTGCTGGTTCCCGCCGATAAGGGAAGCGTAACCGCCAGCATCACCAGAGCCAGAAGCCGGAGCATGCGCGGCTGCGGCGGAAACACGGTGTCGGCCATCATGGATTCGTATCCTTCGCTTTCGCCCCGGCGGCGGTGGTCATCACCACACGGTCCTTGTCGGCCACGCGAGCCGAGAAACTCCTACCGGTGGCCAGGCTGTGTACCTTGATGGCGTCACCGCGGCGTCCTGGAGATTCGGCGCGGCCTTCCAGTTTCAATACGGCGGCGCCGCTATGAACTTCTACCTGCACAACGTCGCCGCGCTCTACGTCCCTGGGGGCGTCGAGCATCGCAGGCGAAACGGGCGTTGCGGCGTGAACCAGGAGGCGCGGGACACGCCCAATGACTTCTTCCATCGAGGGCGGCGCGATGCTTTGGGCCGGATATACGTCGCACTCTTGCGCCGCGATCTGCCCTGCGGTTATGGGACGGCCGGGAACCAGATCTTCCTTGGCCACGAGCCGGGTGCCGCGCACGAGCACCTTCGCGCGTGCCCATACACCGTATTTGCTTCCTCCCGCGTAGCGGACAATGCCCCTCCAGATCACGGCGCCCGCTGCATCCCGCGGCAGGGCGGAAGGATCGAACTCCAGCTCACCGCGCGGGATGGGGAAACGGCTTAATTCGATAATCTCGATTTGCGCATCGGGATTGTGTAGGCCCTTGCGCATTGCGGCGGCCACAAGCTCCGGGCGCAAATGGTCCATCTGGCGCTCGATGCACGCCGTGGCGTTCGCGGCGAGAGGGAGGTTGTAGCGCAGAGCCAGGCGGTGCAATTCGGGGGTCTGAAAAAAACGCCGGACACCGGGCACGGGCGCGTAGCCCAGCTCGGTGTCCGGCGGGAGGGAGGAAAACGCTGCCACGGCTTTTGCCATATCGCCTGCCAAAATCCGGTCGCCTTCGACCGCCACACAGCCCGCTGTCTGTCCGGCAGCCGCGCCGGCGGACGCTAGGAGCGCAATCGAAATCCAGAGAATCCTCATTGGCGCAGATTGTTCACCTGCTGGTACATATCGTCGGCGGCTTTCACGACTTTGGCGTTGGCTTCGTAGGCCCGCTGCGCCACGATCAGATTGATGAACTCTTCCACCACGCTGACGTTAGACTGTTCCGTGTAACCCTGCAACAGCGTGCCCATGCCCTCCTGGCTGCCGGGATTACCGACGATCGCATCGCCTGACGCGTCCGTCGGAAGATAGAGGTTGCGGCCAATGCTGTTCAGGCCCGCCGGATTCTGGAACATGGCGAGTTGAAGCTGGCCGGCAACCTGCGCCGCGGTCTGCCCCGGCTGCGTGAAGCTGACGGTTCCGTCGGTGGCGATATTGACTCCCTGGGCCTGCGGCGGGATGGTGATCTGCGGCTCAATCGGATTGCCGTCGGAGGTCACCACGTTGCCGTTGCGGTCCATCTGGAAGTTTCCGGCGCGGGTGTAGGCGAGCGTTCCGTTAGGTTGCCGCACCTGAAAGAAGCCCGGGCCCTGAATCACGACGTCCAGGGGGTTGTCGGTCTCGGAGAAGTCACCCTGCGTGAAGATGATTTCGTTGGAGGCCGCGCGCGTTCCTAATCCCAGTTGCAAGCCGGTAGGCACGACGGTCTGTTGCCCGGCCTGCGTGCCCGGCGTGGTCATGCTCTGATAAAGCAGGTCCTGAAATTGGGCGCGGCGCGCTTTGTAACCCGTGGTGTTGGCGTTCGCCAGATTATTGGCGATGTTTTCGACGTTGGTTTGCTGCGCCGACATGCCGCTGGCGGCGCTGAATAGAGCGCGAATCATGATGTCTCCTGCAACGTTGCCTTTTGTCCTGCCGTCGTCTGGGAAGATCTCCTATGCATAGCTGCACCGTTCCGTGGGCCCATAAACGCCGGGGGGAATCGCCAAGGCGTCCCGGCCGGGGTCCGCGATTGCCAGGCCGCATTCGGCGCTGACGGGCTCCCGGAACTTGGGCACAACCAACGCCGCGGCCGCCGGCGGGGTGGAGGAATCCGGCGGTGAACTCCGCGGCACGATCCACGCGTAGAATTCTTCCGGCTCCAGGAGGAACTCGGGCCGGCGCTTTCGCGGCTGGCCCACTATCGGCTTTGGCGTCCGGTTCTGCATCACGATCCCACGCGTGCCACTTCTTGCAGAGCCTGCTTGCTCATATCCCCGCTGAGCGTGATGGCTTTCTGCAACATTTCAAACTGGCGCATCACACCCACCAGGCGCACGGCTGCTCCCGCGGAAGAGACGTTGGAGTTCTCCAGCTTTCCCTGTTCCACCTGCGTTTCCACCGCCGGCGCGGGCTTGACGTTCCCGTCGGCCAGCCGGAAATAGTTGTTGCCTTGTTTGACCAGGCCGGAGGTATCGGAGAATTCGACCAGGTGCAGTTTTCCCAGGCTTTGTCCATCTTGCCGGACTTCGCCCTCGCTGGTGATGTTGAGCGGGCTCGAAGATTGGGTTTGAATCAGCGTGTTGTCCGGTGTGCGCAGCGGATAGCCCTCGTGCGTGACCAGCAGTCCCTGCGCAGACAATTTGAAGTTCCCGCTGCGCGTGTAGAGAGGCCCGGAAGGTCCGTTCACCGTGAAGAATCCCTTTCCGGAGAGCGCCAGGTCCAGAAGATTTCCCGTGCGCACCAGCAGGCCCTGGGCAAAATCGGTGTACTGCTTTTCGATCACCGGGACGGTGGTGGGCAGGGAGCCAGTGCCGTCCGCGAATGCCTGCGCGTCGGGCGAAACATAGAGGCTGAAGAATTCCCGATCGGTTTTAAATCCGGCGGTGTTGGCGTTGGCCAGGTTGTTGGCGGACATATCGAGCGCTTCGATCAGAGCGCGCATGCCGCTGGCCGCCGAAATGGTCAAAGCATCCATCGAACGGTTCCGGCGAGGAGCGGGTGCAAGTGGGGGACCGAAGGGCGGGCGGAAAAAAAGGCCCTAGAAAATCAACGCCGTTTGGCCGATAAGCAGATCAGCGGGGGTCCGGCTGTCCGTCAAGATTTTGCCAGGGCGCGGCAAAAGTCAGGATTTTGACAGGCTGTCTCAGTGTAAATCCCTGAAAATCTAAGGTATGTGCCTGGAGCTTGACCTGCACCTCGGGCGGCGTGTTCGTTTCCTGCTCGCTGCCGCCCGCCGCGGCCTGGAAGACCGCGCCCCCCAGTCCGTCCTCCGACCTTGCTCCGTCGGTTTCCCAAAAGCCAGCTCGCTCCTCAGAGAACTCGCAGTCCAGTCCTGATGCGGCGCCCCCGGCCGCCGCGGCAACGAGCAGCTCGAATGAACCCCGCAGCTCCGGCGCCACCCCATCGAATCCCGATCCAGGCGCGTCACCGCCTCGCAGGCCGGGCAGACGCACGACTCAGGATACGGCCGGAAGCGCGCGGGGCCCGAGTGGTTCTGAAGCGAGCAGCCCGACGGCGTCGGCTCTGCCGGCGCAAGCCAACGGCGCCGCCGATTTCCAGGCAATCCTGGCTAACGTGCTGCCCGAGAGCGCGGGCGCTCCACAGCAAACTCCTCAACCGGAACCCCAAGTACTACCCGAAACGCAGATCAACCCGGCTCCCATGAGCCCGGCCCCCACAGCAACTACCGATACCAGGCCGGCCATACCCGCCGCGCTCCATCCCGCCTTTGAGATCAGTAAAGAGGTGACGGGCATGGCTGCGGCGTCGCAGCCAGCGTCGGGGCGGGGTGAGGTGGCATTCGCGGCGCGCATTGCCGAGCGGCCGATGGCCCCCGCGCCGGTGGTACTTCGCAACACCACGCCGGCAACCGCTGCTTCCCGGTTTGAGGCCTCGGCAACGGATAGCTTAACCGAGAGCGCAGTGCATGTGGAGCCGCAGGCTCCGGTGGCAAAAAAGAGCGACACATCGAATCCGCCGGCGCAGGTATCATCGGATCAGCAGGCGGCTCAAGGGGCAGGCGATCGCCAGCCCTCCGCCGATTCCGGCGCCAGCCACGACAACAATGAGCCGGGCCCGGCTGATCAGCCGGCGGGCACGGCGGCGACCGCGCACGCCGCCAGCGACACTCCTAACTCTCCGCTTGCGGCCGCGCAGCCGCAAAGCGCTGCTTCCGGAATTCCGGCGCCGGGGCCCCTGCTGGTGAATCCATCCGGGCCGCGTGATGCCGCACCGGCGAAATCCACATTGGAGAGCAGTGTGGCGCACGTCCCCGACCTGCCCGGCGACCAGACTGCGCGCAGTGGCGAGAGCGTTCGCGCCATTTCCCTTCGGCTCTCCAGCGCGGATCAGGGCGCGGTGCAAGTGCGCCTCAGCGAGCGGGCGGGGGAATTGCATCTTTCCGTGCGCACACCCGATACGGGACTCAGCCGCGGCCTGCGCGACGGGCTTTCCGAGTTGGTCGGCCGTCTGGAAACCACCGGCTATCGCGCCGAGATGTGGCAGCCCGGCGGCAGCGGCTCATCCCCGGGACAGCAGGGCAGCCACGATGGGCCTTCGCACGGCAATTCTCAGCAACGGAACAGCGGCGGATCGGGCAGCGGCCAGCAGCAAAATCCCCGAGACCAGCAGCCATCCGACGAACAGACCCCGAAATGGGTTCACGAGCTCGAATCGAGCTTCCAAAGGAGCAAAAGCACATGGCCAGCATCGTCAATCCCTTAGCCTCGAATTCTCAATCCACCCCCGCGCCATCCGGTAGCAGCGCCACTGCGTCCACCGGCTCGGAGACACAAGTCACCGAACAGCAGTTCCTGCAACTTCTGGTGGCTCAGCTCCAGAACCAGGACCCCACCAGCCCGATGGACAGCACGCAGTTCGTCACGCAACTGGCGCAGTTCAGTGAACTCGAGCAAATGATTGGCGTGAACCAGGGGGTGCAGCAGCTCGTGCAAGACCTGAGCGGGCTACAGCCTTCCACGAGCGGCTCCACGGGAGCCGGAACTCCCCCAACCGGCACAGGCAACGGAACGAGCGGCACGCAGCCAACGCCGTAATCATACAGATCACTAAGGAGACACAGGCATGTTTACTGCATTTTCGGCAGCTCTGACGGGGCTTAGCGCCAACGAAGTGGGCATCGACGCGGTGGGAAACAATCTGGCGAACTTGAACACGACGGGCTATAAAGCCGAGACCGTCAACTTCTATGACCTGGTCGCCCAGTCTTTAGGCCTTGGCAACGGCCAGACATCCGTGGGGCTGGGGACCGGCAAACCGACCGTCGTCCAGGGATTCACGCAAGGTGCGATCCAGAGCACCAACGGTGCTCTGGACGCCGCCATTCAGGGTGACGGCTTTTTCGTTGTCCAGGATCCGTCGTCGGGCGCCATCCAGTACTCACGCGCCGGCAATTTCCAGGTGGACGCCAACGGAGACCTCGTCACCGCCACCGGCCAGAACGTTCAGGGCTGGACGGCGGTCGCCGGCGTATTGAATACCAATGGCAGTATTTCCGACATCCGCATCCCCTCGGGCACGCTGCAAGCCCCGGTCGCGACGCAGAACCTGTCGATGGATCTCAACCTGAACGCGGCGGTGACCACCGGTTCGCCGGACGCCACGTTCTCGACGCCGATTAACGTTTACGATTCTCTCGGCAATGTCCACACCCTGACCGTCACATTCACGCAGACCGCGGCCAACACCTGGAGCTACGCCGTATCCATTCCCGGGGCCGACGTCACCGGTGGCACCGCGGGAACGCCCTTTCCGATTGCGGGCGCCACAGGCACCCTGAATTTCGACTCCAACGGAAACCTCACCACCCCGGCTGCGACCGACCCGCCGGTGGCCATCGCCGTGACCGGCCTGACTGACGGCGCATCCGATTTGAACATCAACTGGTCTCTCTACAATCCGGACGGGACCAGCATGATCACGCAGTACGCTTCCCAAACCGAGGTCTCGTCGAATACGCAGGACGGCACGGCCGCCGCCCAGTTGACTCACGTAGCGCTCTCCAATGGCGGAGAGGTCGTGGCGCAGTTCTCCGACGGCCAGCAGGTGACCGTGGGACAACTGGCCCTGGCTTCGATCCGCAACCCGGAATCGCTGACCGCCGTAGGCGACAACAACTTCCAGGTCAGCTCGCAAACCTCGATCCCGGCCATCGGCGTGCCGAACACCGGAGGCAGGGGCCAGGTGCTGGCGGGCGCGCTCGAATCCTCCACCGTCGATATCGCCCAGGAGTTCACTAGCATGATCAGCTACCAGTCCGGCTATCAGGCGGCCTCCAAAGTGATCACCACGGCCGACACGTTGACCCAGACCGTCATCAATCTGATTCAGGGTTAGCATGCCGGGACGCGCGGAACTGGAAGCGGCCGCGGCGTTCGCCGATGTGCCCATGGAAATCGAAATCGAGCTGGACCGCCGCAAGATGCGGCTGCGCGAAATCCTGGAGCTCGATGCCGGCAGCATTATTTCCATGACCAAGAGCGCCGGAGACTATCTGGATATCTATGTCGCCGGCGCTGCGGTGGCCCGGGGCGAGGTGGTGGTGCTCGAGAAGAATATCGGCGTCCGGATCACCACGTTCGAATCGAGGACATAAATGGTGCAGCAAATCCTGGCGGTAATCCTGGTTCTCGGTCTGCTTGCGGGCGCGCTGTGGCTCCTCCGCAGCCGCGGCCTGGCGCATTATCACGGGCTGCCGGGCCGGAAATCGCCCCGGCAACTCGAGTCCATCGCCCGGCTGCCTCTCACCGCGCATCATTCGGTGCATCTGGTGCGCGTTTCCGATCACGCCGTTCTGCTGGCGCTCTCGCCCTCCGGGTGCACATTAGTCGAGCGCCTGGACCGGACGGCCGCGGCCGCGCCGGAAATCGCGCAACCGTGCGCCGGAGCCTCGCAATGAAGCGCACGATTCTTGGCTGCATGGCGGCTGCGGGTCTGGCGCATGCGGCGCCTGTAGCACCCTCATCGTTGTTCGGCATCAGCACGCCCACGGGTGCTTCCGGCAGCTCTCTCAGCGTCCCCATGCAGATCGTGATTCTGCTGACGCTGCTGACGCTGCTGCCGGCCGTGGTGATGTCGATCACTCCGTTTCTGCGCATTACCGTGGTGTTGCATTTTCTGCGCCAGGCGCTCGGCACGCAGTCCACCCCCTCGAATCAGGTGCTGATCGGCATTGCCTTGTTCCTGACCATTCTGATTATGGGGCCGGTAGCCTCGGAGATGTATCACAAGGGCTGGGAGCCAATGGAGAAAAACCAGCTCACCTTCGACAAGGCTTTCGACGAAGGATCCAAGCCGCTCAAAACTTTTCTCACCCGGTTCGCCCGCGAGAAAGACATCAGCCTTTTCCTGGAAGTGACGCGGTCTCCGGCGCCGCGCACGCCGGCGGATCTGGACCTGAAAGTTCTGATCCCGGCCTACATTCTGTCGGAGCTGAAGGCCGGGTTCCAGATCGGGGCGGTGCTGTTCCTGCCGTTTATGATCATCGACCTGGTGGTGGCGTCCGTGACCCTTTCCATCGGCATGATCCAGTTGCCGCCGGTGATGATCTCGGCGCCTTTCAAGATCCTGCTGTTCGTCCTGGTAGACGGCTGGAACCTGGTTCTGGGCTCCCTCATGAAAAGCTTTTATACGTGAAAGGCGAAAATGACTCCCGAGTTTGCAGTACAAATCCTACGCCAGGCACTGATGATGACGCTGATGCTCGGCGCGCCCCTGCTGATCATCGGATTTGTCGCAGGAATTTTGGTCAGCCTGGTTCAGATCGTGACCTCGATTCAGGACACCGGCTTCAGCACCATTCCCCGCCTGGTCACGTTTTTGTTCGCGACTGTGCTGCTGATGCCCTGGATGCTCCAGAAAATTACCGGCTACACGATCCTGATGCTGAGCGATCTCGGCCGGTACGCCCGGTAATCGTGTGCCTGCGAACCTGACAATATCGCTCTCGACCGTGTTTGGTTTCGTGCTGGTCCTGGCGCGCGTGACCGGCACGTTCGTCTTTGTGCCGCTTCCCGGGCTCAATTCCGGCGCGGAAATGGCGCGCGCCGTGATGTCGCTGAGCATGACGCTGGCGCTGTTTCCAAAATGGCCGCACGTGCATCTGGCCGAGCCATATATCGGCGGCCTGGTGCTCTCGCTCATCGCCGAACTCGCCCTGGGGTTGACCATCGGCGTAGCGGTTTCCGTGCTGAGCGAGTCGTTTCTGATGGCCGGCCAGATCATCGGGCTACAGGCCGGATATGCGTACGCCTCCACAGTGGATCCCGCGACCCAGGCCGATTCCGGAATTCTCGTGGTCTTCGCGCAGTTGGTGGCGGGACTGATGTTTTTCGCGCTCGGCCTGGAGCGCCACGTGATTCGCGCGTTTGCGCGCAGTCTGGATGCCTTTCCCGCGGGAGCGTTCCTGCTTTCGCCGAAAGGCGCGGAGCAGATTCTGCGCCTGGCTTCGGGGATCTTTTCTGTGGGATTGCGACTGGCGATGCCCGTGCTCGCGCTACTGATGCTGGTGGATCTGGCGCTGGCGCTGCTGGGGAGGCTGAACCAGCAATTGCAGTTGCTCATGCTGGCGTTTCCCGTGAAGATGATGGCTGCGATCGGTCTGCTGGCTGCCATGGCTGTGCTGTTCCCGCATGTTTACCGCGGCTACGCGCAGGAGGTGCTCGGCCGGGTGGCGGTGGCGGCGGGCTTTTGAGGAACCGGCACAACGATGAGCGATCGAAGCCAGAAGACCGAACAGGCCACGGCGCGGCGGCTGGAGCGCGCGCGGCGCGAGGGCCAGTTCCCCAACTCCAGGCAGTTTGTTCCGGCCGCTCAATTCCTGGCGTTCACGGCGATTGTGGCATGGTGGGGCGGCGACTGGCTGGGCGAGGCGCGGCATACGGCGCGCTTTCTGATCGGCCGCGCGTTCGGCTCCGATCTGCGGACCCCCGATCTCATCCACATGGGCCGCAGCCTGGTGCTCAGCCTGTTTCTGCCGCTGGTGTGGGCCGGCGGACTGCTCATTCTGGTAACGCTCGCGGCGCAGATGGTTGTCACCCGATTCGGCCTCAGCGCGAAGAGGCTGGCGCCGGACTTCAAGAGGCTAAACCCGCTTTCACGTCTGCGCGAGCTGCCACGCCAGAATGTGCCCGCTCTGATTCAGGCCGTGTTGTTGCTGCCCCTGTTCGGGGCTTCCGTATATTTCATCTGCCGCGACCGGCTGGCGGAGTTCATGGTTTTGCCGATGCAGGGCGTCGAAGCCGGGGCGCGGCAGATCGGAGCCTCGCTTTCGTCGCTGTTGTGGCGTGGGGCGGGGCTGTTCCTGGTGTTCGGGCTGATCGACCTGGCGCGGCAACGCCGGCGCTACATGCAGGATCTGCGCATGACCCGCCAGGAGGTCCGGGAGGAGTTCAAGGAAACCGAAGGCAACCCGCAGCTCAAGATGCGCATCCGGCGGCTTATGCGCGACCGCATTCGCCGGGCCATGATGAAGGAAGTTCCAAAAGCCACCGCGGTCATCGTGAATCCGACGCATTACGCGGTGGCCATCCGTTACCAGATGGAGTGGACCTCGGCGCCCAAGGTGGTGGCCAAGGGGAAGAATTATCTGGCGCTGCGCATCCGGCAGCGCGCGCTGGAGCATCAGGTTCCGCTCATCGAGAATCCGCCGCTGGCCCAGGCGCTGTACAAATCGGCCGATATCGGCCAGGAAATTCCCGCACATCTGTATCGCGCGGTGGCGGAGGTTCTGGCGTATATCTACCGCCTGATGCACGGGCGTTTGCCGGCCTAGTGAACTGAGGAGCCATCGAGTTGGCAGAGACAAAAGCCATTGCGGCGCCGGCCTCCTGGAGGGGATTCGCGGGGATCAACCTCACGAGCGCCTCCGAGCTTGGGGTGCCGATTGCCGTGCTGGGGATCGTGCTGGCGCTGATCACGCCCCTGCCGCCCTTCGCGCTGGATGTCCTGATCGTGACGGACATCATGATGTCGGTCATCGTGATGATGGTGGCCATGTACATCACGCGACCGGTGGAGTTCAGTGTTTTCCCCACCACGCTCCTGCTGCTGACGCTGTTCCGCCTGGCGCTGAATATTTCCTCGGCCAGGCTGATTCTGTTGAACGGCAACACCGGCACGGCGGCAGCCGGCGAAGTCATCCAAGCGTTCGGAAATTTCGTGGTAGGCGGCAACTACATCATCGGCGCGGTGATCTTCCTCGTGCTCATCGCCATTCAATACGTGGTGATCAACCACGGCGCGGTCCGCATCTCTGAAGTCACGGCACGATTCACCCTGGACGCACTGCCCGGCAAACAGATGTCCATTGATTCGGACTTGAACGCCGGCCTGATCGACGAGTCCGAAGCGCGCGCGCGCCGCAAGCAGTTGGCCAACGAAGCGGAGTTTTACGGCGCCATGGACGGCGCCTCCCGATTCACGCAGCGTGATGCGGTGGCCAGCATCCTGATTACCGGGATCAACATCATTGCCGGATTCCTCATCGGTGTGTTGCAGCACGGCATGGAGTTCCGCCGGGCCATTGAAACGTACACGGTTTTGACCATTGGTGACGGCCTGGTCACCGTGATTCCGGCGTTGATGATTTCGGTCTCCGGCGGTTTGATTGTCACGCGGGCCAGTTCCGATACCAAGCTGGGCACGGACTTCCAGAGGCAGGTCTTCGGCAATCCGCAGCCGCTGATGCTGGCGAGCGGCGTCTTGCTCGCGCTGGCTACGTTTCCGGGCTTGCCGGGAGTCCCATTTCTGCTTTTGGGCGGCGGCCTGGGCGCCACCGCCTGGCGCATGAGGAAACGGGGCCTGGCGGCCAAGCAGACGACGGAGCGCGCACCGGCGCCCGCGCGCGAAAATCTGGATGCGCTGTTGCGCGTGGAGCCGCTGGCGGTCGAGGTCGGGCTGGGGCTGGTGAAACTGGTGGAGGGTGGGAAGAATTCGCCGCTGCTCCGCCGGATCTCCGGCATCCGGCGGCAGTTGGCTACCGATCTCGGCTATGTGTTTCCGGCGGTGCGCGTCACCGACAACCTGTCGCTGCGCCCCCGCGAATATCTGATTTCGCTCAAGGGCGTGGAAATCGCCCGCTACGAGCTGCCGCAAGGCTGCGACCTGGCTCTTCCGGTCGGCAAGGCCGCCACTCCCATAGGCGGACAGGCGACGCGCGAGCCCGCATTCGGCATGCAGGCCTGGTGGATTCCCTCCGAGCAGGCCGAACGCGCCCGCCGCTCGAACTACACGGTGGTGGATGCCGTCAGCGTGCTGGGCACCCACCTGGGGGAATTGATCCGCCGTCATGCGCACGAACTGTTCTCCCGCCAGGACACCAAGAAGTTCCTGGACCGCGTGGCCGCGGAACATCCCAAAGTGGTGGAGGATCTGACGCCGAAGCTCCTGCCGTTGGCCACGGTGCAGCGGGTGGTGCAGAACCTGCTTCGCGAGCGCGTCTCGGTTCGCGACGGCGTCTCCATTCTGGAGGCGCTCAGCGAAGCGGCGGTCTCGTCCCGCAATCCCATCCTGCTGACCGAGTATGTGCGGCAGGCCATCCGGCGCGCGGTCATTAAACCGTACCTGAATCCGTCCGGCGATTTGCCGGCGTACTTCGTGGATTCATCCATCGAGCAGTCTGTCGAGAGTTCGGTTCAGCACGGAGAGCAAAACAGCCATCTGACCATGGCGCCGCAGGCGATTCGCGACATTCTGAACCGCATCACGCAGAAGGTCGGTTCGCCGGAATCGCCGGTGGTGGCCGTAACCAGCGGGGGAGCGCGGTATTTCTTACGGCAGATCGCCGAGGCGGCGCACGCGAACCTGGTTTTCCTCTCGCATAACGAAGTGCCCGCCGAAGTCAAGGTCATCTCGCAAGGAGTCATCCAATGAGCCGCGGGGGGCTGACCAATCACGCGGCCGGGAGGCAAGCATGAGAATGAAATCGTATTTCGCAGCCACGGTGGAGGCGGCCATGGAGCAGGCGGCCCGGGAACTCGGGCCGGAGGCACTGCTCGTCAACAGCCGGAAAGCGCCGCCCGAGGCTCAAGGCCTCGGTGAATATGAAGTAGTCTTCGCTCTGCTGGCGGAGAATGACGCGGCGGCAACGGGCGTGCCTTCGCCCGGGACGGACGGAAACCCCAGGCGCGCTGAGCCTCCCGCCGAGGATCCCGTGATGCGTGAACTGGCGCGGCTGCGCAAGCAACTGGATGACGTCTTCGGCGCGTTCATGCGGCCCCAAGGGCACGCCTGCACGTGGGCCGCGCGCGCGCCCGAGTTTGCGGCCGCCTTTTCCACTCTCGTGGAAAGCGGGTTTTCCGTGGACGTGGCCTCCCGCATCATCCGGCAGGCGCATGCGCGCCTGGAAGACAACGCGGGCCCGTGGCCGCAACTGAAACAGCGATTTGACGCCGCGGAAGTCGACCGCGCGGTGCGCACCGAACTCGAGAGCGCGATCTCTACCGATTCCGCTCTTCCTCTGCAAGATGCGAAGGCCAGTGTTGTGGCCCTGGTGGGGCCGGCAGGCAGCGGAAAGACCGCGACACTGGTGAAGCTGGCGGTCCGTTATGGGCTGGCGTGCTCGCGCCCGGTGCAACTGATTTCCACCGACACTCATCGCATCGCCGCTCTGGAACAGCTCCGCACCTACGCGGCCATCATCGGCGCCGGCTTTGATGCCGCCGAGACTCCGCGGGTGCTCCAGCAGCTTGTGGAAACCCATCGGCAGAAAGGACTGATTCTGATCGATACGCCGGGCTATGGATCCGTGGACATGGCGGAAGCTTCTGACTGGGCGCGCTTCCTCTCCCGACAATCCGGCATCGACGTTCACCTGGTAATGCCCGCCTGCATGCGCGAGGCTGATTTGAGCGCCGCTATCGACCGGTTCGAAGTGTTTGAGCCGGCCAAGCTCATCTTCACCCGGCTGGATGAGCTGTCATCGTTCGGCGCGATTGCGAGTGAATCCATACGCACGGGAAAACCGGTCTCTTTTCTGGCCATGGGCCAGCAGATTCCGGAGGATCTCGAGCCGGCGAGCGTGCCGCGCCTCGTGGAGCTCGTGCTGGAAAATCCCCGGGCGCTGGCTCGCTCCGCCGCGTGAGGACCCGGACGGATTAGAAGTGACGTAATGTACACGTATCACACCGAAGAGACCAGCAGCAGCGAGCGGGAGCGGCTCATCCTGGAGCATCTGCCTCAGGTCCGTCTGATCGCGCGGCGGATCCACGAGCGCTTGCCCGGCAACGTGAGTCTCGACGATTTGATCTCAACCGGTGTGATCGGCCTCATCGCCGCCGTCGACAACTTCGATCCGTCGCAGAACGTGCAGCTCAAGACATACGCGGAGCACAAGATCCGCGGCGCCATTCTGGACAATCTGCGGGAGATGGACTGGGCGCCCAAAAACAAGCGCCGCCAAGCCAAGCAGATCGAGACGACCATCGCGGTACTGGAGCAGCGCCTGGGACGGAGCCCTGGCGAAGAAGAGATCGCCGACGAGCTCCACTTGAGCCTCGAAGAATACCACCAGTGGCTGTTCGAGGTCCGCGGCCTGACCATCGGCAGCCTGGACTTCGCCTCCGAAGACCACAGCGGCAGCCTGCTCAACTACATCCCGGACTCGGACGAGAACCTGCCCTCCACTACGCTGGAGCGCGCGGAACTGGAGCGTCTGCTGGCCGAAGCGATCACACAGATGCCCAAGATGGAACGGACGATCCTGAGCCTGTACTACCACGAAGAAGCGACGCTGCGCGAGATCGCGGATATCACCCGTATGCATCTTTCGCGGGTCGCGCAATTGAAAACGCAGGCGGTGTTGCGGTTACGCACGTATATCGAACGGCGCTGGTCCACCCAGCGATAGGAGAACGAGAGCATGCCCGAAACGAATCAGGTCAACGAAGATTCCCCGCGGAAGCCGTCCGGCACACTCGATCTGCTCCTCGACCTCGAGTTGCCCGTGCGGGTCTCTTTCGGCAAGGCGCAGATGCCCTTACAACAGGTGCTGAAATGGACCACGGGCTCGATTGTCGAGCTGGAAAGCGCGGTGAACGAACCGGTCGAATTGCTGGTGAATAATTGCGTGATCGCCCGTGGCGAGGTCGTGGTCGTGGATGGCAACTATGCCGTCCGCGTGCAGCAGATCGTGAGCCGCGCTCAGCGGCTGCAGACCACCACCGGGTCGTCCGCGGAGGCTTGATTCATGATGCCCGACTGGCTGCCCTACACTTATCCCTTCGAGTTGTTCGGCGTGCTGACGCTCTCCGGGATCTCTCTGCTTTACGCGTTCGTTATGCACCTGAGGGTGCGCACGCTCGTGCGGCGCAGCCGTGAGCGCCATGAAGAATTGGAAAGCCGCTTGCGCGGAGTTGCGGAGCGGATCGAACGTCTGCAGCCGCCCGCCGCGGAGGAACACCCGCCCGTCCAATCACCCGGCCGGTCGCTCCAGCTCAATCAGAGGGGGCAGGCCTTGCGCATGCGGCATCGCGGAGAGAAGCTTGAGACGATCTCCGCGGCGCTGGGAATTCCGCGCAATGAGATCGACCTGTTATTCAAGGTGCACCAACTGTCGCTCGAGGCCGTGGAAAACAAAGCTGCCGGCTAGCCGCTTGCGGCGGACACCGGCCTAGGCCGTTTTGATGGCGATGACGTTGTTGGGAACGTCGAGGTTGCGCAGCTTGGCCAGCAGCGTGGTCCGCTTCATGCGCAGCAGGTCTGCGGCAAGTGTCTTGTTGCCGCCGCTTCGCCGCATGGCCTGCTCCAGCAGCGTGCGCTGAAAATTGGCTACGGCCATCTCAAAATCGAGACCGTCCTCAGGTAAAACGGCAGGGGAGGGAATTCCATGCGGCCGGTGCGCAGGGGCTGCCGGCACGGGAAAATCAGCGGGACAAAGATCCATGCGATCGCCGCTGAGCACCACCGCCATCTCCACGGCGTTCTCCAGCTGCCGCACATTCCCCGGCCAGGAATACGAGCACAGACGATCCAGCGTCTCGCGTGAGATGCGCTTGACCTCGATAGCCTCCACGCGGCAGATCTTTTCGAGGAAATGATGCACCAGCAGTGGAATGTCCGAGACGCGCTCCCGGAGCGCGGGCAAATGGATGGGAACCACATTGAGCCGGTAAAAGAGGTCTTCGCGAAACGCGCCCTCCACCACCTTCTCTCTGAGGTCGGTATTCGAGGCGGCGATGATGCGCACGTCCACGCGTACCGTTTCCGAGCTTCCGACGCGCTGAAACTCGCGCTCCTGCAATACGCGAAGCAGCTTGGCCTGAAGATCGAGCGGCAGCTCGCCGACTTCATCCAGGAAGAGCGTGCTATTGTGCGCCTGCTCGAACCGCCCCGTGCGTTGCTGTAGCGCTCCGGTGAAGGCGCCTTTGACGTGCCCGAACAGCTCCGCTTCCAGCAGATTCGCCGGCAGGGCGCTGCAGTTGACCGCCACCATGGGCAGATGAGCCCTGGGACTGGCGCGGTGTAGCGCGCGCGCCACCACCTCTTTGCCGGTGCCCGTTTCGCCGCCGATCAAAACCGTCGACCGCTTCGGCCCCGCCAGCCGGATCATGTGCTCGACTTCGCGAACCGGGCGGCTGTCGCCGATGAAAAACTGTTTCCAGGGCTCGGGCGGCGCCGGTTCGGGATGGGCGGCCGACATGCGCCAGCGGCAGTTCTCGGCGGCCCGGTCCAGACATTCGAACAGCTCGTTTTCATCCAGCGTCCCGCTCATGAAGTGGTACGCTCCCAGCTTCACCAGCCGGACCGCATCCGCCACCGTGCCCTCCGGATCGCGGATGACGACCGGAACGCGCGGGCTGACGCCCTGGATACTCTCCAGCAGTTGAGCCGGGTCCCACCCCTCCAGCGGAAACTCCGCGAAAATGACGGCGGCTCCCTGAGAAGCGAGACGATCCATTCCAATCTGAGCGCTGTGCGCCACCTGGATGTCGAAACGATCGAGGCTTTCCATCAGCGCGATATCGCTGGGCCCAAAAGTGGCGGACCGGACCCACAGCAAGGGGACACTCTGTCGCATTTATCGTGTAATATCGACAGCATCGAGCGCGCATTTAGAGTAAAAAGCGTTTCTATTTACCGTAAATTATTTGAGCCAAACTCCAGCCCTTAGTTAATGATACGGCGTCCACCATCGGCAATATTGCGCGTCTGCCGATAACCGGTTAACTTATTTCAGGTGTTTGCTGTTTTGCCGTGGGTACGGGCAAGGCGGCCACCCGCAGAATTCGTAATCTTTGCTCGAAAACTGGAGAGCGCCAGGTCTCAAAGTCCCCAGCCCAAGGGCAACCGGAGAAAGAACTGATGCAAAAGGCAGTTGAGGCACCCGCCTTC
>Ga0335077_10003339_pt1 | contig 19349 bp, 21 predicted proteins | sample Lox_Sample_31_FD_207151 | JGI IMG/M metagenome (GOLD analysis project Ga0335077, IMG submission 207151) | Soil microbial communities from Loxahatchee National Wildlife Refuge, Florida, United States - Lox_Sample_3.1 | ecosystem: Environmental > Terrestrial > Soil > Wetlands | place: USA...
TATTATGGCGGGGTTGAAACCCCGCCCTTCCACCGCCATTGCGGGGTTCCCTCGGCTGTGCTCGGGACAAGTTCCATCCCGCCCTTGCACCGCCATCGCGGGGTTCCCTCGACTGCGCTCGGGACAGGCTCCACCCCGCACTTCCACCTCAAGTCATGCGCTCGGGGCAGTCTGGCAGATGTCGTGGCTCCCTCAGCTTGGTTCGGGACAAGTTCCACCCCGCCCCCCAAAGACGATCGAGTTCTCATGCACGCACTTGAGTTCTCGGAGCTAGTCGCGAACCCTGTTCGCCCTGTGGCCGCCGAATGCGTGGATCGTCCTCGTTCCGGCTAGAACCTCACCGCCATGCAGCACGCCGCCCGGGATGACGTATTCCTCCCCGGCCCTCACCGGAATCCTCTCTCCGTTGATGATCAGCGTGTAGCAACCGTGCGTGACAATCATGTATTCATCGAAATCGTGGACGTGCGGCGCGGATCGTGCTGTTTCATGGCACGTCCAGAAGGCCATCTGGCTGCCGTCCGCTCCGTCGAATACATAGCCTTCCACTCCGGGCGTGGACTGGCTGGTGGCAGCGATTCGGTTTGCGGGATTTCTCATGAACTGCGGAAAGTCGTCCATAGTTGCCCGGCATTGTCTTACCCGGCTGGACGAGTGTCAACGGGAGGACAGGAACGCGCGCGAGAGACTACGCCTGACAATGTGATGCGAGAAGCGAACGTCAGGCGGGGCTGGACATCGAGGCCAGAAATTCCGCGTTCGTTTTGGTCTTCGAGAGGCGGCCCAGCAGAAGCTCCATCGCTTCGACGGTCGATAGCGGGCTGAGCACCTTGCGCAGCACCCAGATGCGATTCAGTTCGTCGGCGGGCAGAAGCAGCTCGTCCTTGCGCGTTCCTGAGCGGTTGATATCGATCGTGGGGAAGACGCGCTTGTCGACCAGCCGGCGGTCGAGATTGATTTCCATGTTGCCGGTGCCCTTGAACTCCTCGAAGATCACGTCGTCCATACGGCTGCCGGTGTCGATCAGGGCCGTGGCCATGATCGTGAGCGAGCCGCCTTCCTCGACATTTCGCGCGGCGGCGAAGAAGCGGCGAGGGCGCTGGAGCGCGTTGGCGTCGATACCGCCGGAGAGCACTTTGCCCGAGGGCGGCGTGACCGCGTTGTAAGCCCGCCCGAGGCGGGTGAGCGAGTCGAGCAGGATCACCACGTCGCGCTTGTGTTCCACCAGGCGCTTGGCCTTTTCGAGCACCATTTCCGCAACCTGAATGTGGCGCTGCGGCGGCTCGTCGAAAGTCGAGCTGATCACTTCGCCCTTCACGGTGCGCTGCATGTCCGTGACTTCCTCGGGCCGCTCGTCGATCAGCAGCACGATCAACGCGACTTCGGGATGGTTCGTGGTGATCGAATTGGCGATGGATTGCAGCATCATCGTCTTTCCGGTGCGGGGCGGCGCGACGATCAAGCCGCGCTGGCCCTTGCCGACGGGGCAGAGCATGTCGAGCACGCGCCCGGTGAGGTTTTCTTTCGTCGTCTCCAGGCGGATGCGCTGCTGCGGGTAGAGAGGCGTCAGGTTGTCGAAGAAGATTTTGTTGCGCGCGACTTCGGGATCCTCGAAATTGACGGCCTCGACCTTGATCAGCGCGAAGTAGCGCTCGCCGTCCTTGGGCGGGCGAACCTGGCCGGAGACGGTGTCGCCGGTGCGCAGGTCGAACTTGCGGATCTGCGACGGCGAGACGTAGATGTCGTCCGGGCCGGGCAGGTAGTTGTACTCCGGCGCGCGAAGGAATCCGAAGCCGTCGGGGAGGCATTCGAGAACGCCCTCGGAGAAGATGAGGCCGTTCTTTTCCGTCTGAGCGCGGAGGATCTGGAAGATCAGCTCCTGCTTGCGCATGCCGGAGGAGCCGGGAATGTTGAGCTCCTTCGCGATCTTCGCCAGATCGGTGATGTTCTTGTCTTTCAGTTCTGCAAGGCTGACACTCATCGAGTTCTTTCCTTTTCAAGCCTGATTTTCAGGCGCGATTGTGATCTGAAATAAATCCGGGGCGGGCGCGTTCGTTCGAGGCACTCTATCCCGAATTCTTCAATGGGCTTACGTCGAGAATCCTTCGCACTCCGGTCGCGGGTCAAACCTGCCGAGCAGGATGTAGGAGGACCGAAGAGTTCAATTCGTAAGTTCGTTGTCCTGCGTCACGTCCGCGCCGAACTTGGGTTCCACTCCGGCAACCGGGGGATGCCCGGAAATGGGCAGCGGCTGTTCGAGCGCGAATTGCAGGACCTCATCCATCGACTCCACCAAGTGGATGGACATCTGCGCCATGATCTCGGGCGGAATATCCGCCAGATCCTTTTCGTTATCTTTCGGGAGAATCACGGTGCGCAGGCCGAGCCGGTGCGCGGCAAGCAGCTTTTCCTTCACGCCGCCGATTGGAAGCACTTTGCCGCGGAGCGTGATCTCGCCGGTCATGGCGACGTCGCAGCGGACGGGGATGCGCGTGAGCGCGCTCACGAGCGAGGTGCAGATCGTGATCCCGGCCGAAGGGCCGTCTTTCGGAATGGCGCCTTCGGGCACGTGCATGTGGATATCAACGTGGCGGTAGAAATCCTTCGGCAAGCTGAAGAGATGGCTGCGCGAGCGGATGTAGCTCATCCCGGCCTGCGCCGATTCCTGCATCACGTCGCCGAGCTTGCCGGTCAGCGTCAGGCGGCCCTTGCCCTGCATCAAAGTCGCTTCGATGGAGAGGACCTGCCCGCCGACTTCCGTCCATGCGAGGCCGGTGGTCAGGCCAACCTCGTTCTTCTTTTCGGCGAAGAAATCGCGGTACTTCAGAATGCCGAGGTAGTCGTTGACGTTCGCGGGCGTGATCTCGACGCTGAAATTCTTTCCGTCGGCGACCACCTTGCGCGCGACCTTCCGGCAGACGTTGGCGATCTCGCGGTCCAGGTTGCGAACGCCGGCTTCGTGCGTGTAGTGCCGGATGATGTGCGTGACGGCCTCGTCGGTGAACTTCACGTTGTCTTTCGACAGGCCGGTGGCCTCGATCTGCCGCGCGACCAGGAAACGCTGCGCGATCTGGTGCTTTTCCTGCTCCGTGTAGCCGGGAAGCCGCAGGACTTCCATGCGGTCCTGCAAAGGCTGCGGAATCGTGTGCAGCACGTTGGCCGTGCAGATGAACATCACCTTCGAGAGATCGTACTCGACGTCGAGGTAGTGGTCCGTGAACGAGTGGTTCAGCTCCGGATCGAGCACTTCCATCAGCGCCGCGGACGGATCACCGCGGAAGTCCATCGACATCTTGTCCACTTCGTCGAGAACAAAGACGGGATTCGTGGTGCCGGCCTTGCGCATCATCTGGATGATCTGGCCGGGCAAAGCGCCGATGTAGGTGCGCCGGTGGCCGCGAATTTCCGCTTCGTCGCGCACGCCGCCGAGCGACACGCGGACGAATTTGCGCCCGGTCGCGCGCCCGATCGACATCGCGAGCGACGTCTTGCCCACGCCAGGAGGCCCGAGGAAGCACAGGATCGAGCCTTTCGGATTCTTCACGAGCTGGCGCACGGCCAAGTATTCGAGAATGCGTTCCTTGATCTTTTCCAGGCCGTAGTGATCTTCCGAAAGAATCTGCTCGGCGCGCTTGATGTCGCGAATTTCCTTCGAGCGCTTCTTCCACGGCACCGCGAGCAGCCAATCGAGATAGTTGCGCGAGACGGTGGATTCCGCCGACATCGGCGGCATCATCTCGAGCCGCTTCAGCTCCTGCATGGCCTTTTCCATCGGGCCTTCGGGCATGCCGGAGGTCTCGATCTTCTTCTTGAGCTGCTCGATCTCGCTCGCTTCGCCGCGCCCGAGCTCCTTCTGGATCGCCTTCAGCTTCTCGTTGAGGTAGTACTCTTTCTGGGCGCGCTCCATCTGGCGCTTCACGCGCGTGTTGATCGAGCGATCCACGTTGAGCTTCTCGATTTCGACTTCGAGGATGTCGGCGATGCGGCCCAGGCGCTCGACCGGCTCGAAAATTTCGAGCAACTCCTGCTTTTCCTCGACCGGAATCTGAAGGTTTGCTGCGATCGCGTCGGAAAGCTTGCCGGGATCTTCGACCCGCACGGCGGCGATCATCGTGTCGTAGTTCAGGCTCTGCGAGAGCTTCACGTACTGCTCGAAGAGAGTGGTGACGCGGCTCGAAGCCTGCTCGATCTGCGGCCCGGGCTCGGCTTTCACCGGAACCAGGCGAATCGAAGCGCGGAAGAAGCCTTCCTCGCTCGTCACCTGCACGATCTTGGCCCGCTCGGTGCCTTCAACCAGAACCTTGATATTGCCGTCGGGCAGCTTCACGCTCTGCACGATGTTGGCGAGCGTGCCGACCTGGTAGATCTCCTCGGGCTTCGGGTCGTCCACGGAGGCATCGTGCTGCGTGACCAGAAAGATTTTCTTGTCGCCGGCCAGCGCGTCTTCGAGCGCGCGCACGGACGCTTCGCGTCCCACGATGAACGGGTGCATCATCTCCGGGAAAATGACCATGTCCCGCACCGGCATCATCGGCACGCGCTTCACTTCGAGTTTTTCCTTATTGAACATTGAATCCTTGGATCACGGCGCCTGCGCCGTGCGAATTTCCCAGCCACCCTTGGGCCTTGGGCTGCCTGCCGGAGAATCAGCCCGCCTTTTCGAGCAGGCTCCAGTTGATCTCCCGGCCCTTGACCATGTCTGCGGTGACCACGAAGTCGCGAAGTTTCCGCTGCGCCGGCAAGTGGTACATCATCTCGAGCATCAGATCCTCGAGGATCATGCGCAGGCCGCGGGCCCCCACCTTGCGCTGGAGCGCGAGGTCCGCAACTGTTTCGAGTGCGTCGTCGGTGAACCGCAGGCGGACGTTTTCGAATTCGAAGAGTCTCTGGTATTGACGCACCAGCGCGTTCTTCGGTTCCGTCAGGATGCGCACCAGCGCGCCCTTATCGAGATCGCCCAGCACTCCCATTACCGGGAGCCTGCCGACAAATTCAGGGATCAGGCCGTAGCGAATCAGGTCCGTCGGCTGCGCCTGCTCGAGCACTTCGATATTGCGGCGCGTCGGCGTGGTCGGCTGCGCATCGGCATGGAAGCCGAGCGATTTCTGTCCCACGCGGCGCTCGATGATCTTCTCCATGCCCACGAAAGCCCCGCCGCAAATGAACAGGATGTTGGTCGTATCGACCGGCGTAAATTCCTGGTGCGGGTGCTTGCGCCCGCCCTGCGGCGGAACGTTGGCGACCGTACCCTCGAGAATCTTCAGGAGCGCCTGCTGCACGCCCTCGCCCGAAACGTCGCGGGTGATCGAGGGGTTCTCGTCCTTCTTCGAAATCTTGTCGATCTCGTCTATATATATGATGCCTTGCTGGGCCTTTTGGACGTCGCCATCCGCGGCTTGCAGCAATTTTAGGATGATATTTTCGACGTCCTCGCCGACGTAGCCCGCTTCGGTGAGTGTGGTCGCGTCGACGATGGCGAAGGGCACCTCGAGCATCCTGGAAAGCGTCTGCGCCAGGAGCGTCTTGCCCGTGCCCGTCGGTCCGATCAGCAGGATGTTCGACTTCGTCAGTTCCACGTCGCCCGGCTGCCGGTTCAGGAAAATCCGCTTGTAGTGGTTGTAAACCGCCACGGCCAGCTTCTTCTTGGTCTTGTCCTGGCCGATCACGTACCCGTCGAGAAATGCCTTGATCTCGGGCGGGCGCGGCAGGCGCTTATTGGCCGGGGTGGTTTGCTCTCGCTTCTCGTCCTCGAGAATCTGCTGGCAGACGCCCACGCACTCGTTGCAGATGTACGAGCGCGGATACTCGGATGGAGAGCTGATGAGCTTCTCCACCTGCTCCTGCGTCTTATGGCAGAAGGAACAACGCAACGGCTCTTCTGGGGTGAACCGTTTCACCGGTGCCGGTCCCTCTCGTAGAAACCACACCCACGATGAATCTGGAAACGATTGTAGAACAGAAATTCCGCCCCGTTCCGCAAATCATCGCTTTCACTACTAACCATTTGGAACGCCATCAACGATGCTTCGTGATGATCTCGTCGACGATGCCGTAGGCCTTGGCCTGCTCCGGCGTCATGATGAAATCGCGTTCCACATCTTTCTCGATCTTCTCGATGGATTGGCCCGTGTGGTGCGCCAGCAGCTTATTGAGCGCGGCGCGCGTGCGTATGATTTCCTTGGCGTGAATATCGATATCCGTGGCTTGCCCCGAGAGGCCGGACATCCACGGCTGGTGTATCAGGACGCGGGAATTGGGCAGGGCATAGCGCTTCTTGGGCGTGCCGGACGCGAGCAGCACCGCCGCGATCGAGGCCGACTGGCCGATGCAGTAGGTGACCACGTCGGGACGCACGAATTGCATCGTGTCGTAGATAGCCATTCCCGCCGAGATCGAGCCTCCCGGCGAGTTGATGTACACCGAGATGTCTTTTTCCGGGTCCTCGGACTCGAGAAACAGCAGTTGCGCCGTCACGAGATTGGCCACATGGTCGTCGATCGGCGTGCCGATGAAGATGATGTGGTCCTTCAGGAGCCGGGAATAAATATCGTAGGCGCGTTCCCCGCGGTTGGTCTGCTCGACCACCATGGGGACCAGCGTCGTGGCACGCGGACTCGCGTCGTCAGTTTGTCTCATTTGGAATATTTTGCGCGCTGAGGAAACCCGAACCAGAATTACTTTTCACTCTTCGCTGTCTTCTCGATTCGGGCCGTGCGGTAGAGCCACTCGATCGTCTTATCGCTTCGCAACTTCGATTTCATCCTATCGAGCGCTCCCTGCTTTGTCAAGCGAGCGCGCAACGCCGTTGTCGATTCGCCACTGTGTTCGGCGAGATGGGCGATCTCCTTTTCCACGTCTTCCTCGGTTGCGTCGATCTTTTCGGCCGTGGCGATCCGGTCGAGCAGAAGCTCGGCCTTCACGTCCGCGATGGAGCGGTCGCGCTGCTGGTGGCGGAGCGAGACCCAATCGACGTTCACGGCGCGCGGATCGACGCCCTGGGAGGCGAGCGACCTCACGACGCGCTCGAGGCGCGTGTCCATCTGGCTTTCGATCAGCGCTTCCGGCACGGGAAAGTCATGCTGCTTCACAAGAAGCTCGAGAATCTTCTCGCGGGCCTGGGCTGTCTGCTGCTGGTCCTTGGCCGCGTCGAGGTTTTCGCGGATTTTCTTGCGCAGCTCGGCGAGCGTGGTGACACCGCCTTGTTCGCCTGCGGCATCCTTCGCGAATTCATCGTTCAGCTCGGGCAGCTTCTTTTCCTTGATGGCCTGGACATCGACGGAAAAGTTGTAAGTCTTCCCCGCGAGCTTCGGGTCCGGGTAATCGTCCGGATAGCGCGATTCGAACTGCTTGGTCTCGCCCGGCGTGACGCCGCGGAGATTCTCCGTGAAGCTCGCGAGCGTTTCGTCCGCGCCCAGGTGAACCATAATGTTGTCGGCCTGCACGGGATCGCCGCCGCCCGCGGGCGTGCCCATCAGCTTGATCTGGACGGAGTCGCCGTCCTTCGCGGGGCGGCCTTCGACCGGAACGAACGTCGCGGCCCGCTCCCGCGCCTCTTCAAGCGCCTTATCCACCTGCGCGTCGCCGACTTCGATCTCTTCGACCTGCACCTGCAGATTCTTGTAATCGCCCAGCTCGAATTCCGGAAGAACCTCGAAGACCGCGCGAAACTTCAGCGGCTCGCCCTCTTTGAATTCGAGTTTGTCGACCTCGGGACGAGCGACGGGAACGAGTTTCTTTTCGTCGAGCGCCTTTTCGAGATATTCAGGCACGAGCGATTGGACGACCTCGCCCTGAATGTCGTCCGCGAAGCGCCGTCGCACGAGCGTGATCGGCGCCTTGCCCGGACGGAATCCAGGAATGCGGGCGATGCGCGCGATATCGCGCGCCACTTTTTCCGTCGCTTTCGAGACGTTCTCGGCCGGAATTTCGAGTTCAATTTCGCGCTTGCAGGTCGCTTCGGTCATGGGAAAACTTTCTGAAGGGCAGAAGCCCAAAACTGCCCGGCCTCAATCCGCCTTTCGCCTGTTCGGAATCCGACGAGGAGGAGAGCAGGGGAGCGCAGCAAATTTCACCGCAACGGAAAATTCAGTATAGGGAATCGCTCGGCGCGCGTCAACCGACGCGCTTGATGCGCCGGCGCCCCTTCGGCTCGCTCCGCTCGCTCGGGGGAACATTTCCTGATCGGAAATGTTCATGCGGAAGAAGGGACTCGAACCCCTACGGCCTTTCGGCCACCAGCTCCTAAGGCTGGCGCGTCTGCCAATTCCGCCACTTCCGCTTGGGCTCAGTATAGCATCGGCTCCCGCCCCCAATTGAGCTTGCCCACGCGACGGGGTTTTGCTAGTCTCCGCCGCGAAAGAGGCCTCCCGGGAGGAAACCATGCCACATTGCACGAAGTGCGGGGCTGCGGTCGCGGACAATGCTTCGTTTTGTCCCGCGTGCGGGGCGCCGCAATCGGCGGGCGTGTCTCCAGCGAATCCGGCGGCGCAATCGCAAATGGATGAAAAGGTCGCGGGCCTGCTCTGCTATTTAGGTATTTGGATCACCGGAATCATTTTCTACTTCATTGACAAGCGGCCATCCGTGCAGTTCCATGCGAAGCAATCCATCGTTGTGTTCGGCGGGTTGACGGTCATTCGGTATGTCCTAGGCATTTTCCTGGCGACAAGCCTTATCGCCGGTGGATGGGCTTTCTTCTCGCTTGCAGGCGCGATCTTCAGCCTTTTATATCTTCTGGGAATTGTTCTCTGGATCATACTGATGATCAAGGCGTATCAGGGCGAGCGATTCCGCGTGCCGGTCGCGGCGGACATCGCCGAGAAGATCTTCGGCAAGGCCTAGTTTCTCCGCAGGGTCCGTGACTCGTGGGGCGAAGCACCCTTCGCCCCGCGAACTTTCCCATCTTCCTCTTGCGCACTTCCAACGTTTCAAACTCGTCGCGCGAGCCGCGCTTGCCTTCAGAGAAAGTGCAGCGTAGGATTGGGTTTTGGCGGTTGCCGCGTCTGCCCTCCTGTAAGGTTTCAGTTGTGAGCCGGAGCGGGGCAAGTGCGGCCTGTGTGACTGCGGAGTGCATAGCGTGCCAGAGCAAGCTCGGACGAAAGCGATTGCCGTGGTCGGCGCCCAGTGGGGCGATGAGGGCAAAGGCAAGGTCGTCGATTATCTCGCTTCGTCCTTCGATTACACCGCGCGCTACGCCGGCGGCCACAACGCGGGCCACACCGTCATCTTCAACGGCCATCGTTACGTCCTGCAACTGGTGCCCAGCGGCATTTTGCGGCCCGGAAAGAAAGCAGTCATCGGACCGGGCACCGTCGTCGATCCCGTCGCGCTGGTGGCTGAGCTCGAAAACCTCAAAAAGTCCGCCGTGGACGTTCGCGGCCGCCTTTTTCTTAGCAACCGCGCCCATCTGATTTTTCCGTATCACCGCGAAATGGATCAGGCGGCGGAAGCCGCGCGCGGAGCTGCGAAGATCGGGACCACCTCGCGCGGCATCGGCCCGGCGTATGAAGACAAAATGGCGCGGCGCGGCATTCGCGTGTGCGAGCTGCTCGAGCCGGATTGCTTTCGCGTCAAGCTCGAGCGCGTGATCGCGGAAAAAAGTGCGATCAGCCAGGCGGCGTACGGACACGCGCTCGAAACCGCCGGACTGCTGGACCAGTATCTCGAGATCGCGGCGCACATTCGCGGCCTGGTGACCGACACGGCGGTGCTGCTCAACGGCGCGCTCGACCGCGGCGAATCGGCGCTCTTCGAGGGCGCGCAGGGCACGATGCTCGATATCGACCACGGGACGTATCCCTACGTGACCTCATCGAACGCGATTTCGGGCGGCGCGGCGACGGGTCTTGGCGTGGCTCCGACGCGGGTCACCGGCGTCGTCGGCGTGACGAAGGCGTACACGACGCGCGTCGGCAGCGGGCCATTTCCCACCGAGATGCCCGACCTGGACGCCGAAGGACTCCGCGCGCGCGGCAACGAATTCGGAGCGGTGACGGGACGCCCGCGGCGCTGCGGCTGGCTCGATCTGGTGGTGCTGCGCTACGCGAAAATGCTCAACGGAATCGATTCGCTGGTGGTGACGAAGCTCGACGTCTTTGACGAGCAGCCGGAAATCAAGATTTGCACGGGATACCGTCACAAGGGCCAGCCGATCACGGAAATGCCGCCCGACGTCGAGACGCTGGCGCAGATCGAGCCCGAGTACAAGACGCTTCCCGGATGGAAGAAGCCGACGCCCGGCATCCGCGACGTGCGCGATCTGCCCACTGCGGCGCGCGACTATCTGAATTTCATCTCCGACCAGCTCCAGGTGGAAATCGGCATGATTTCGACCGGCCCGGAGCGAGACGCCACCATCGTCCCGCGAGGGACCAAGCTCGCCTCCTGGCTATAGCCCGCCATGCTTTCCTTTGAAGACGCCCGCGCCAAGGTGATCGAAATTCTCGCGGCGCACGCCGCCTTGCCTGAAGCAAAACCGCTCGAAACGGAAACGATCGATCTCGCGCGCGATCCGTCCGCCGCGCTGGGCCGGATTCTCGCCGAAGACATTCTCGCCGACCGCAATTATCCCCCGTTCAATCGCTCGATCCGCGACGGCTATGCGGTGCGCGCGGCCGATGCGGCCAAGCCCGGCGCGAGACTGCGCCTGATCGGCGAAAGCCGCGCGGGTGTCGCGTTCAACGGCAACGTCAGCGAGGGAGAGTGCGTGGGGATCCTGACCGGTGCGCCGGTGCCTCACGGCGCAAACGCGGTGATGATGCATGAGTTCACGCGCGCCGATGGCGATATCATCGTTTTCGATCAAGCCGCGCGGCCGGGACAGCATCTCGTCCTGGCGGGCGCCGAGGCGCGCGTCGGGGAGGTCGTGGTACGGCGCGGCACGCACCTGAGTTACGCGGAGCTTGCGATGGCCGCGGAAGTGGGCCGCGCACGAGTGGAAGTCGGCCGCCGCCCGCGCGTGGCGATACTTTCCACCGGCGACGAGCTTGTGCCGCTCGATCGAGCGCCCGGTCCCTTTCAAATTCGCAACAGCAACAACATTTCGCTCGCGGCTCAAGTGACCCTCGCGGGCGGCGATCCGATCCTCGCGGGCCACGCCAAAGATGAAGCCGCCGAACTTCGCGCAAGAATCGAACAGAGCCTCGATGCCGACATTCTGGTTATGAGCGGCGGCGTGTCCGCGGGGAAGTACGATCTCGTGGAACAGGTCTTGCACGATCTTGGAGCGGAATTTTTCTTCGACGCGGTTGCGATTCGCCCCGGGAAGCCGGCGGTTTTCGGATGGTGCCGCGGCAAGCCGGTGTTCGGCCTGCCCGGGAATCCCGTTTCCACCATGGTGACGTTCGAGCTCTTCGTGGTTCCCGCCATCGAAGCGCTGAGCGGTTACGCGCCGAAGCCGCTTCCGTTGCTGAAGGCGAAGCTGTCGCACCCGATCGATGAAAAAGGAACCGTCGCGCACTTTCTCCCAGCGCGGGTTAGCTGGCCCGCGGGCGAGACGGGCGGCGATCCCAGGGTGGAAGTGCTGCTGTGGGAAGGATCGGGCGACATCGGTGCGGTCGTGCGGGGAAACTGTTTCCTCGTGGTGCATGCGTCGCGGCTGCAACTGGAAGCGGGCGAGTGGGTGGACGTGCTTCCGCGCCGAGGAGCTCTCTAGCCGCCGCGATCCGATGCGCGAAGCGTCGATCCCGCGCTTGTAACCTTTGCTCTTTTCTCCGCATCCTTGTATATGTAGCGCCGCCCCGGCCCCAGCGTATGCGCCGACTCCGGACATCAATCTGCCGATTCGGCTATCGGAGGATCACATGAAGAAGCTCGTGGGACTACTCGTTGCATTGCTCGTTCTGTCGCTTCCCGCTTTCGCGCAAAAGAAGGGTGGTCGCCCTGAGGTGGGTGGGGGCCACGTTCCGTCTCACGGTCCCGCTCCATATCACGGCCAACCCCATCCGGCCACCCCGGACCGCCGTTACGATCAAAAGCCCGGGCATCCCAATGCGCCTCACGTTGAGGTCAAGCATGACGTTTGGGTCGGCCACGATACGGGTCGAGACGACGCTCACTACCACCTCGATCATCCCTGGGAGCACGGCCACTTCACAGGCGGTTTTGGCAAACGCCACGTCTGGAGAATCGGCGGTGGTGGACCTAGCCGCTTCTGGTTTGGCGGGTTCTTCTTCAGCGTAGCCCCGTATGACTTCGGCTTCTGCAACGACTGGCTGTGGGATTCCGACCAGATCGTGATCTACGACGATCCGGACCACGTGGGCTGGTATCTGGCGTATAACGTCAGACTCGGCACGTACGTTCACGTGATGTACTTAGGGAACGGTTAGCCGACATGGTCGCAAGCGCCATGCTTATAGCATTGACGATCCCGGTCGATTGGGGAACGGCCGGGATCGTTTCATGAAGACCGGAGGAAACCGTGATCGACTTCAGGGTATCTCGTCGCTGGCCTGTCGCAGTCGCGATCGCAATTGCTTTGTCGCTCGGCTATGGAAGCTCGCTCGGTTCGGCCGAGCCGAAAGCGTCGCCGCGACCGGCCGACTTGGACGCAACCGCGGTTGTCTACCAGCATCCCGATCAAATCAAATGGACCGGCAGAGAAGGGGCGGCGCAGACGGCGATTCTTCTCGGCGATCCGTCGAAGCCGGGGCTCTACATCGAGCTGGTCAAATGGTACCCGCACAACATGAGCCACCCGCACTTTCATCCGAACGACCGTTACATCACGGTTCTCTCGGGCACGTGGTGGGTTGGCACCGGCACGAAATACGATCCCGACTCGACCGTGCCGATGCCTGGCGGGAGCTACGTCACCGACCTGGCCAAGGGAGTGCACTTCGACGGCGCCAAGGACGAAACCGCTGTGATCGAAATTGTCGGCGAAGGGCCGGCGACGATCACGCCCGCCGAGGTGAAGTGAACTCGATTCCGGCTTGGCAGCCATCGGCACGGTTTCACCGGCCGGGCGTGTTCTTGCATTCTTATCCTGCTTGACACGATCTCCAGATCGGATGTATTTAGGCACCCATGAAAACACGCCTAAGCTTGCTCGCCGCACTCGCGCTGCTGTTTGCCTGCGTCCCCGCGATCGCTCAGGAACCGGTCGTTGGCGTCACGGGCGCCGCAGCGGAGGTTCTATTCACCAGCAAAGATCCCGTTCTGAACACCAACAAGCAGGCCGCCTATCACATCATGAAAGAACTCCTGGAAGCGGGTCACTGGGAGATGGCGGACAAGTGGCTGACGCCCGAATACCATCAGCACAATCCCAATGCCGCCTCGGGCCGCGACGGCGTCGTGACATTTTTCGTGTCCGTCCTCAAGGTCAAGCCGAGCCCGATCCCCGAGCACCTGACGAGGACCAAGATTGTCGCGGTTGTTGCCGAAGGCGATCTGGTAGTCGTCGTTACCCCGCGCGAGTTCAAGGACCCGAGAGATCCGTCGAAAACCTACTCGACTTCATGGTTCGACATGTGGCGGTTTGTCAACGGCAAGGCGGACGAGCACTGGGACGGCGCCACGATCAGCGCTCCACCGCCCCCGCCGCCGGCAGCGCCGAAAACGAACTAGCGCGACACCGTCAATCTGAGAAGGCTTTCCGGCCCCATCCTCGGAAGGTGAGGATGGGGCTTTGTTTTTGGAACTCTTCGGCCAACCAGGTACGGGCGTGCTTGCGCCGCATCCTCGGTTGTGGCAGCTTGAGCTTAGGCGCATTGAAACAGCTCTCCCATTACGACAAGGCAGGCCGCGTCAGGATGGTGGACGTGACGGCCAAGCCTGCAACGTCGCGCACGGCCGTTGCGCACGCGTTCGTGCGCATGAAGACGTCCACGGTGGCCAGCATACGGCGCCTGAAGTCGCCGAAGGGCAGCCCGCTCGAAATTGCCCGGATCGCCGGAATCACGGCGGCGAAGCGTACCTCCGAATTGATTCCGCTTTGTCACCCCCTGTCCTTGACTCACGTGGATGTCCGCGCCCAGCTATGCCAGAATGGAATCGAGATCACGTCGGAGGCGACGGCCACCGGTCCTACGGGTGTTGAAATGGAAGCGCTTGTGGGCGCTTCGGTGGCGGCGCTGACGATTTATGACACGTGCAAGGCCCTTGAGCGCGGCATGGAGATCGCGGAATTGTACGTCGTGAAGAAATCCGGCGGGCGCAGCGGCACGTATGTGCGCCCTGGCAGGGGTTCCGGGAAGCGCGGGAAGCGATGACGCCGATCAAGGATGTCAAAGTCCTGGTGGTGGACGATAACGCGCTGATCCTCGACCTGCTCATGAAGGGGCTCACGCCGCATTGCGAAGCCGTCGCCGCGGCCGACGGCGCCGACGCGCTCCTGAAAGTCGTGGACGATCCTCCGGACCTGATCCTCTGTGACTACCGCATGCCCGGCCTCGACGGGCGCCAGCTCTACGAGAAGCTGCGCGCGCGGCAGCAGACGAGGCAAATCCCGTTCATTTTTCTGGCGAGCCGCAGCGATGTGGAAGAGAAGCTCCGGCCGATCGTCGAAGGCGTGGAGGAGTTCGTCGTCAAGCCGTTTTTCCTGAAGGACGTCGTGCGGCGCACCAAGAAAGTCGTCGATCGCCTGCATCTCGAAAAGATGCAGAATCGCGCGGTGCGGCCCGGCGTGATTCAGGGGCGGCTCGAGGAGATGAGCATCCTCGATCTGATGCAGTCGCTCGAGATGGGGCAGAAATCCTGCCGGCTCACGATTCGCCACGGCGACGAGACGTGCGAGCTGTTCTTCTCCGCCGGGCAGTGCGCCGACGCGCGGTTGGGTTCGTCCGAAGGCGAAGCGGCCGTCTTTCAAGTGGTTCGCTGGCCGGCCGGCGAATTCGAGATCGATTTCAATTCCGCCCCGGCGCGCTCGACGATTTCCCGCACCACGACGGGCCTGCTGATGGAAGCGCTGCGCCTGATGGACGAGGGCCAGCGCGACGGCGCTCCAGAAGGCGTCGAAGCGACTGAAAGCTAGCACGCCGCGGTAAACCCCATGCGCGTTTCCGTTCTCACAATCAGCGATTCGGTGGCCGCCGGCAAGTCCGAGGACCGCTCCGGCCCGTCGGTGATCGCCCGCTGCCGGGAGCTGGGTTGGACCATCGCTTCGTCCAGCGTGCGCGCGGACGATCGCGCAGCCATCGAAGCGTTTCTTAGGGAGACTGCCGACGCGAATGGCGCGGACGTGATCCTGACGACCGGCGGAACAGGGCTCGGGCCGCGCGACGTCACGCCAGAAGCCACCGAAGCGGTCGTCGAGCGATTGATTCCCGGTTTTCCGGAGCGGATGCGCGCCGCTGGCTTAGCGAAGACCTCCCGTTCGATACTTTCCCGCGCCACCGCGGGAATTCGCGGCAAGACGATCATCATCAATCTGCCGGGCAGCCCGCGCGGAGCAGTGGAATCGCTCGAGGTGGTCGCCGATCTGCTTCCCCACGCCGTGGATATTCTTCACGGCGCGCGCCACGATTAGCCGCGGCGGGCGCCTTTCTGCGGCCGGCCGGCGACGTGCAAATCCCGCTTGTTCTGCGCTACACTCCGTCTCCGCCTCTGTGGTGGGGCACCTGCTGAGCCATTCCGATTGAGCCATCTTAAGATGGAGGAGATTCGATGAGTCCCAAGCGAAAGGCCCGCGCGGCCAAGCCAAAATCCAAGCGGAAACACTACCGTCGAATCGCCACGGAAGAAGCCTTCGCGATCCCGGAGCAGATGGACGCACAGCGCGAGCTTGTCGCCAGTGCCACGGAGTACGATCCCGATCTCTTCCTATGGAAAATTCAGACCGATCCCGCGGGGCCGGTGCACAACAACCTGATCGATCTGTACAACCAGCGCCTTCGCTACATGGATGAGTACGATGTGGACATGCACCTGCTAGCGCTCACTTCCACCGGCGTCCAGATGATGGCGCCCGATCGCGCCGTGGCTGTGGCGGAAGTCGGTAACGATCGCCTGCATGAGGCAATCCAGCGCCATCCTGACCGGTTTAGCGGATTGGCCACCATCGCCGTGCAAGACCCACCGCGCGCCGTCAAGGAAATCGACCGCGCGATCACCAGGCTCAAGCTGAACGGCGTCATGATCAATTCCCACACGAACGGCGAGTATCTGAGCGAACGGAAATACTGGCCGATTCTGGAGGCCATCGAAAGCCTGAATGTGCCGCTCTACATCCATCCTCGCTCGCCGATTCCCCTGATGGCCAAAGCATACCGCACGGACCACCTCGAGCACGCGATCTGGGGATACCAGGCGGAAACCGGGCTGCACGGGCTGCGGCTGATCACCGGCGGCGTGTTCGACCAGTTTCCGAAGCTGCAAGTTGTTCTCGGGCACATGGGAGAGGGAATTCCGTACTGGCTCTACCGTCTCGACTTCATGCACGGTCGCGTGCGAATCGGCTTCGACCGGCCGAAGCTGAAATTGACTCCGAGCGAATACTTCAAGCGCAATTTCTACATCACCACGAGCGGAATGAACTGGGAGCCGACGCTGAAATTCTGCATCCAAGTGCTGGGCGCCGATCGCATCATGTGGGCGATCGACTATCCCTATCAGGATCACCCCGACGCCGTCGATTTCATGGACGCCGCGCGCATCTCCGAAAAGCACAAGCAGATGATCTACCACGAGAACGCCGAGCGCGTTTTCAAGATCAAGAAGAAGAGATAGCGAGAGCGCGTGGCTTCCCAGGATCCCGACCCGCTCAAAATCCCGCCCGGCGCAGCGAAGGCCGCCGCAATCGCCTGGACGTTGCCGTTCACTCTGGTCGTGCCGATGGTGGTCGGCGGCGCGGTCGGCTACTTTCTCGATCGCTGGCTGCACACCAAGCCGGCCTTCATGCTGGTGCTGGGTCTGCTGGGCGTGGGGATCGGAATTCGCGACGTGCTGAAGACCGCAAAGCTCCTGGACAAGAATGATGGCGGATGAGTCCGAGTACGCCGCGATCGAGCGCCGCATCGAGCTTTTCCTGGTCGGCCTCGGCGCGGCGATGACGATCGGCGCCGGCGTCGGCTGGGGACTCCGCTCCGCCGCGGCCGCAGCCGCAGGGACGGCGCTCTGCTGGCTCAACTTCCGCTGGCTGCGGCGCGGGGCCGCGGGTCTGATCCGGCTCGGACAGGCGCAAGCGGACGCCGCCAGAGCCCGGGTTCCCACGACGGTGCACGCGAAGTTTGTGGGGCGCCTCCTGTTGTTGCTCCTGGTGGCCTATGCTATTCTCGCTTGGCTCCGATTGCCCGCGATCGCATTCCTCTGCGGGCTGGTGGCGGTGGTTCCGGCAATCCTGGCCGAGCTCGGCTACGAGCTAGTGCACGGCATCCACCGTTCGAGGGCGCAGTAACTCCGATTCAGCGGGTGAATACCCGAGCCATCCATCTCACGGGAGATTCATGGGCGAAGAGCAAGTACTCGGTTGGACGAAGGTAGTCAACGCACTGCTGGGCAAGCCCGTCCTGGCGCTGCTGGGTCTTCTGCACATCCACGCCGACGCGGAATATCCGATTTCGAACGCGCTCGCGATGGAGCTCCTCGTTTTTCTCATCGGGGTGCTCTTCTTTTTGTGGCTCAAAGGCCGGATTTCCGCCGAGCGTCCCGGCGCGACGCAGCAGGTGATGGAATTCGTGATCACGAATCCGATGGGCGTCGGCGTGAAGGACCTCGTGGACGATATCGTCGGGCACGGCGCCGAGCGCCACATCCCGATCCTGGGAACGATCGGCATCTTCATCCTGATGTCCAACATGCTCGCTCTCGTGCCGGGATTCATGTCGCCGACGGCCGAGCGGACGGTGCCGCTCGGATGCGCCATCATCGTGTTCCTGTACTACAACCGCTTTGGCATAGGCAAGCACGGCGCACTGGGATATGCGAAGACGCTGATGGGACCTGTGCCGGCGATTTCCCCGATCATGGTGATCGTCGAGACCATCAGCCATTTCGCCCGGCTGCTCTCTCTAACGGTCCGGCTCTGGGCCAACATGATGGTGAGCGAGCTGATTTACGTTTCGTTTCTTGGCCTCACCATCGGGCTCTTCGCGGCCCTGAGCCACTGGAATCCATTGGGATACATTTCGGCGGTGGTGCCGATCGGCATTCCGCTGATCTTGGCGCTCTTTCACGTATTCGAGGCGGTGTTGCAGGCTTTCATCTTCACGATTTTGTCGATCGTTTATCTCGGCCTTGCGGTCGCCGAGGAGCACTAAACAGGCATCAAAAGCTGCCAGCGTGAGACCGGTCGCCCCCCAGGGCTTCCGGTAACCACCTCCTGGCGGCGAATTCATAACGAGGAGAAAAACATGACGAAGAAAGTAGCGTTGCTTATGCTCGTGGCGGTAATGGCGCTGATGCTGGCGCCGGTGACGTTCGCGCAGGCCGCACCCGCGGCTGCGACGACGAACTGGGTTGGCGTGGCGGCCGCCATTGCGCTCGGCATTGCTGCGGCAGGTTGCGGCGTCGGCCAGGGACTGGCGACGGCGGCGGCTTGCGAAGGCACGGCGCGGAATCCGGGAGCCGGCGGTCCCATCCGAATCGCCTTCATCATCGGTGTGGCGCTGATCGAGTCTCTCACGCTGTATGCTCTGGTCATCGTTCTGATCAAGTAGATTCACTCACTTCGATTACCCGGGCCCGGGATCTCGAGCGATCGAGATTCCGGGCTTTTCTATTGCGGTCGAGTGTTGCCCTGAAAAAGGGAGGTGACTGCCGATGAGCATCGGTGCTGCGGGAATCGGAATCACGAAGCTGGGGCAGGTGGCCGTCAACGTGAAGGACGTCCAGCGCGCGACGGCATTTTATCGCGACGTGCTCGGCCTGCGATTTCTGTTCGCGGCTGGGCAGCTAGCTTTTTTCGATTGTGGCGGCGTGCGGCTGATGCTCGACCGGCCCGAGAAGGCGGAATTCGATCATCCGAGCTCCATTCTTTATTTCTCCGTGCCTGATATTCAGGCCGCGCACCGGCGCCTCGTCGACGCAGGCGTCGCGATTGTGGAAGAGCCGCGCGTGATCGCGCCGATGCCGGACCACGACCTCTGGATGGGCTTCTTTCGCGACACGGAAGGCAACGTGATGGCGCTGATGAGCGAGGTGCCTCGCACCGCGTAGCGCAAGCTTTCGCTAGTGCGCGCCGAGGGAGGCAGCGGCGGCTTTGGCGAGGTCAAGCACCGGCGCGGGGAATAGGCCGAGATACAACGTCCCCGCCGCGGCGATGAACAGCGCAACCGCGACGGCCGGCGCAACCGGCGACGGCGTGTAATCCTTCGACGGCGCCTGGAAATACATCACCACGATCACGCGCAGGTAGTAGTAAGCGCCGATGACGCTGTTGATCGCCGCGATCACCACGAGCAGGACGA
>Ga0335077_10003341_pt1 | contig 19348 bp, 16 predicted proteins | sample Lox_Sample_31_FD_207151 | JGI IMG/M metagenome (GOLD analysis project Ga0335077, IMG submission 207151) | Soil microbial communities from Loxahatchee National Wildlife Refuge, Florida, United States - Lox_Sample_3.1 | ecosystem: Environmental > Terrestrial > Soil > Wetlands | place: USA...
GAGAGCACCAGGAGCACGCGACGCCGCCCGGGTTTGTCGGCACTTGGCTGCGGACGGCCGCTGAGCATTTCCACGGCGACGGCCATGGCGTCGTAGAGGCGTGAGCCGGAACTGCCGGCTTGCAGGTGGGCGACGGTATTTTCGATCAGATCGGGGTTTTTGGTGAAATCTTGGAGTTTGTCCACCCCGTCATTGAAGCCCACGAGGGCGGCTTCGCCGTCCGCGGCCATGACGTTTTGCGTGAAGAGAACGCCCGTCTTGCGGATGTCCGGCAGGATAGACTCGATGCGCGAGCTGGTCTGCACCAGAATGACCAGCGAAACCGGGTCGCCGCCAAAGTCGAAGTGCGCAATCTTCTGCGCGACGCCGTTGTCGGTGACGCGGAAGTCCGCGGCAGTGAGAGTGTCCACCAGGTTGCCTTTGGCGTCGCGCACGGTGACGGGGGTGTTCACCAGGGCGACTTTGACCGTCACTTGCGCGCCTGGCGGCGCCTGCTGCACGGCCTGACCGGGCCGGGGCTGGATCGGGCCTTGGGGAGCCTGGGCCGACAATGTGCCGGCACCTGCCAGCGCGAGAAGCAGCAACAGACCGGTTCGATTTGTAACGGGCACCATGCGTCTCCTATTGAGACCTGCGGGAACCTAGGAGTGTACTCATTTCGACGCATTCGCGCGCGAAGACGTTGCCGCCGGCTGCGGCCATTCCTACAATGGCAGTTCGCCCCTTTCGGAGAGAAAAGCCCATGTCCGCAGGAAACCACAAGCTCAAGCCCCAACATGCCCCCAAAGCGCCGCATGAGGACTCGCGCTTTCTTGAAAGCACGCCCGCGCGGCCGCTGCGGATTCTCGCGGAATACCTGCATCCCCTGGTGCAACTGAAGAGAGAAGGCATCGCCGACACGATCGTGATGTTCGGCTCGGCGCGCCTCGAATCGTCCGAAGCGGCGGAGGGCCGACTGGCGCGGCTGGAAAAAGCCAAGCTGGGGAAAGCTCCGGCGGCGATGCGCGCGAAGCACCGCGCGGAAATTCGCCACGCCAAAAACCTGCTGGAGATGTCCCGCTATTACGAAGAGGCGCGGCAGCTCTCGCACAAAATCACGTCGTGGGCGCTGACGCTCGGCCCACGGCCACGGCGCTTCGTGATTTGTTCGGGCGGCGGTCCGGGCATCATGGAAGCGGCCAATCGCGGGGCGGCCGAAGCGGGCGGCAAGTCCATCGGGCTTTCCATCGAGCTGCCGCACGAACAGTTCGCCAACGCGTACATCAGCCCGGAACTGAGCTTCAACTTCCACTACTTTTTCATGCGCAAATTGTGGTTCGCGCAGATCGCCAAGGCGCTTATCGTTTTTCCCGGCGGCTTCGGGACGATGGATGAACTTTGGGAAATGCTCACGCTGCTGCAAACGGGGAAGCTGCCGAAGCACAACATCATCGTGATTTACGGGCGCAAGTATTGGGACAAAGTGCTGAACTGGAAGGTGATGATCGATTCCAGCACGATCACCGAAGAAGAGTACAAAATGCTGCAATTTGCGGACAGCGTGGACGAGGCGTTTGATTTGATCCGCGCGGGGCTGGAGAAGTACCACATGGAAGTGGATCCGTTTCTACAGGCGTATTAGAGGCCGTGAGTAGTGAATAGTCCGAAGAATCGCCATTGCGGAATTGAGTCAAAGGAGTGTTGCTAGTCGTAGTAGCACGTTCTAGGGGAGGTACGGTCAATCTACAGCCAAGGGGCTAAGAGACTGAAAAGAAGGGCTTTGTTATTATACTTTTGGGCGCAAAAGTATAATAAGATTATCCTTGCTAATCTTAAGTAGAACTTCAGGGGTTCCGCCGAATGGAGGTTCGCAAGTTTCTCGCATCGGCTCCCGGCAAGCTGGTCCGAATTCCAGAGGGTGTAGACGCCTTCGTTCCCGCTCCGCTGCCAGAACGATTCGCACTCGACGTGCGGACGCAGCTCTTGCTTTCCGAGGCAGACCGCGCAATAGGCGAATTGAGTGGGATTGGCCGATTCCTGGCCAATCCGCATATTCTCATTCGGCCGTTTTCACAACGGGAAGCCGTCTCTTCCAGCCGCATCGAGGGGACACAAAGTACCGAACAAGATTTGTTCCTATTCGAAGTCAGTCCGCACGATTATCCCCGGACCGACGACCTACGAGAAGTGTTGAACTATGTGGAAGCGCTAAAGTACGGGTTGGCGCGGCTGAAGACGCTACCAGTGTCGCTGCGGCTTATTCGTGAGCTGCACGAAAAGCTTCTGCACGGCGTGCGTGGAAAAGAGAAAACCCTCGGACGGTTTCGGGAAATACAGAACTTCATCGGCAAGTCAGGGCAACACATAGCGGATGCGCGGTTCGTACCTCCGCCGCCAAGCGAGTTAGCGCAGGCGCTGGATCTCTTGGAGAAATTTATTCACTCCGGCAACGAGACGCCCTTTCTGGTGAAGCTGGCGCTGATTCATTATCAGTTCGAAGCGATACACCCTTTCGAGGATGGCAACGGGCGAATCGGGCGACTTTTGATTCCGCTGCTGCTATGCGATGGGGGCTATTTGAAGGAACCACTGCTGTACTTGAGCAGCTATTTCGAAAGGCATCGCGAAACCTACGCCGACTTGCTGCTCCGCGTCAGCCAAGAAGGAACCTGGATGGATTGGGTCGCATTTTTCCTGCGCGGCATAGCGGAAGAGGCTCGCGACGCAATCCTAAGAGCAAAGGCGTTATCCGATCTGCGGGAGGTCTATAGGGAACGTGTGCAAACAGCGCGATCATCAGCGCTCCTGCTCAAACTGATTGACCGGCTTTTTGAAAGCCCTGCGATCACCGTATCCTCAGCCGAGTCCTTTTTGCGGGTGACCTATCCGAGTGCACAGAAGAACATCTACAAGCTGGTGGCGGCCGGAATATTGAAAGAGGACAAGGCGCGAAAACGAAACCGTGTCTTTTGGGCGCAAGAAATCCTGGAGACGATTCAGAAGGCGGCAGAATAGAAGGATCCCCCGACATGTAGATGCGGTGCGCTGGCGCAACATTTCGCGAGCGTCGGTGTTTTACGAATTACAGGGCGCGACCCGAGAGCAGTGGTGGAGACGCCCGGGAGGACCTAATGTTCACGCAGATACTGAAGTCCGTGCTGGGCAAGGCCACGCTGGCCGCGCTGGTATTGGGTGGCGCGTTGTGGCTCGCGGGTGCGCCAAATGCGCAAGCCAATGAAGTGATCGTGCGGTATGGTTACCGCGGGCCGGTGGTGCGGCGCGTGTATGTGGCGCCGCGGCCGTATGTGTACGTGGGCCCGCGCGTGGTGGTGCGCGGCTGGTATGACCGGTTTGGGTGCTGGCACCGCTACTAAAGCGGTGAGGCGATTTTACAATTCAGAGAAAAACGAATGCCCTCGCGAAGTGCGAGGGCGTTTTAGTTTGCGCGGGCCTTTGGTGGCAGAGACTTTAGTCTGTGCCTGCGCCAGCCTTAGTTAGCAACGGTGATCCGCTGTCGCTGAAGCCGTCGCCGCATTCTCCGCATCCTAATTCAGTCCACTTGAGGCTCCGTCGAAATTCGGTTTGCTCCCAAACGAGCAGCGCCCGCTCTGCGCGTCGTGTCGCTGGGCGGCCAAACGGATCAGGTCGTCTCGAACTTTACGCGGGCACAGAGTGAAGTCTATGCCACGGGGAGCAGCCATTCGCGCGGTTTACGAGTTGGAGTCCGCGCCACCAGTAGCGGTGGCCGCGGCGGCGACGGGTTCCTCGCGTGCGGCGCGCTTGATGCGGGCGGCCTTGCCACGCAGATCGCGGAGGTAATAGAGACGGGCGCGGCGGACTTTGCCCTTGCCGACCACGTCAATGGAGGCGATAGAGGGCGAATGCAGCGGGAAGATGCGCTCGATGCCGACGCCGAAGCTGACGCGGCGCACGGTGAAGGTGGCGCCGGAAGCGCGGCCCTTTTTGGAGATGACCACGCCTTCAAAGGCCTGGAGACGCTCCTTTTCCTTCTCGCCTTCGCCTTCTTTCAGGCGGACATTCACGCGCACGGTGTCGCCGGGGCGGAAGTCGGGGAGGTCTTTGCGTAGTTGCGCCTCATGGAGTTTTGCGATTGCCGGATTCATTGTCGTTTGTCCCTGCAGACCCACTCAGGCGGGGCCAGCTCTTCTAAGGTAAACACTAAGTATAGCTGAATTTCGGCCTTTCTACCTAGCGGAATGTCAGCTTTCGTTGGCCAGTTCATAGGGTTCTGGAATTTGCTTTCCCGGCGATTCTGTCGAAAATATCGGCCAAGTTTCCGTTCGATACGTCTGCTACGTCCACCCCGTAAATATCGTGAATCCTTTGTACTAAGGCGCCGTTTGCTTCTTCCGCGTGGAAACCGCCGAGACTTGGTTCGTCAGAAACAAATGCCCATTCGAGGCCGCGCACGCGCGTGATGAAGTCTCGAGCCAAGTCGGCGTGTCGATCGACGCGCGTAGTCGCTGCAAACTGTACTGGAATCTTGGTGCCGGGCCGGGGCAACTCCTTTTTGGCGGCTTTGGATTGGTCAAACTTCTTGCGCAGATCCTCGAGTGCTGCCAGCCGTGTATCACCGGCTCCGAACATTCCGGGCCAGTTTAATTACTGTGGCCGACCAAGCAAGCGGTTGGCGCCGGGGCGCCTGCAAAGTCTCCGAGGCGCCGTGGAATCGCATATTAATCGGATAATCCTCAATACTCCAATCAGTTTTGAAGAAAGAGGTAAACCGTTTCCAGGCAGCCCTAGCTTGGAGTTTCATTTGTTGGAAGCTTCGCACCGCCTGTTGATACCACGGTCGAGAAGCCGACTCTCGACGGCTATTTCTTGCAGGTGAGCGTGTCGCCGATGGCCCAGTCTTTGGCGCCTTGTTTCACTTCCCAGTTGACCTGGATTTGGCTGGGGCTGTCGCGTTTGTAGACGAAGCGTTCGAGGCGGGGCGGATCGGATTTGGAAGGCTCGCCGAGCCAGACAAGCTTGTCGTCGGTCCAGCCGGAGGAAGTGAATTTGCGGATGCCGCCGAAATTGTCGTAAATGAAAGCGAGGAATTGCTTGGCGGCGGAGTCGAAGCCCCAGTATTCGGCGTCGTGAAAAATGTTGGGTGGCAAGTCGTCATGTCGTTTGACGAGCCAGGCACCGTCGAGGTCAGGCGCGAAGGCGATTTGCGACTCGATGCGCTTGCCGTTCGAAGGGAAGACGCCCTGGCAGGCCCATTTGCCTGCGAGGCCGGCAAACACGTGGATTTCCTTCTTCAACTTTGGTTCCGCGGTTTCGGCGGCTTTCGGCTGCTGCGCGCGGAACGGCGTGGGCAGAAGGCACAAAGCAAAAGCGAAGGCTATGGCGGTGTGACGGATCGGCATGGTCACCTCGTGGCGGACACCTCTTGTTTGGACGCGCGAGGCGGCTTTTAGAATTGGGAAATCCCAAAGCTATCTTCAGGGGCTAAAAGCCCGTTCGCTGCCCATGACTTGTGTGGGGGCTGAAGCCCCCACCTCCTAAACACCTTTCCACAATTCTTCGCAATTCATTTAGGCTACGGCGGAGGCGGTCGGCTGAGGGCGAATGACGGTCTCGGCGAAGCGCTCCATTTCTTCGAGTTGCGGGCTGAATTGGAGGAGGACCAAGTCCACGCCGGCGGCTTCAAATTGCGCGAGGCGCTCGGCGACTTGCTCGGGCGTGCCAACCAGGCCGGAGCGCAACCCGCGATTCGAAACGGAATAGTCTTCGAGGGAAACGCGCTGTTCGAGCTGCGTTCCAGCGAGCCACTGCTGGTAATTCGCATAGCCGGCGGCAGATTGCTGCACGTCGGTGATGCGGCCCAGCTCCTCCTGCGCTTCGCGCTCGGTTTCGCGGACGATGGCGTAACCGGCCACGCCGAATTTGAGCGGCGGCAGATGGGTATGCCGCGCGCGGCGCTGACGCAAGTCGGCGATTTTTTCTCCGACGCGCCCCGGCGGATCGCCATGCATCAGATAGGCGTCGCACTTTTCGGCGATGAGTTCCTTCGCCGCTGGGGATTCGCCTCCGGCATAAAGTGTGGGATGCGGTTGCGCAACGGGCTTTGGCTCGAGCACGTTGTCTTCGACGCGGTAATACTTTCCGGCGTAGGAAAAATGATCCTGCGCCCACACGCCATGCACGACGTCGAGCCATTCGCTGGTGCGCGCGTAACGGTCGTCATGCTGCTCGAAAGCTACACCGTACTTTTTCGCTTCGTCGGCCCACCAGGACGAAACGACGTTCAGGGTGAGGCGGCCGCCGCTGATATGGTCAATGTTGGCGGCCTGCTTGGCGAGCAACGCGGGGAGATGGAATGTGGGACGAACCGCGATCATCAATTCGAGGCGCTCGGTGACGGCCGCGAGGGCAGCCGCCGTGGACCAGGCATCGAGCGAAGGCGCCTCGACGCCTTTGATGTCGTTCAGATTGAGCTCGGCGATCAACGTGAGGTCGAACCCGATTTCTTCGCTGCGTTGCGCAAGCCGCTTTACGTACGGCCAGCTCGCTTCCATGTTTTCGTCCGCGACGTTGCGCAGCCAGCCGCCAAACACCGGGAGCCAGTAACCATATCTCATCGGAGGCTCCCCGCGGAGACGAGTCCCACGTTGCGATTGGCTTCGGCAAGGCGCGCTTCGCTGATCAAATAATCCGCGAGCCGCGCGTAGGGATTGAAGCCGATGACGCGCTCGGGGTCGGAGACAAAATTGGAAAGGGCGTTGATGTCGTAATAGAGCAGGCGCCCGGTTTTGTCGTCGATGACGTACTCGATGCCGCCGACTTCGATGTCGGCGACTTCCATGATGCGCTCGACGTCGTCGATGACGTGGCGCGGCGGCTCGTAAGCCTCGACGGTAAGGCCCGATTTCGGGGCATCCACGGGGCAGGCGAGCCGTGTGAGTTCTTCTCCTTTGGTGTTTTTGCAAATGTCGGCGGGGCAGAGGTCGAAGGTGTCGCCGGTGATGTGGATTTGAATAGCGTAGAGATATTCGCCGCCGAGGACTTCGACGCGGGTGATGACGCCGTCGCGCGCGGTGAAAAATTCCTGGACCAGCGCGGTGTTGTCGATGCCGAAGTGCAGGCTCTTCTCTGCGACGGCGGCGCGCAGATCGGCGGCCGAGCTGAATTTCTTGATGCCGGCGCCGCTGCCGCCGATATTGGGCTTGACGATGAGTGGATAGCCGATTTCTTCGGCGGCTTCCGGCGCTTGCGAGGGATGGTTGATGACGCGCGCTTTGGGATACTGAAGACCGAGCGTTTCGAGCATCGTGCATTGCAAGGCTTTCGAAATTTCATGCGTGAAGGCCCGCGAGCCGTTGACCACGCGAACGCCCTTCTCTTCGAGGTGCGACAAGTAGTTCAGCGTATAGAAGATGCCGTGCGCCATGCCGCGCTGCCACGCCGAGGGACTCATGCGATTAAAGAGCAGAGAAAACTCGCGCTCCGGCGCGGCCACATCGTATTGATGATTACGCGCGTCCACTTTCACCCAGTGCACGCCGCGCGCGTCCAGCTGTTCAAAGAGCGGACGGAACCAGTGCTGCTGTTCGTAGTAGATGGCGAGGGGTTTGCCGTCATGCTCTCTGCTGCTGCCGTTTCCCGAGTTGCTCATGGCCTCTGCTCCTTTTGTGGCGTAAAAACAAAAAGGGCCGCTCGTCTTGAGCGGCCCTGGAACCCTTAGCTTAGATTGCGCTAGACCTTAGGATGTTCCATGCCGCTGGAGCGGATACACATACACGCGCAGCATGGACACGCGCAGGCCTGCCGGCAGGAGCAAACGCCCCGCGTAATGGACAGATGGCCGGCCTGAAGGTCTGATTTCACAGGCATTCAGTATAACTCTGAGGCAGTCCGGCGCAAATGCAAATTGAAAGAGAGAAGGTCAGAGCTTGCGCAGGCTCTTATCCACTTTGTCCAGCAGCGCTTTATTGAAAAGATCGGGGCGGTTGCGCAGCGTTTTTTGCACGGCCATTTCGCGGCGCCACTGGCGGATTTGTTCGTGATTTCCGCTGAGCAGGACCTCGGGGACGGTCCAGCCGCGGTATTCGGCGGGGCGGGTGTAATGCGGATAGTCAAGGAGCCCGCGGTCCAGTGGCAGCGATTCGCGCATTTTTTTCACGCAGGGCGCGGACGCTAAGGACGCCTTCGGATCGCGGCGAAATTCGGCGATTTCTTGGTCCAAGGCGTCACCGGTGCCGCTTGTGTCGCCGGAAAAGGACTCGTTCTGCGAAGAAGCTTCGTTGCCGAGAGCGCCGGGGATGAGGCGGGTGACGGCGTCGATGACCAGCATGGCCGGAAGTTCGCCGCCGCTGAGCACGAAGTCGCCGATGGAGATTTCTTCGGTGGCGAGATGTTCGGCGACGCGCTCGTCCACTCCTTCATAGCGTCCGCAAAGGAAAATGATGCGTTGCAGCTGAGCGTAGCGGCGCGCGGTTTCCTGGCGAAAAAGCTGGCCTGCGGCGGACATCAGGACAATGGCCGTCAGCGGGTCGGGCGACACGTGCTCGGCGGCGTTTCCCAAGCTGTGTCCCAGCAGCGCTTCGGCGGCTTCGAACAGCGGCTCCGGCTTCAGCACCATGCCTTCGCCGCCGCCAAAGGGGCGGTCATCCACGCTGCGGTGGCGATCCTTCGTAAATACGCGAAGGTCCTGCACGTGCACTTCGACAAGCCTTGCTTCGCGGGCGCGGCGAACGATGCCATGTTCCAACGGCCCGGCAAAAAACTCTGGAAAAATCGTGATTAGGTCGAAACGCATGTCCCGCCAGTGTAGCCAAAGCGGCAGACACCTGCCATCCCCGTGCGCTGGTTTCGCACGCGACGCACCGCTAAGGCGATTTTGCGACAGTTTGCTGCAGCCGATGGGCAGGGTCTATTTCTGTCCCTCAGAACAGCTTGTGCCGCTTCTCTTCGCTACTTAACCTTGCCATAACTGTTTCTGCGCCCGCGTCCAGCCGCTGCGAGGCCGATTCGAGGAGTTACGCGATGCCGCTTGTTTCCACTTTGCGCAGGAGTCTGCCGAGCCTGTTGGCTGCCTTGGTCGCGCTGCAACTCGCGGGTTGCTCCGGGCTCTCTTACAACGGCGGCGGGAGTGGTGGCAATAACGGTGGCGGAGGATCGGCTCCCGCGGCGCCAACCGGGTTAGCGGCCACGGCGGGAAACGCGCAAGTCGCTCTGACGTGGAACGCCAGCGTCAATGCCACGGGGTACTACGTCAAACGGTCCACGGTCAGCGGCGGCCCGTACACGCAGATCGGATTGCCTGCAACGACGGGTTACACGGATACGGGACTGACCAACGGAACGACCTACTACTACGTGGTCTCCTCTTACGATTCGGCGGGGCAGAGCGGCAACTCGATGCAGGTCAGCGCCACGCCGGCTGCTCAGGTCACGATTCCAGCCGCGCCGACGGGACTGCAGGCCACTGCGGGCAACGCGCAGGCAAGCCTGACCTGGACGGCTAGCGCGGGCGCGACAAGTTATCACGTAAAGCGCAGCACGACCAACGGCGGTCCTTACACACAGGTCGCGGCTCCAACGTCCACAAATTTCACGGACACCGGGCTCACCAACGCCACCACGTACTACTACGTCGTGTCCTCCTTGAACTCCGCGGGAGAAAGCACAAACTCTGCGCAAGCGAGCGCCACACCGACCGCGCCCGCCGCTCCCCCTGCTGCGCCAACTGGTTTGCAAGCGAAGGCGGGCAATGCGCAGGTAAGCCTAACCTGGACGGCCAGTGCGGGCGCCACGAGCTACCACGTGAAGCGCAGCACGACGAACGGCGGGCCGTACACGCAAGTTGCGGCGCCAACGACCGCCAGCGACACCGACACGGGACTGACCAACGGCACGACCTACTATTACGTGGTCTCCGCGCTGAACTCCGCGGGCGAGAGCGCGAATTCGTCGCAGGTCTCGGCAACACCGGCGAACGTCGCTGCCAACGTGACGATCACCATCAATCCGGCCAATTCGCACGCCATCTCGCCCTACATTTACGGCATGAATTTCTATTCCGGCATCACCGGGGCGCCGCCGCTGCTCACCTTTGACCGCGACGGCGGCAACCGCTGGACGGCCTACAACTGGATCACCAATGCTTCCAACGCCGGCAGCGACTATCTCTACGAGAATGACAACTACCTCAGCTCCAGCACCGTGCCCGCGGAAGCGGTGCGCAGCTTCATCGCCGGCGACCAGAGCAACAACATGGCGAGCCTCGTTACATTCCAGTTGCAGGGTCTCGTCTCCGCGGACGAAAGCGGTCCCGTTAGCGTCAGCAATCCGCCTGACCTGACGCGGTTCCGTCCGGTCGTCGACAAAAAGAGCACCGCGTCTGCCGCTCCTTTTACGGTCACGCCGCCGCCCGCTTCCACCGACAACAACGTCTACATGGACGAATTTGCCTGGGCGCTGGACCAAAAATTTTCCGGCATGGGCATTTTCGGAGCCAGCCCCGCTCACCCAACGTTTATCAGCCTCGACAATGAGCCGGAGTTGTGGAACTCCACGCACCTCGAAGTGCAGGGCTCGAATCCGGTCACTTCGGACAACTACATCACCAAGACCATCACTCTCGCGGAAGCCTTGAAGGATCAATTTCCAAATGTCGTCATCTTTGGGCCCGTGCACTACGGCTTCCAGGGCATCTACAACTGGCAAGGCGAACTGAGTGCAACGCCGAGCGGCACGAATTGGTTCCCCGACAAATATCTCCAGGCCCTCAAGTCGGCTTCGACGACGTACGGCAAACCGCTGGTGGACGTCTACGACTTCCATTGGTACGTCGAAGAATATGATTCGAACGGAACGCGCGCGCTGGACCTGACGGCAACGACGTTGACCGATGGGCAGGTCCAACTCATCGTGCAGAGCCCGCGCGCGCTGTGGGATCCGACGTTCACGGATTCCACCAACAGCAATCCGTGGATCTACCAGGAGCTCGGCAACTCGCCCATCAATCTGCTTGGCCGCTTGCAGGCCAAAATCAATGCGGAAAATCCCGGCATGCGCATCGCCATCACGGAGTACGAAAACGGCGGCTGGAACCACATCGCTGGCACCATCGCGCAAGCCGACAATCTAGGCATCTTTGGTGCGCAGAACCTGTTCGCCGCCAGCTTCTGGCCGCCGAACGGCACGTACGCCTACGCGCTGGCTGGCTTCCGCGCGTATCGCGGCTTCGATGGCGCCAACGCCAACTTCGGCGACACTTCGCTGCAGGCCACGTCCAGCAACGTGCAGAATGTCGTCGTGTATGCCAGCTCGGACAGCAGCACGCCCGGCCGCGTCGTTCTTGTGGCCATCAATCGTTCCACTTCAGCGCAGGTTACGGCCATCACCGGCCAGGTGCTCTCCGGCACGGCACACTTGTATCAAATGACCGCAGCGACGGCGCAAGGGCAGAATCCCGTCGCGCCGGTCTCCATCGGCACGATGCCGGTGAGCGGTTCGTCCATGACCATCACGCTGCCCGCGCTCAGCGTAACGACCATCGATATTCACTAAACGAGTGTGCCTCCGCTTGACCTAGTCGCGGTTGAGGCCGCGCAGCCCTTCCGGCAGGGTAACGTCAATTCGCCGGGCCACGGTATCAATGCGCAGGCAGATATCTTCGGCCAGGGGAATGAGCAGTTCGCCGGCGTGCGTATCCACGGCGAGAATCGGTGTCCCCGAAACAGCCTCGCCCGTGAACTGCACATCGCGCACGGTGCCGAGCAGTTCCGGGGCGCTTCCGAGCGAACAGGGCGAAGACGCCACGCGCGGCGCCGCTGCGCAATTCTCAAAAACCGCACAGCCGATGAGGTCGTCCACGAAATACTGGCCGGCGGCGAGCTTCACCCGTTGTTCAATGGGAAGAAACACGTCGAGCCCGCGATATCTCTCCGCGTCGGCGATGGAATCGCAGCCGGCAAAATGAAAAACGACTTGTCCTTTATGGTTCTGGCTCAGCCAGCACGACTTGACGGCAACAAGGCGCGGCTCAGCCTTCTCTGGAGTTTCGCCCGCACCCACATGTACTTCCTGCAACTCCGTCAGTCTTTGGGGAAAATCGGTGAGGAGTTCCGCTGCAACTTCGCCCTTATTGCCGCGCGGACGCACAATCCGTGCAATCAGCACCCAACGCTTTGGTCCGGTACTCAATCTTCGAGTATCTCTAGCGTGTAGCGCTTCTTCAACTTCATTCCCGCCGCGCCCAGCAACGTGCGCACCGCTTTGGCCGTGCGTCCCTGCCTGCCAATGACTTTGCCGAGGTCTTCCGGGTGCACCCGCAGCTCCAATACGGTCACCTGTGAGCCGTCAACCGCGCGCACTTGAACGTCTTCGGGATGGTCTACTAGAGCTTTCGCAATAGCCTCGACCAGGTCCTTCATCATCACCTCCACGTGCTCTTTTTCTGGCTGGGCCGTGGAACACGCGCCCGGCGATTGGCCAGGACGCGAAAGGGATGGGGACTCGCTGGAGTTACGCGATCTTTTGCTGGCGTATGAAGCTGCGGACGGTGTCGCTGGGCTGGGCCCCGACGCCGAGCCAGTGCTTCAGGCGCTCGGCATTCAGCTTGATCTCCGCGGGTTTCTTCAGCGGATCGTACGTCCCTACCGCCTCCACCACGCGTCCATCCCGTGGGCGCGTGCGCTCAATCACGACAACGCGGTAGAACGGCTTCTTCTTCTTTCCAATCCTGGACAAACGAATAGTCAGCACTAAACTTAGCCTCCGCAGTTATTGTAGCGTGTGCCGCGGGCTCCCGGCAATCGAAGACTCTGGGCCTCGGCAGGCCAAGAACCGATGCTTAAAGGCATTGAACTTGTAATCCGGACCCGAGCCGCCGGTGCGAACTTAGCAATCGCAAACTTCCCCGGACCGCGTGATAATGCCCTCCTGCAAGGGGAGTTTACGGAGTCCGCCGATGAGCAAAAAGACCGACCTTTCGCGCCGAGAGTTCTTGGCCGATGTCGCCGCCGGAGGCGCCGCGATCACCATTGTTCCGCGGCACGTGCTCGGCCGGGGCTTTGTGCCTCCCAGCGACACGCTGAATATCGCCGGCATCGGCATCGGCGGCATGGGCCGCACCAATCTCATCAATTTGAGCAGCCAGAATATCGTGGCGCTTTGCGACGTAGACTGGGGCTACGCCGGCAAAGGCTTCGAGCGTCTCGACACCGACGTTACCAACCTGCAGAGACGTCTCGATCAGCCCGACCCCATGCCCCCAGCAGGCCAGCCAGCCATTCCGTTCGACCGCGCCAAAGCCAAGGTGCGCCTGGACAACATGATCCGGCTGAAGAACGAGCATCTGCCGAAGGCCAAACGCTACCAGGACTATCGCGCGATGCTCGAGCAGCAGAAAGACATCGACGCGGTGTTCATCGCCACCGCGGATCACATGCATGCGCCGATTGCCTTGGCCGCCATGGCGCATGGCAAACACGTCTATGTGCAAAAGCCTCTCACCTGGTCCGTGGACGAAGCCCGGCAAATGGCCAAGCGCGCCAAGGAGACCAAAGTCGCCACGCAAATGGGCAACCAGGGGCACTCCCTTGACGATGCGCGCATGGCCGTGGAATACATCCAGGCTGGCGCCATTGGGGAAGTTCGCGAAGTTCACATCTGGACCAATCGCCCGCTCGGCTTCTGGCCGCAAGGCGTACCCCGCCCGGAAGCCCTGAAGGAGCCGGCCGACCAGCTCCACTGGAGTGGCCGCGACGTCAACATGCGCCTGGCCGCGGCTCTGGCCGGCAATTACCCCGTTCCCGACAAACTTTCCTGGGACCTGTTCCTTGGCGTGGGCCCGCAGGTGGACTATCACCCTATCTATCATCCCTTCAACTGGCGCGGCTGGTCGGATTGGGGTGTTGGCGCCATTGGCGACATGGGCGCGCACTTGATTGACCACTCGCTCTGGGCTCTCGACCTCGGTCTCCCCAGCAGTGTAGAGACGGTCTCGACGCCTTTCAACGGCGTGTGCTACCCGCATGCGACGCAAACGTTCTACGAATTCCCCGCGCGCGGCTCGATGCCAGGCGTCGAGCTCACCTGGTACGACGGCGGCCTGATGCCAAATAAGCCGGAAGAACTGGGCGACGAGGACCTGAACAAAGGCGGCGGCGCGCTGCTGATCGGCAGCAAAGGCAAACTGCTGCACGATACCTATGGCCTCAATCCCCGCCTGCTCCCCAAATCGCTGCACGAATCCTATGGCAAGCCGCCGCGCAAGCTGCCGCGCATCGAAAACGAAGACCACGAAATGAACTGGGTCAACGCCGCCAAGGGCAAGACCGCAGCGTCTTGCCCCTTTGAATATGCCTCACGGCTGACCGAAATTATGCTCCTCGGCGTCGTGGCGCTGCGTGCCGGCAAAAAAATCAGTTACGACGGCGCCGACATGCGGGTGACCAACGTGGCCGCGGCCAACGACTATCTCAAGCGCGAATACCGGCCAGGCTGGGCGTAGCCGCCGGGGCAACGCAACCGTCGCTTCCACTTGCACGCTGATAACCGCAGATGAGAAGCTGGCAAACGCACTTGCTGGGAGTTTTCCGATTAAGTGGCTGGGAGCGATTGGAGAGGAACTTAGAAACTTTTAGCCGAGGCGGTTCAGGCCGTTAAACGCGGCTGTCTTATAGCATTCCGCCAGCGTCGGATAGTTGAAGACGGTGTTGATGAAATATGTGATCTTGCCCTTCAACTTGAAAACCGCTTGCCCGATGTGCAACAGTTCCGCGGCGTCTTCGCCAAAAATGTGTACACCGAGCAGTTCCAGTGTCTCGCGGTGGAAAAGCAGTTTCAGCCGCCCATCCGTGTGCCCGGTAATCTGCCCGCGCGCAATCTCGCGGTAATACGCCACGCCCACCTCATACGGCACATCCGCATCGGTCAGTTGCTCTTCCGTCTTGCCGATAAACGAAATTTGCGGAATGGTGTAAATCCCGTAAGGGTAGCTTTCCGGATCTGTCTGTACCTGCAAGCCAAAAGCGCGCCCCGCGGCAATGCGCCCCTGCTCCATCGAAACGGACGCCAGGCTGGGAAACCCGATCACATCGCCCACGGCAAAAATATGCGGCTGCGCGGTACGAAAATCTCCATCCACTTTAATGCGCCCGCGGTCGTCCGACTGGATGCCCGCCGCCGGAAGATTCAACTGATCTACGTTCCCTTGCCGCCCTACGGCATACAGCAACGCATCCGCGTTAATGCGCTTGTTGCTCACCAGATTCGCCACCACTTTTCCGTCCGGCGTCTCTTCCACACTGGCTACTTCTTCATTGAGCCGCAGCGTGGCCCGCTGATCCCGCATGTGATACATCAGCGCCTCGACCATTTCCGCATCGGCAAACTCCAGTAGCCGCGGGCGCTTTTCCACGATAATCACGCGCACGCCGAGCGTCGCAAACATGCATGCGTATTCCACTCCGATGACGCCTCCGCCCACCACAATCAGCGTCCTCGGAATCTGCGGCATGGTCAGAATTTGGTCGCTGTTGATGATGGTCCGCCCGTTGATGGGCACTTTGGGGTTCGCGGCCGGCTTCGTCCCGGTGGCAATGACAAAGAATTGCCCTTCGATTTCGGAGTAGCCGTTGGTGTTCTCCACGCGCAAATGGTGCGCGTCCAAAAACTTCCCGAACCCGTACATGACGTCCACGCCGTTCCGCTTCAATTGGTCCTGGGTGACGGCTACTTCATTCTCGATCACGCGCTGTACCCGGAAGTTCAGGTCCCCCATGGTCACGTGATCTTTTACGTTGTAGTTGGCCCCATAGAAGCTCTTGGAATAAAAGCCGGATAGGTGCAGCACCGCTTCTCGCATGGTCTTGCTGGGGATCGTCCCTGTGTTGATGCACACTCCTCCCACGGAGTGTTGCTTCTCCACGACCGCGACACGCTTTCCGGCTTTCGCTCCCTGAATGGCGGCGCGCTGCCCGCCGGGTCCCGAGCCGATGACGATCAGATCATACGGTTGCATTCGAGGAGTCCAGCGAGCTTTCGTCTTCTGCGGCACTGCCAGGCAAGGCAATCATTGTGGCAGGAGTATAGATGACCCCTGGCGTTCGCGAGGTCGATATGCGCACAGAGTTACTGTCGGCTGCCGCCAGTTCCATAAAATGCTCCTGCGCCGAAAATCCGTGGCCATTGCGCACCGCCTTGGGCCGCGAGTAACGTCCATCCGAACCGAGAAGGCGCGCCTTTCGCGTGTCCGCGAGGTACGACGCGAGAATCTCGTTGCACACCCGCTCGCGATGCTGCGGATCTTTCACGGGGAATAAGACTTCCACCCGCTCGTAAAGGTTTCGCGGCATCCAGTCCGCGCTGCCGAGAAAAACCTCGGGCTCTCCCGCGTTTTCGAAGTAAAAGATCCGGCTATGCTCCAGAAAGCGCCCCACAATGCTGCGCACATGAATCCGGTGGCTTACGCCGCGCAATCCCGGCACCAGGCTGCATTGCCCGCGCACGATCAGATCAATTTCCACGCCCGAGCGCGACGCCCGATACAGCGCCTGAATGATTGGCGGGTCAATAACGGCATTCACCTTCGCGATGATGCGCGCCGGCTTGCCTTTCTTGGCATGCCGCGTCTCCCGGTCAATCAGCGCGATGCACGTCTTGGCCATGTCCCGCGGCGCCAGCAGCAGCGGACTGTAGCTGGGCTGTTCCGCGTAAGCCGTCAAATAGTTGAACACGTCGTGCACCGCCGAGGTGATTTCTGGGTCGCTGGTGAGCAGGCTCAAATCGCTGTAGAAGCGTGCCGTCGAAGGATTGTAGTTGCCGGTGCCCAGGTGCACGTACCGGCGAATCTTCCCGTCCGGGTCATTGCGCACGATCAGCGCAAGTTTCGCGTGCGTCTTCAATCCCACGAGTCCATGGAACACTTGCACACCCGCGTCCTCGAAGCTGCGCGCCCAGCGGATGTTGGAGGCTTCGTCAAAGCTGGCCTTCAACTCCACCACCACGGTCACTTCTTTCTTGTCCGCAGCCTCCAGCAACGCCCGGGCCACCGGCGAATCCGAATTGGTGCGGTACAGCGTCTGCTTCATCGAAAGCACGCGCGGATCGTGCGCCGCCGTCTGCAGAAAATTCACTACCGTTTCGTACGAATCGTAGGGGTGGTGCAGCAATTGCCCTTGCCGCCGGATGGCCTCGAACATCGAATCCGCATCGTGCCCCACGGGCACCTGCCGCGGCGTGAAGGGCGGAAACTTCAAATCCGGCCGCGCCGTTTCTTCGTACAGATGAAACAGGCGCTGCAAATTCACCGGCCCCGGCACGCGAAACACCAGCGATTCGTCCAGCTCGAACGTCGAAACTAGCCGCTCCACAATCTCGGGATGCGCCTCGGAATCAATCTCCAGCCGCACTCCCCAGCCTTTGCGTCGCTGCGATACCTGCGAGTCCACGGCCTCCAGCAGGCTGCGCGCCTCTTCTTCCTCTAGATAGAGATTGCTGTTTCGCGTAATGCGGAATGGCGCCGACGCCAGAATCTCGTACCCGCGATAAAGCTTCGGCGCATACGCCGAGACGATCTCCTGCAGCGGCACATAGTGAATCTCATTCGAGTCCGGCACGCGCAACAAGCGCGGCAGCGCGCGCGGCACCGTCACCACTCCGAAATATGGCTTGCCGTGCCTTCTCCGCCTCCGCAACAGAAACGCAATGCACAGCGCCTTGTTCATCACGCGCGGGAAGGGATGCGATGGGTCCACCGTCACGGGCGTCAGCATCGGTGAGACGCGCCGCTCGAAAAACGTCTTTGTCGCTTGTGCCGCTTTTCCTTCCAGCGCGCTCACTCGCCGTATCTTGATGGATTCCTTCGCCAGCGCCGGCAGCAATTCCTCGTTCCAGACCTTGTACTGGTCCTGCACAAACACGTGCATCGCCGCCGTCACTTTTTCCAGTTCTTGCTGTACGCTGAGCCCGTCCGCACCGATATCGCGCGCCCCGTGCTCGATGCGCTGCAAAAAGCTGGAGACCCGCACTTCCACGAATTCATCCAGGTTGTTCGCCGTAATCGCCAGAAACTTCACGCGCTCCAGCAGCGGATTGCCGATGTCGCGCGCTTCTTCCAGCACCCGCCGGTTGAACTCCAGCCATTCCAGGTGCCGGTTGAAATAGAGACGCGGATCGTCAAGTGCAATGCGTTTCATCGGGGTTGTTCTGGGAACCAAGACTGATAGCGCAGCCGTGTTACGGACAGATGAATGCGCTGCGCAATGATATTCTTTGGTGCGTCTCCAGGAGGCCTCATGCGGCCGTCGGTCACCTTCTTAGCAACGCTTCTTTGTCTCGCATTGCGAGCCTCAGCGCAAGCCCCCGCTGCGCCGAAGGAAAAGCAAATTGACGCTATTTTTTCTGCCGTCACGCAACCGCAGGCGCCCGGCTTGGCTGCCATGGTTCGCAAAGATGGCCGCACCATTTACGCAAAAGGCTTTGGCGTCCGCGACTTGCGCACTGGTGCAAAAATCAACGCCCGCACCAACTTTCGCCTCGCTTCTTTCACCAAACAGTTCACCGCCATGGCGGTTATGTTGCTCGTTCACGACAAAAAGCTTCGCTACGACCAGACGCTGACTGAGATTTTTCCGGAGTTTCCCGCCTACGGCAAGAACCTCACCATTCGCAACCTGCTCAATCACACCGGCGGCCTGCCCGACTACGAAGATTTGATGGATGCCGCCGAAAAAGCCAAAGGCAGCGCCATTTGGTCGCCCGAACATCAGATTCAGGACGACGAAGTCCTTGCGCTTCTCGAAAAGGAGTCCAAAGGCAAATTCGCGCCCGGTACAAGCTGGTCGTACAGCAACTCCGGCTACGTCGTGCTAGGCCTCATCGTCGCTAAAGTTTCTGGCCACAGCTACGCTGACTTTCTCCATGCGCGCATCTTCGCGCCACTCGACATGGACCACACCATCGTCTATTTGAAAGGGAAGAACGAAGTCACCAACCGCGCCTTCGGCCATACCAAAGAAGGAGACACGCTGAAGGAAGCCGACCAAAGTTCCACTTCCGCCACGCTCGGCGACGGCGGCATCTATTCCAATCTCGAAGACCTCGCCAAGTGGGACGATGCCTTCCGCAATCACACCCTACTAAGCGCGGAAGAAATGGCGCCCGCGCTCGTTCCCGGAAAACTCACCACCGGCGCGCCAACGCTCTGGCCACCCGGCGAGGCCAGCGGCGATAACCAGCACCCCAGCAAACCGGTCTCTTACGGTTTCGGTTGGTTCTTGGATCCTTACAAAGAACATCCGCGGATGTGGCACACCGGCGACACCATGGGCTTCCGCACCGTCATCGAACGCTTCACGCTAGACCACTGCACCGTCATCGTCCTCGCCAACCGCAGCGATCTCGC
>Ga0335077_10003342_pt1 | contig 19348 bp, 18 predicted proteins | sample Lox_Sample_31_FD_207151 | JGI IMG/M metagenome (GOLD analysis project Ga0335077, IMG submission 207151) | Soil microbial communities from Loxahatchee National Wildlife Refuge, Florida, United States - Lox_Sample_3.1 | ecosystem: Environmental > Terrestrial > Soil > Wetlands | place: USA...
TTGCCGTGTAGCTGCCGTCGGGACGCTTCGCGATACGATCATCGATCACCTTCTCAAGCGTCCGCAGGAACACAACCGGATCACTCTCATCGGATGAGACGTCACCAAAACAGCTGCTACCACCTGTATGACAAACGGGTCCGCGGGGGGAGGCGCGCACCAGCAGGGTGTCACGATCGCAGTCCGCGCGAATTTCCTCGAGCTCGAGCGAGTTCCCCGAGGTCTCTCCCTTTTCCCAAAGCCGTCCCTTGCTCCGGCTGAAGAAGACGACGCGCCGCCGCGTGAGGGTGGCTGCAATGGCATCGCGGTTCATGTAGCCGACCATGAGCACCGAGCCGGTCGTCGCATGCTGAACCACCGCAGGCACAAGTCCTCCGCCCTTGCCGAAGTCCAGCAGGTCGAGATTCTCGAAGGTGATCGCGTTGCCTACCACACGCATGCGGCCTCCAAGTCCGTGGGCCGAACGGGGACTCCCGCGTACCGCAGTTCGCGTTTGAGCTCCCCTATCCGGATGGTGCCCGAGTGAAAGACACTCGCAGCTAATGCCGCATCCACACCCGCTTGCGCGAACACATCCACAAAGTGCCCGATGGTTCCGGCACCGCCCGAGGCCACAAGGGGGAGGCGGCAGTGCGCGCGCACCTCAAGGAGCTGCTCGAGGTCAAACCCTCCGCGCACCCCGTCATTCTCCATGCAGTTGAGCACAATCTCGCCCGCCCCGCGTTCCTGGACTTCGGAAAGCCACTTAAACAGTTCCCGCCCGCTGTCACCGGCACGCGTGGGATCGCCCGTCATCTGCCAGACCCGATAGCCGGCGGGTGTCCTCTGACTGTCGATGCCGACGACGACACACTGCGAACCGAAGCGCCGCGCGAGAAGATCAATGAGTGTCGGGTTTTGCAGTGCCGGGGAGTTGACGGACACCTTTTCGGCCCCCTCGCTTAAGACCACTTCCGCCTCCGCGACCGAGCCGACACCGCCGGCGACACAAAACGGAATGTCCAATTCGTGCGCCACGCGCCGCACCCACTTGCGGTCCACAGCGCGCCCCTCTGGGCTCGCGGTAATGTCATAGAACACGAGCTCATCCGCACCCTCATCGCGATAGCGGGTGGCGAGATCGAGGATGTCGCCCGCCACCGAGACGTCGCGGAAGCGCACGCCCTTGACGACGACGTCGTCGCGCACGTCTAGGCAGGGGATAATTCGCCGGGCAAGAATGGCCGTAACTCCTCAGCCGAAATCCGCTCTTCGAGAAGCGCAGTGCCGCTGATCGCGGCGGCCACCCCGATTTGCTTAAGGACGCCAAGATCGTGGTGGTCGCGGATGCCACCCGAGGCCTGCCACTCGAACTCAGGGAACTGCGCGCTGCACTCCCGGTAAAGCGCAATATTCGGGCCGCGTAGCGTCCCGTCGCGCTCGATGTCGGTACACAGCACGTGCCGCAAGAGCTCGCGCGGAAAAGCCGAAATCGCACGTGGCAGACTCAGGGCGCTGTTACGCGTCCAGCCGTCGGTGCGCACGTGCGGGACGCCGCTAGGACCTAAGCGCACGTCGAAGGCGACGCAGATTCGTTCCACACCGAATTGATCGAGCCACGCGGCGACTTCGTCGGGCCGCTCGATCGCCGCCGTCCCGACAACCACGCGCGCGGCGCCGGCGGAAAGGAGCTCCTCGATGACGGAGGCGCTGCGCACTCCGCCGCCCACCTGCAGCGAGATCGATGACTCGCGGGCAAGATCCCTGATGATCGGTCGATTCACCGCGAGACCGTCTTTGGCACCGTCCAGGTCCACAATATGAAGCCAGCGCGCGCCGAGCTGGCAGTAGCGTTCGACAAGCGCGGCGGGCTCGATCGGGTAGGCCTTTATCGCGGCGAAATCACCCTCGCGCAGCCGCACGCAGCGGCCCCCGCGAAGATCTATCGATGGGATGAGCAACATCAGAGCCTCAGGAAATTCTGAAGTAGCCGGGCTCCGGCTTTTCCCGAACGCTCTGGGTGAAACTGCGCACCACAGAAATTTCTCCGCCGCACCACCGCCGAGAGCGCATTACCATACCGAGTTTCGGCCAGTGTCTCGTCGTTTACGGGGACGGCATAGGTGTGGACGAAGTAGGCATAGTCTTGGTCGGTGAACCCCTCGAGCAGCGGGTCCTCGCAGCTGAGCCGGAGCTGGTTCCATCCCATGTGAGGCACAGGGCGTCCCGGTGCGCCATGGATACGGCGAACGGTGCCGGGCAGGACACCTAAGCACCGAGTGCGACCTTCTTCCGAATCCTGGTACAGCAACTGCATCCCCAGACAGATGCCAAGCACGGGCTGTGTCAGTGTCTTGAGTACGTTAATGAGACCCGCCTCACGGAGTCGTTGCATCGCGTGCCCGGCTGCGCCGACGCCTGGAAGAACTACGCGGTCGGCACTCGCGATGGTGACACCGTCCGCAGTCACTTCGGTGAAGGCTCCGAGCCGCTCGAATGCAAACCGCAATGAGGCGACATTCGCGCCCCCGGTGTCCGCGATGACGACGTTTGCGCTCATGGAGCATCCCCGGACATCACAAGACTCCCTTGGTGGTAGGCAACTCATGTCCTTCACGCCGAAGAGCATGCCGAAGCGCTCGCCCAACCCCTTTGAAGCACGCCTCGACCATGTGATGCGTGTTCTCACCCTGCACCGTTACATGAATCGCCGCTCCCAGCCCCTCACTCAATGACCTGAAGAAATGTGGCACGAGCTCGGTGGGAAACGCACCCACGGACTCGCGGTTGAACCGCCCGTTGAAGCGCGCAAATGCTCGCCCCGAGAGATCGACCGCCACGGTGGACTCCGACTCATCCATAGGAAGCAGAAACCCGTATCGACCGATCCCCGCCTTAGTCCCGAGCGCCTTGCGCAGCGCTTGGCCGAGCGCGAGGGCCGAATCCTCGACCGTGTGGTGCTCGTCCACCTCAAGATCACCCTGGCAGGAAAGCTCGAGCGAAAACCCTCCATGAGAGCCCAACTGACTCAGCATGTGATCGAAGAAACCGATCCCCGTCTCGACCGATGGAGGCGCCGCCTCATCGAGGTTCACTCGCACGTGTACATGGGTCTCCTTGGTCTCTCGCAGAACCTCCGCGCGCCTTGAGAGGAGCGTCCTCACCACGTGCGGCCAGGTGTGCTCGGCCTCTCCGTGCCGCCGCACCGTGAAGCCCCGCAGGTGCAGGTTTGCGGCGAGCTCGAGATCCGTGTCCCGATCTCCGACGACCGCACTCGCGTCTCGATCGATTCCGCGCTCAAGCAGGTATTTCGCGACTAGTCCGGGCTTGGGCTTGCGGCAGGCGCATCCATCCCCCGGCATATGCGGACACACGAACACGGCTTCGAACTCGATCCCCTGCGACCTGAATGCATCGAGAACAAAGCTCTGCACCTGATCGAAGACCGGACGCGGAAACCGTTGCGTGCCGAGCCCATCCTGATTCGTCACCATCACGAGGGTGTAGCCGGCCCGCCGGAGCTCCCCGAGCGCGGCGAAGATTCCCGGCATGAAGCGGACCTTCACGAGGGAATCCACCTGACCATCGTCCGGCTCCTCGATCAGAGTGCCGTCCCGGTCGAGGAACAGGGTGCGGGCGCTCAACATGTGGTCCAGGCTCGAAGCAGTCGCGCGTTCTGCGAGGCAGTGCCCACCGTCACCCTCACGCCCCCAGGCAGCTCAGGGTGTCCCCTCATGTCCCGCACCAGTAGCTTGGCCTCGCGGGCGCGGGCAAGTGCCCTGCCCGCGTCCGCAAACTGCGTGAGGAAGAAGTTTGCGGCGCTCGACCAAACCTTGAGCACCCCGGGAAGGCGCGCGACGGCTGCCGCAATCCGCTCGCGCTCGGCGCGAATCTGGGCGATCCGTAAGCCCGTTGCGCTGATCTGGGAGGGCTCAAGAAGCCTCAGGGCCGCTTCGAGCGTGAGCTGCGGGATCGCGTAAGGCGGGATCACTTTCTTCAAGAGCCTGACGATCTCCGCGTCTGCAATCAGGGTCCCGCAGCGGGCCCCCGCAAGCCCATGAGCCTTGGAGAGCGTTCGCAGTACACAGAGATTCGAGTGACGCGGGACGTATCGCGCGAGGCTCTCACCCCCGGAGAACTCGATGTAGGCCTCGTCGACCACCACCAGCGCGCGCCCGGCGAGTGCGCGCGCGACCCCCAAGATGGCCTTCGGGTCGAGGAGATTGCCGGTCGGGTTGTTCGGTGAGCAGAGAAACACAATCTTGACCTGCGAGGTGCACGCGCGGACGACGGCCTCCTCATCCAGCGCGAAACCTTCCGCTGCGCGCAGCGGTACCGTGTCGACCGCAGCCCCCTGAATCCGCGCCGCCACGGCGTACATCCCGAAGGTCGGCGGACAGATGAGTACGGCATCGAACTCCGCGCGGCAGAAGGCACGAACCAGAACATCAATCGCCTCATCACTCCCGCGTGCGGCGAGCACCCGGTCCTTCGCAACTCCATAGAGGGCTGCGAGCCGCTCAATCAGTGCCTTAGGCTGGGGCTCGGGGTAACGATTGAGCCCCGCGTGCGAATCGTCCCCGGGCGGGCGCCAAGGGAGCTCGTTCGCGTGAAGTCGGGTCAGCTCAGGCTCCCACTCCGCGAACTTGTACCCCTCCAGTGCCAAGATTTCGGGGCGCGCGAGCTCGGTTACCCAGCTCATGACGTGGCGCTCACCTCAGCGTCCGCGTTGGCCGCATCGAGCACGGCGAGCCGGCGCCTCACCGCGCTCGCATGGCCGTCAAGACCCTCAAGCTCGGCAAGGACCATCGCTGTAGACCCCAGCGCGCGCAAGCCCACCGGCGAGACTTCTTGCACGGGAATCGTCTTCACGAAATCTCGGACTGATAGACCGCTCAGAGTTCGCGCATGCCCATCGGTCGGCAGCACGTGGTTTGGCCCCGAGCAATAGTCCCCGAGTGTCTCTGCGGACCAGGGACCTAAGAAGATCGACCCGGCGTTCCGGACCTCATGCAGCCACTGCCGCGGCTCACTCACCTCGAGCATGAGGTGTTCCGGCGCATAGGCGTTGACGACCGAGATCGCGGTCTCAAGATCCGGCACCACGATGGCGCGGCAGGCGTTTAAAGACTTCTCCAGAATCGCCCCGCGCGAAAGCCCGGCGCGCTGAGTGGCGATTTCACCGGCGAGCCTCTCCGCCAGCTCCCGACTCGGGGTGACGACAATCACCTGCGCCAACGCATCGTGCTCGGCCTGTGCGAGGAGATCTGCTGCGACGACCTCGGCGCGGGCTGTCTCATCGGCCACAATGAGAACTTCCGAGGGTCCCGCCGGCAGGTCACAGGCGGGGCCGTCGGGGTCCGCAGCGATGATGGTCTTCGCCGCAGTAACCCACGCGTTACCCGGGCCAAAGATCTTGTCGACTTTAGGGATTAACTCCGAGCCGAAGGCGAGCGCGGCGATCGCTTGGGCGCCCCCGATCTTGAAGACCTTCTCGATGCCGCAGAGGGCGGCCGCCGTCAGGACCGCTGGATGCACCCGGCCGTCTTTGGCGGGCGGTGTGCAGAGGATTCGGTTCGGGCATCCCGCAATCTTCGCAGGCACGCCAAGCATGATCACCGCGGAGGGCAGGGGTGCCGTGCCCGCGGGAACGTAGAGTCCTACGGACTCAATCGGCCGGATAATCTGCTCGCAGCGCACTCCCGTTTCAGTCTCGAGCATCAGGGGTTTCGGAGCTTGGGCCTCGTGATAGCGCTGCACGTTCCGGATTGCGCGCTGGAGCGCTGCGATCTGAGAGGGCGAGAGCCGCTCGCGCGCTTGCGCGAACTCGGCAGGATCCACGGCGAAGGTCTCGAGCGCGACACCATCGAAGCGTTTGGTAAGGAGCTTAAGCGCCGCGTCGCCCCCTTGGCGCACCTTTGCGATCACATCGCGAGCAAGCCGCTCGACGCCCGAGCGCGCACCACGGCCCGGTCGCGCGAGCGCCGCTCGCCGCCCGCTCTCATCGAGCGTTTCCCAGTCGAGGATGCGCATGCAGTTCTTGCGTTAAGCGAGCATCTTCTCGACCGGAAGCACGAGGAGTGCGCTCGCACCGACTTTCTTCAAGCTTTCGAGCGTCTCCCAGAAGACGTTCTCCCGGCACACGGCATGCACGGCCACGCGATCGCTTGACCCCTCGAGTGGAATGATGGTCGGAGACTCAGAACCTGGGAGGAGCCGCCTGATCTCCGTCAAGGCGCTGCGCGGGGCATGCAGCATGATGTACTTGCTTTCGCGCACCTGCTGCACGCCATCAATCCGCTGTACGAGCCGCGCAACCCACTCATCCTTATCCGCAGAGAGCTCAAGCGGGGTACGGATCAGCACCGCGTGGCACTCGAGCACTGTCTCGACCTCGCGCAAGTGATTGGCCTGGAGAGTTGAGCCTGTGGCGACGAGATCGCAGATCAAGTCCGCACGCCCCAAACGCGGGGCAATCTCCACTGCCCCCGAGAGCGTGACGATCTCCGCAGCGACGTCGCGCTCTCTTAAGTACCGCTCGAGGAGATACGGGTAAGTCGTCGCGATCCGCTTGCCCCGCACCGATTGGAGCCCGTCCCACGCCAACTCCAATGGGATCGCGAGCGCGAGCCTGCACCGGCCATAATCGAGCGAGCGCACGGAAGAGAAGCGCGGCGGATGGCCGCGGGCGGCGAGCTCGAGGCGCTTCTCTTCCAGCACGTTGAGCCCCACGAGTCCAAGGTCACAGACATCCTCCTGGACCAGATCCGGGATGTCGTCATCGCGCACGAAGAGCACATCCAGTGGCAGGTTCTCCCCGTACCCGACGAGTTGATCCTTGCCGCGCGAGAGCTTCAAGCCACAACGCGCGAGAAGGTCGAGCGAGGGGTCGGTAAGGCGGCCCGACTTCTGGACTGCGAGCTTCAGGCGGGACTCGTCCATGGCGGGCTCTAGGTGCCTGATTCCAAGCGTTGTGACGCGAGCTCATAGCCGCCGTTACCACGGGTGAGAAAGCGCGCCACCCGGCCGATCGTTGTCACGCTCACCCCGGTCAGGCGATGGATCTCTCGATAGGGCACTGATCGCTTGAGGGGATCCACCACGGCCCAGCGATCCGCCATCGCCTGAATTTCCGCCGGTGTGCAGAGGTCGCGCAGGAAGGCCCGGACCTCCTCGGGGGTCTTCAGCGCCGCGAGCGCAACGCACAGGCTTCGCTCCGCCAAGGCTTCCTGGCGGGGGGTGACGTTCTCGTGGGTCTTCATATGTAGTAATGTACTAGTGCATTAGTACGACTGCAAGGCTTGTAAGTCTTGCTTGCAGAGGCCGCTGACTGTGTCAGCTATGCGAACTCGATCCTGCCGGCCGTGCTTCATTTGTGAGGTAGGGAAAACTTGAGGTGGATCGTCTTCTTGACTAAGTAGCAGGCTCTGGCTCTACCCCTAGGGATATGGCACGGCCTGCTCAGCGCTCTCTATAAATTCGAGCCCCCACCCCACACTGCCGATTCATTGCGGTACGTTGAGGTGGGGCTGGCAGGTAGGCATGAGGCAAGGGGGCCCGGAGAGTGAGCGCTTTCGGGGGTTGGTCCATCCGGCGCAACGCCCGCGCGGCGTTGGTTCGCGCAACTCCGCGGCCCCTAGAGCTCCGCACTTCCGCCAGCAGGGGGCTCCGCGTCCCGTCGGCTACTCGTCCTCACGCCTCCGCTTCCTCACGTCGGTTTCGCTCAATGCCCCGTATCTCCTCCGGAACATACCCTCAGTCGCGCCGATGATGTGGATGCTCCTGGACTGTAGCGGCCGGATTCTGCAGACAGGGGAGGAGGTTGTCTCGCAGATTCACTTTCGGCGAACCCTTGAGGCGCGCTTTCCAGGGATCTGTACCTCGGAGCTCATCATCGTTCCTTGGTGCGGCCGCGACGGTGAACCGATGCGCGATTCGCGCGGACGCGTGGTCACTGTGGCCTGCGGGTTGCTTGCTGCCGGTTCGTCCCTTCCAGGCGAATGCTCCGAGGCACGTCATTCTCGAATCATCAATTCCAAAATTCAGGGGGTGCAGCGATGTTGATATTGACGCGAAGGCCTGCCGAAGCGATCCGGGTGGGCGAGGAAGTCACGATCACCCTCCTGGGCATCCGGGGAAACCAGGTGCGTATCGGCATTGACGCCCCGCGAACCATTCCCGTGCATCGGCAGGAAATCTACAACCGGATCCAGGCTGAAGCGCAAGACGGTCGTGCAACGGCCCGAGAGTCTGCGCATCCGCCGAACCTCCGAGTCGTCTCCTCGGACGATGAGGTCACGGAGACCTCGAGCGACTCAAGTCAGGGGATTCAGCGGCGGCGTTAAGCCATGACCCTCGATGAATATCGGGGCACGCTGATCGAGAGACTCCGCGCCTGTCAGGACACTGCTGAGGCGCGCGACCTCCTAGCTGAAGCGAATCTCGTGCTCGCGAACACGAGGATGAACCGAATGACGCGGGATCGGTTCTGGGAGACGCTGGAAGAAGACCTCGATGCCGCTGGAACAGACCTCACGCTCTTTAAGGACCACAAGGGGGCGGCGGCGTTTGCGGCGGTCGTAGCGGCCGCGCGAGCGCGCATTGCCCGGTATCGCGCGCAGCCAGATGAAGACTCGCCTCCGACCGGATAGGTCCCCGCCCCATGGTCGGTTTATCTTAATCGTGAGCTTGACCGTATACCGCGTCCGCGCCGCTCTAGTCGGTGCAGGTGCTCCCCGTGCTTCTCGTTAGAGAGACGAATTCATCGAAGCTCCTCGGCACATGGTTCGTTTGGGTCAACGGCTTGCATGAAAGGTAAAGCTCTGTCGAGGATGTCGGGCGAAGTGGCTTGGTAGGGGAAACCCACTCGCAATCGTCTCTACAAGTACGGGATCAGTGTCCCGGGCTGCTGTGTGGTCATAAGAAGCCTCCTTTGAGAATGGCGAATTCCTGTGTACGCATCGCGCTGATTACTTGCCCGGCCTTCGCGGAAGGCCGGGAGGTTCGAGCGCGAGGGCATCTCTATGGCGTACTTGAGGAATTCATCGCATGTCTTCTCCCGACTGGCCGGTCCTTCATCTGCGGGTCGCCGCAGACCCAGACCCGGGCGTCCTCGCCCGGGTTCTTGAGCGCTTCCAGAATTTGAACGTGGTGCCAAGACGAGTGCTCGCCGAATGGGCGACGACAGGGACGCTGCACGTCGAGGTTGAGATCTGTGGAGTTTCAGAAACCATGTTGAAGCTTATCGCCGCGAAGTTGGGTCAGGTGCCCTCGATCCTTGATACCCATTGGCACCGTTAAGTGGCTGATTCTTGTCTCCTCCAAGTTGATGCAACGTTACTCCGTCCTTCAACTCGCCTGGCAGGCGCTGCGCGGTAATCGCCATTGGCAACCCGCCTGGCGGGACGCCGAGCTCAAGCGCTCCTACGAGGTCGTCGTCATCGGTGGTGGCGGGCATGGGCTTGCGACCGCCTACTACCTCGCCAAGAAGCACGGCATCCGAAACATCGCCGTGCTCGAACGTGGCCTAATTGGGCTCGGCAACTCTGGGCGCAATACCCAGGTCGTGCGATCCAATTACTTCTATCCGGCGAGCTCCTCCTTTTACGACCATTCGTTGAAGCTGTACGAGGGATTAAATCACGAGCTCAACTTCAATGTGATGCTGAGTCAACGCGGGGTGCTCAATCTTGGGCACAGCGAGCATGAGATGGAGATGCTGCGTCGCTGGTGCAACGCGATTCGCATGAACGGCATCGACTCAGAGATGCTGACCCCGGGGCAGATCCGAAAGCTCGCACCCCCCTTGAATCTCGAGGGCCGTTACCCCGTGCTCGGCGGCTTCATCCAGCACCGCGCCGGTATCTGCCGGCACGATGCGGTGGTATGGGGTTACGCTCGAGGCGCGAGTGCACTCGGTGTCGACCTTGTGCAGAACTGCGAGGTGACGGGCTTTGTCCTCGGGCGGAACGGCGTGCGGGGCGTGCATACGTCCCAAGGGTTCATCGGTGCCGAGAGAGTCGTCTTGAGTGTCGCGGGCTTCTCCTCTGAGCTCGCGCGACTCGCGGGACTTAAGCTCCCCATCACCACCATGGCGCTCCAGGCCATGGTCACCGAGCCCGTGAAACCCGTGCTCGACACCATGGTGATCTCGGGCCTCGTGCACGCCTACGTGAGCCAGAGCGATCGCGGCGAGATCGTGATCGGTGGCGGTGCGGACGCGTACAACTCCTATGCGCAGCGCGGAGGCTTGCCGCAGATGCGCCACGTCATCGGTGCCGTGGTGGAGCTCTTCCCCTCATTCAGCCGCCTGAAGCTCATGCGCCAATGGGCCGGGCGGGTGGATATCACCCCCGACACAAGTCCCCTCATGGGTCTCACCCCGATCGAGGGACTCTTCATCAACTGTGGCTGGGGAACGGGAGGATTCAAGGCGATTCCCGCGGGCGGTGACACCATGGCGTACACCGTCGCGAACGGCCGACCCCATCCCCTCATCTGCGGGTTCAGGCTCGATCGCTTCGGCACCGGCGCCCTTATCGATGAGGGCGCCGCGGCTGGGGTCGCGCATTAGAGGCCCGAGATGCTCCGAATCCCTTGTCCTTACTGTGGACTGCGCGATGAGCCCGAATTCACCTTCGGGGGACCGGCGCACGTGACTCGGCCCGACTCAAGCGTCGATGATGAGACTTGGACCGCCTACCTCTACAGTCGCAAGAATCCCGTAGGCCCGCACTTCGAACGGTGGTGTCACGCGTACGGTTGTGGCCGCTGGTTCAACGTGGCGCGCGACACGCGCACCCACGAAATCCTCAAGGTTTACCTCATGGGCGCTCCCGCGCCCGAGCTCGCGGGCTGACCCATGGCACGGGGACCCTACCGCCTGACCTATGGCGGGCAGATCGACCGCACGCGGCGGATCGACTTCTCCTTCGATGGGAAGACCTACCAGGGCCATCCCGGCGATACGCTTGCGTCCGCACTCCTGGCCAATGGCGTGAGGACGGTCGCACGGAGCTTTAAGTTCCATCGGCCCCGCGGAATTTTTGCCTGCGGGATCGAGGAGCCCAACGCGCTTCTTGCGGTCGGCGAGGGCGCGCGAGTCGTTCCCTCCGAGCGTGCGACGACGATCGAGTTGACTGACGGCCTCACCGCGCGGTCGCAGGAAGGCTGGCCGAGTGTGCGATTCGACTTGGGTCGCGTGCTCGACGGGCTCGCCCCTCTCTGGGCGGCCGGGTTCTACAATAAGACTTTCATCTCGCCGAGCTGGCACGCCTACGAGGGCATCATCCGCCGGCTGGCGGGACTCGGGCGCGCACCGCGGGAGAGCGATCCTGATCGCTACGAGGTTCGTAATGTCCACTGCGACCTCTTCGTCGTCGGCGGAGGACGGGCGGGGCTTTGCGCGGCACTCGATTCGGCGCGCGCGGGCGCGCACGTCGTCCTCGCGGAACAGGATTTTCAATTCGGTGGTGAGCTCGCCTGGGGCGGATCAACCATCGAGACGATGTCCGCTGACGCCTGGATAGCGGAGGTCACGGCTGAGCTCTCGCACTTATCGTGCGTCACACTGCTCACCCGCACGACCGCCATCGCAAGTTACGATCACGGCGTCGCATCACTCATCGAGCGTGCCTCTCCCGGTGAGGCCGGGAGCTCCCGCGAGCGATTCTGGATCGTGCGCGCAAAGCGCGTGGTGCTCGCGAGCGGAGCGATTGAGCAGCCCCTCATCTTCGAGCATAACGATCGCCCCGGGATCATGCTGGCGGGCGCGGCGCGGCAATACCTCCGCCGCTACGGCGTGGCCGTCGGCGCGCGGGTGCTCATTGCGACCAATAACGACTCCGCCTATCCGCTCGCCAGGGAGTTCAAAGAAGCGGGCGTCACCGTGGTGGCGCTCGTCGACTCCCGACGTTTGGGGCAGGTCCCGGAGGCGCTTCGCGCGGGGCTTCGCGCAGCGGGCATCGAGTGGATTCCGCAAGCGATTCCGACGGGATCCGGAGGGTTTGGCGCCCTACGCAGCGTGACCATCGGCCACCTCTCGAGCGATGCTCGCGCGATTGGCGCGCTTCAGACCTTCAGGTGCGATGCACTTGCCGTGTCGGGCGGCTGGGCACCGGCGCTTCAGCTTTATGCGCAGGTCGGCGGCACACTTAGGTTTGATGCTCGCTCGGGTGTGCTACAGCCCACATCTCCCCGTCCCGACATCGACATCGTCGGCTTTGCGGCAGAGCCGATCCCGGTCGGCCCCCGTGCGAGTCCCGTGGGCCTCACCCGCCGGAAATGGGTCGATCTCCTCCACGACGTCACGGTCTCCGATCTCGAGCTCGCGGTACGCGAGAACTACATCGCGATCGAGCACGTCAAGCGTTACACCACGGTGGGCATGGCGGCCGACCAGGGGAAGACCTCGACCGCCGCGACGCTTGAGATCCTGGCGCCGCTTCGCGGCATGTCACCGTCCGACTTAGGCCACACGACACTCCGCCCCCCGGTGACGCCGGTCACCTTGGGTGCCATAGCGGGCCGCGAAACGCAGGAGCGTTTTGCTCCCCATCGGTTATTCCCGATGCACGATTGGCATGTGGGATACGGGGCATTGATGCAGGACTTCGGCGAGTGGCGCCGCCCGGTGGTGTATCTCAAAACGGGTGAGGGACGGGAGGATGCGGTGCGGCGCGAAGCCCGCGGGGTGCGCACGGGGACTGGGCTTTTTGATGCATCCTCGCTCGGCAAGATCGAGGTTCACGGCCCCGATGCGTTGGAGTTCCTCGATCGCTTCTACATCAACGATCTCACGACGTTGAAGCTCTATCGGGCGCGCTACGGGCTCATGCTGCGCGAGACCGGAACGCTCTTTGACGACGGCACGGTCGTCAGGCTTAGCGCCGATCGCTTCCTTCTCACGACAACCTCGAGCAACGCCGCACGGGTCGGGCAGTGGCTGGAGGAGTGGCATCAGTGCGAGTGGCCGCATTTTAGGGTCGCGATTTTGCCCGTCACGGAATGCTGGGCCACGGTGTCCTTAGCCGGGCCTCGCTCGCGCGAAGTGCTCAGTAAGCTTCGCACCGACATCGACCTGTCCTCCGCGGCCTTCCCGCATCTATCCATGCGAGAGGGGACTCTTGCCGGAATGCAGGCGCGACTGTATCGGGTCAGCTTCACGGGTGAACTCACCTACGAGATCAATGTGCCGACGGATCAGGGACTGACGCTTTGGGAAGCGTTGCTCGAAGCCGGCGGAGATGCGCTCGAACCTTTCGGAATGGATGCTTTGATGCTGCTGCGGCTCGAGAAGGGGTTTCTCCACTTGGGCTCCGACACCGACGGCACGACGGTGCCCGATGATGTGGGCTTTGGCCGTGTGGCGGCGAATAAAAAGGCGGACTTCATCGGCAGACGCTCGCTCCGCCTCCCGGAAAACATGCGGACCGATCGCCTGCAGCTCGTCGGACTCTCGGGCGAAGGCCCAAGACCCTTGACTGTTGGCAGTCACCTCCGTGTTCGAGATTCGCACGATGCCACCGATGGCTGGGTCACTTCCGCGGGCATGGCCGTGCTCACCGGTGAACCCATTGCACTCGCGATGATCCGCGGCGGCCGTGCCCGAATCGGGGAAGCGGTGACCCTTTACGACGCAGGCGTTCCCGTGGGACAGGCGAGGGTGGTGAATCCGCCCTTCTACGATGCGGCCGGAGATCGCATGAATGCCTGAGCTTCCGGCGGCCCCACCCGTGCAGAACCACGCATTTCACCTCGAGCGCGCGAGTCCTCGGCTCGTGCTGCGCGTGAGGTCCCGGGAGAGCCGCGTCGGCGGAACGTCCCTGACGCTCGCTGGATCTAAACTGCCGGATCGAGTGGGAGCCGTTGTGGAAGGGCGCCTGCGAATACTCTGCGCAGGTCCCGGAGACTGGCTGATCGTGCATCCGCCGACCGAGGTCGCGCGGTTGCGGAACGTCTGGACCCCTGAACTCACCGCGCAGAGTCTCACGTTCGTCGATCTGACGGCTGGACTCATCGTCCTCGAAGTGTCGGGCACTTCCCTGAAGGAAGTCTTGGAAAAGAGCTGCGGTCTGGATTTCGATCCTCGCCACTTTGGGACAGGGCAGTGCGCGCGTACTCGCTTTGCCCAGATCCCCGTAGTCATCGACTGCGTACAGGACTTGAGTCGCTTGGACCTCTACGTGGCGCGAAGCTACGCGCAATACCTGCAGGATTGGCTCTTGGACGCTGCGCAGTTTGTCGCGTCCGCTGCGCGCCCATGAGCGCGCGTTTAATGCCCACCGGCAGGTGAGGCTAGACGTCGGGATTGCTGCGCCGCAGCATGTCTCCGGACTCCGATAAATGTACGTGTACCCTCTGAGGTAGGGAGACGGACCATTCGTACGTCTGCCCCTGAGGGTCGTCAGGATTTCGTCACAAGGATTGTCTGCCCGACATGGCTCGGTGGTACGTCGTCCAGTGCAAGCCGCGCGAGGAACGCCGGTCGCTTGAGAATCTCGAACGGCAGGGTTTCTGCTGCTATCTCCCCATGCTGAGCGTTGAGAAGCTGCGGCACGGCGCGCTCTTCGACGTCCGCGAACCGCTCTTCCCCGGGTATCTCTTTGTGAGATTGAACGAGCTCACCGACAACTGGCATTCCATCCGCTCGACCCGGGGCGTGATTCAGCTCGTGCGCTTTCGCGAGTATCCTGTCCCGGTCCCGGATTCGATGATCGACGGAATCCACGAGCGCCTCGCGGGTGCCACGCCCCGGATCCCCTATCTCAAGCCCGGCGAGCGCGTGCGGATCACAGACGGTCCCTTCTCCGATGTCAAGGCGATCTTTATCGCCAAGGACGGAGAGGAGCGCGTCGTGCTCCTCATGAATGTCTTAAACCGCGAGCAGCGCTTGAGCTTTCCCGCCAGAGCCGTTCGGCGGTCGATCGCGGATTCCGCACTCTGAGATTGACGGAAGGAGGGCCGATAGCCCTGATCCGGCAATAGCTCTCGCGCGCGACACAAATCAACGCCCGGCGACTGCCTAGATAAGGAAGCAAGCGGGCGATTTCCTCGCGGCCCGCGTTTCCTACTCACTTGCAACCCCGACAAAAATGCGGCACCGCAACATTGTCTCTGTCTCACTCCTTATATATGGAGAAGGACGCCACCCATCTAGGATATCCAATTTACGACGTTTGAAACTTCAGAATCCCGCAGTCTGCTCCTAAGAAATTCCGTTCGTGCATCCCCTTATTCTCGCGGTCACCCGGATGTAACCTCTCCGCAATGGACGAGCCCCTGGACACTTGGTTCAAGCGAGAAGTCCTCGTCCATGAAGCCTCGCTTGTCCGCTATCTACTTCGCACCTGGCCGAATCGCGAGGAAGTCTACGACCTTCGCCAGGACACCTACGTGCGAGTGTACGAAGCGGCCACCCATTCTCGACCTCACGCTCCGAAGTCCTTTCTCTTCGCCACCGCACGTAACTTAATGGCAGATCACATCCGTCGCCGGCGGATCGTGGTGATTGACGCAGTGGGGGATGTGGATGCGCTAAACGTCTTAGTGGACGAGCTTTCTCCGGAGTCTCGGGCCTCAGCCTTTGACGATCTGCGTCGCTTAGCCGACGCTTTCGACCAACTCCCGCCGAAATGTCGCGAAACAGTTTGGATGAGACGAGTCGACGATTTGCCACAGAAGGAAGTAGCAGCTCGACTCTCAATTTCTCAAAAGACAGTTGAAAAGCACGTGATGAAAGGGATGAAACTCCTGGCGGCCGCGATGTTCCGAAGCGAGCGCGGCGGCGCCGCGGAAGCCAGGGAGCATGACAAGGAACGGAAGGGGGAGCGGCGTGGAAGCCCATAGGCAAGTGGAAGACCAGGCTGCCGCCTTCCTCGCCCGCCGGGACGGCGACGGCTGGACGGAAGCGAATCAGGCGGCGCTTGAAGCGTGGCTGGCGGGCTCCACCGCCCGGCGTGTGGCCTTCCTGCGCCTTGAAGCGGCGTGGGACGAGGCGCGTCGGTTGAAAGCCTTGAGCGCGGGCCTACCCGCCGGTACGGTGCCACCTCCGGGCGAGTGGCGTAACACCCCCTTTTTTGACTCCAACCCGACACCAGCACCCGAAGCTGAGCTCACTGACTCTGCTGGGCCGACGCCATCACGACCCGGTTTACGAAGCTCACGTATCAGACCGCGGGTGAGACACTTTGCCCTGGCCGCCACCATCTTGCTTGCGTTAGGGGTCGGCGCGTATTTCCTCTCAGGTCCACAGGGTAATCGTTACAGCACGCCCATCGGTGGCATCGCCTCGGTTCCCTTGAGCGACGGCTCTCACATCACTCTCAACACGGCAAGCGAAGTGCGCGTCGAGCTCACGCCGAAGGAGCGTCACATCCGCCTGGAGGAAGGCGAAGCCTTCTTCGACGTCGCTCATGACGCAAATCGCCCATTCATCGTGCAGGTCGGTAAAAAGCGTGTGATTGCAGTGGGCACTAAGTTCTCGGTGCGACGCGAGGGTAACGATGTCCGAGTCGTCGTCACCGAGGGTAAGGTGCGGGTGGAAACCGGCTCGGCTGCCCGCGGGGAGGGATCCAGCGAGCTCGGCAGGACGCCCAACCAATCCGAGGAAAACGCTCAAGGGACGGCGTATACGCGTGCCGTCGGGCCCGGTGAGGCCTTCTTGACCCCCGGCGATGTGGCGAGCCTAGGCGATGAGGGCATTGTGATCGAACAGAGGCCCGTCGCCGAAGTTCAGGACGATCTCAGCTGGCGCCAGGGCTATCTCACTTTCCACGACACCTCCCTGGCGGACGCGGTGGCGGAGTTCAACCGCTACAACACGCACCAGATCGTGATCGAGGATCCCGCGGTAGCGGCGATCCGCATCAGCGGCAGCTTCCGGGCGCTCAACTACGAGGCCTTCGTCCGGGTGCTCGATGACGGATTTGCGATTCATTCGAGAAGTTCCGAGGACACCACGACGCTTGGCAAATAGCCGTAGACCCGGGCGCCTCGTTTACTCGAGTTTGATCAGCTGAGATGATCAGCTGAGTGATAACTCGGCTCCGGGCCAATCCTCTTAAGGGTTATCATCCGGCGAGCGAGCGTCCGGTCCCGTTCCGATCATCGCGAAGACCCGCGCGCCCTTGTAGGCGCTCAACGCTAGAAGCTTCTCAGACGATCCATTTGTGGGCCTCGCGGTTTCCTTTCCTCGCGCCGCTCGACTGAGGCTTGTCCGCAACAGCCGCCTTGAAGACCTAGGTCTCTCGATGCGGGATTCCGCTTCCCCGCACGTCCCGGTAACCCGTGGGGGTTTCACGCGCTAGTGCGTGACGTCCTCGCGACAACAACTAGAGATCCACGGGGAGACCTGAGATGCTGAAGAGCATGACCTTTCGCTCTACTTTGGCGGCGGTAGCCTGGGCGATATCTTTTTCCGTTTTCGCCATGGCGAATGGGCCCACGCAAGTGGACATCCCAGCGGGCAACCTGGTCCCAGCGCTTGAGGCGCTGGAGAAGCAGGCGGCGATCGAATTGGTCTTTCAGCCGGAGCAACTGAAATCCTTTCGCACCAAGGGCGTCAAAGGCACCTACGAGCTGAAGGATGCGGTCCGCCTCCTGTTGAAAGGGACGCCGCTCGAGCTTCGCACGGATCCTAGCGGAGCGATGGTGATCGTTCCGTCCCACACGGCCTTTAACCGCGCACAGGCGCTATCTCAGGCCGCTGGCGAGAACGGACAGGCCGCTGACTCACGGAGCAATCTTCAGCTGGCTCAGGCGACTCCAGGAGCGTCTGTCTCTTCCTCTACCTCAGAAGGGAAGAAAAGCGAACAGACTTCCGAAGAGGCGGGGCTTCAGGAGATCGTTGTCACCGGTCGGTACGAATTCCTGAGCGTCGATACAAGTGGCGCCACCAACCTTCCCCTGCCTATTGAAAGGGTACCCCAGTCGATCAGTCTGGTAAGCAATGATTTTATCGAAGCCGCCGATCTGAAGACGCTTGGTCAGATTGCCGAATACACCCCGGGTGCAATCAACGTCGGCAATCCGGAAGGCTATGGATCCGTCATCCAATTGCGTGGTTTCACCGCGGGTCAATCAGTCGACGGACTCAGCGTTTACTCTGGAGGGTTTGTCTACGAGCCCGACTACGCCATTTTTGACCGTCTCGAGTTGGTGAAAGGGCCGTCCTCCGTCGTATACGGGATCTCAACGCCGGGCGGCTTGGTCAACTTCGTCACCAAAAGCGCAACGCCTCAGACGCCCGATTACCTGTATGCCCAGGTTGGCAGTTGGAACAACTATCGGGTGGAGGGGCAGGCCGCGGGCTCACTTGATGCTGAAGGACATGTGCGCGCAATTGGAGTCGTCGTCCAAGATCAGGGCGACAGCTTTCTGAATGAAATCTACCACAAGAAGACTTCGCTATATGGAGGAGTAAACGTTGATCTGGGCGAGTCGATTACGGCTTATTTGCACGGCGGTTACGAGCGATTTGAGCGGACTTCATTCGATGGGACTCCGTTGGAACCCGACGGTTCGGCCCCACCAATCCCCCGATCCTTGTGTCTGTGTTCCGAGCAAATTGTAACCACCAGTTACGTTTACCACGCGGAAGGAGATCTAACCTGGCACGCGACGGATATGCTAGACATTAGTGTCAAGGGTAATTACGAGAAGACACGAGATAGCGGAACTATAGACTGGTCACAAGTTCTGACGCCAAGCGGAGACGTTCAGATCGGGGCGGCATCGTTTGACAACAGAGGTGAGGGTAACAACACAAATAATTATGTGATCGGATTGTCTTCAATCTACCGATTCGATGGCATAGGATTTAAAAATAGCTTCATTTCGCTCGCTGCGGCGTATCAGTACAACCGCGTGAACGCCGATGCGCTGTATGCCGCCCTCGGGACGACCAACATTTTTGACGGACAAGCACCCATCAGCCAAGCGTTCGCGGCCTTACTGGCGGGTCCGAGCTTTCCCTTCGTTACACAGAGCACCACGAAGATGCTGCTCGTCTCTGAGCAATCAGTGTTTAAGCTGTCCGACCCGTTGACGCTGCTGTTCGGTGCTTCTTACTCCAAACCGGACATAACTGAAGTTACCGATGGGGCTGCGGCGAATTTCAACATCAGTGGTCAAGTTAGCTACCGTGCGGGGCTCACTTACGAATTCGTGCCAAGAGCAAACGCCTACTTTTCCTACAGCCAATCCTTCGTTCCACAAAACCAGTATGCCGTCGGTTACAGCGTACTGCCACCTTTAAAAGGTGATCAATACGAGGTCGGATTGAAATACCGCACGGTCAATGGCCGAATGTTGTTGACGGGCGCTGTATATCAAATCAAAGAAAGCAACGTTGCAGAATTTGATACGTTCG
>Ga0335077_10003345_pt1 | contig 19345 bp, 13 predicted proteins | sample Lox_Sample_31_FD_207151 | JGI IMG/M metagenome (GOLD analysis project Ga0335077, IMG submission 207151) | Soil microbial communities from Loxahatchee National Wildlife Refuge, Florida, United States - Lox_Sample_3.1 | ecosystem: Environmental > Terrestrial > Soil > Wetlands | place: USA...
CGCTCCGGCCTTGCTCGTCGACGTCGGCACACGCGCCCCTTCCCTCGCGGTCGATATCGGTGCCGCAGCGGTGGCGGCCTTTCACCCGCGCGGCGCCGACCATGTGCTTGGCGTCGGCGACCGCGGCGCCGCGGTGGAAGCGATGGGTGAGGCCTTCGCCCGCTTCATCGTGACGCGCGAGGACATCGGCGGCGTCATCGGCATCGGCGGCGGGGGCGGCACCTCCATCATCACCGCGGGTCTGCGCCGCTTGCCGGTCGGCGTACCGAAGCTCATGGTGTCCACGCTGGCCGCCGGCGACGTGAAACCCTTCGTCGGCGCCAGCGACATCACGATGATGTACTCGGTGACCGACGTGTCGGGCCTGAACCGCATCAGCCGCGTCGTGCTGGGCAACGCCGCCCACGCCATCGCGGGCATGGCGACGCGCCCCATCCCGCAGGCCGCGGTCAGGCCGGCCATCGGCCTGACCATGTTCGGCGTCACGACGACCTGCGTGACACGGGTCGTGGAACGGCTCCAGGACCGCTACGACTGCCTGGTGTTCCACGCCACCGGGACCGGGGGCCAGTCCATGGAGAAGCTGCTGGACAGCGGGATGCTGGTGGGCGTGATCGACGTGACCACGACGGAGATCTGCGATCTGCTGCTGGGCGGCGTGCTAAGCGCGGGGCCGGATCGCCTGGGCGCGGTCGAGCGCACCGGCGCGCCCTACGTAGGCTCCGCGGGCGCGCTCGACATGGTCAATTTCTGGGCCATGGAAACGGTGCCGGCCCGGTTCCGCAATCGGACCCTGTACAAGCACAATCCGCAAGTGACTCTGCTGCGCACCGCACCGGAGGAGTGCAAGCAGATCGGCGAGTGGATCGGACGCAAGCTCAACGCCTGCCGCGGTCCCGTTCGGTTTCTCATCCCGGAGAAGGGCGTCTCGGCGATCGATGCGCCGGGAGAGCCGTTCTACGATCCCGCCGCGGACGCGGCCCTCTTCGATGCGCTCGAGAGCACGGTGCAGCAGAGCGCTCAGCGCCGGCTCGTCCGTCTTCCGCTGCACATCAACGACCCCGAGTTTGCCGACGCTCTCGTCGAGAACTTCCTCGGGATCGCCGCATAGTCCGATACCCGACGAGACCAATCATGCCACGCATAGACAGGGGAGCCATTCTGCAAAAGTTCCGCACCATGGTCGAGCGACGCATTCCCATCCTCGGCGGCGGGGCCGGCACCGGGCTGTCGGCCAAGTGCGAGGAGGCCGGCGGCATCGACCTGATCATCATCTACAACTCGGGCCGCTACCGGATGGCGGGGCGCGGCTCGGCCGCGGGCTTGCTCGCTTACGGCAACGCCAACGAAATCGTCAAGGACATGGCGCGTGAAGTGCTCCCGGTCGTGCGCTCGACGCCGGTACTGGCGGGCGTGAACGGGACCGACCCGTTTGTCCTCATGCCGCAGTTCCTGGCCGAGCTCAAGGCCATGGGGTTTTCCGGGGTGCAGAATTTTCCGACCATCGGCCTGTTCGACGGCGTGATGCGCGCCAGCTTCGAGGAGACCGGAATGGGCTACGCTCTGGAGGTCGACATGATCCGCCAGGCGCATCAGCTCGACCTCCTCACCACCCCCTACGTGTTCACACCGGGCGAGGCGCGCGCGATGAGCGAGGCTGGCGCCGACATCGTCGTGGCGCACATGGGCGTCACGGTCGGGGGCAGCGTCGGCGCATCGACGTCCAAGACGCTCGACGCCTGCGTCGGGCTGATCGATGGGATCGCCGACGCGGCGTTGCAGGTGCGCGAGAACGTCATCGTCCTGTGCCATGGCGGGCCGATCGCCACACCCGAGGACGCGCAGTACATCCTCAAGCGCACTCGTCATTGTCACGGCTTCTATGGCGCCAGCAGCATGGAGCGGCTGCCGACCGAGGTGGCGCTGACCGAGCAGACGCGGCGCTTCAAAGACGTCCAGTTTTAGGCACTAGACAGAGCGGAGGACGAGAGATGACCAAGGTGTTCGTGAGCGCGGTGATCGATGCGCCGGTGGAGAAAGTCTGGGCCAAGATGCGCGACTTCAACGGTCTGCCCGATTGGCACCCGCGCTTCTCGCGCAGCCATATCGAAGGTGGGCTCCGCAGCGACACGGTGGGCTGCGTCCGCAACTTCGACATCGCAGGCGGGGGCGGCACCATCCGGGAGCGGCTGCTCACCCTGTCGGACGCCGACTACACCATGACCTACTGCATTCTGGACGCCCCGCTGCCGGTGGAGAACTACGTCGCGACGCTGAAGCTCTATCCGATCACCGTCGGGAACAAGACGCTGGGCACCTGGACCGCGGAGTTCAAGGTGACGCAGGGCCGCGAAGAGGATGTGGTCGACGCGGTGGCGAACGGAACGTTCGGCAAGGCCTTCGAAGTGATGGACAAGCTGCTGGGAAAAGCCAGACCCTGAGCGACGAAGGGCCAACATTTGTGCTCGGGGTGCGTGGCGGCGGATGAGAACCCACCCTGAGCCGATCCCCCGGGTCGCGTTCCCGGGCGTCGGGCTCACTGCATGGCATGTCTGAGTCCGAATTCGGGCCATAAGCGGGCACCCGTTGCCTTCGCTCCAAGGACGCACAGCCCGATCTCATGTGTTTCACGGGGCGGGACGTCAGGCCGACGCTCCGCGATAGATCTGGAAGGGCGAGAACGACTGGTTCACCGGCATGAGCTCGATTCGGTTGATGTTCATGTGCGGCGGCAGGCTGGCGATCCAAAATAGCGTCTCGGCGATGTCCTGTGCCGTCATGGGATTGGCATCCCTGTACAGCTTGTCGGATGCTTCCTGGCTGCCGCCGGTGCGCACGAGCGTGAATTCGGTTTCCGCCATGCCCGGCTCGACCGAGGTCACCCGCACGCCGGTGCCGTGCAGGTCCGAGCGAAGCCCGAGCGAGAATTGCGAGACGAACGCTTTGGTCCCGCCGTATACATTGCCGCCCGGATACGGATAGGAGGCGGCCACCGAGCTGATGTTGATGATTGCGCCCTTGCGGGCGATCAGCGTCGAGACCAGCTTGTGCGTCAGGGTCACCAGGCCGGTGATGTTTGTCTCGATCATCTGGGTCCACTGATCGAGGCTGGCGTTCTGTGCCGGCGCCGTGCCGAGGGCCAGGCCGGCATTGTTGATCAACAGGTCGATGTCGCGGAAAAGCGTCGGCAGGGCAGCCAGCGCCGCCTCGATCGCTTCAGGCTTTCGCATGTCGAAGGAGGCGGCATGCACGTTGTCGGCGCCGAGCTCCCTCGCTAGCGACTGCAGGCGATCCGCGCGGCGGCCGGTAGCGATGATGCGCCAGCCGGCTTTTGCGAATCGGCGTACCGATGCGGCTCCGAAGCCCGAGGTCGCACCGGTGATCATTGCGGTCTTGGTCATGACAACCTTTCTCCCAGTGAGTGAGTGCGGTGGCTGCTGGGACTCGAGCCCTCCGCAAACGGAATGATAATCCGGCGGTTGACGGAACGGCGCGACTCCGCAGCGCTTAGTCTAAGATGGATTCCGTTGCTCATTGGGGATCGGTTGAATGAATCAGCTCAAAGACAAGATTGCATGGGTGACGGGCGCTGGCTCGGGGATTGGTCGGGCCGCGGCGATTGCGCTCGCGCGCGAAGGTGCGAGGCTGGTGTTGAGCGGGCGCCGCGAGCCGCCGCTGCGGGAAACCGCCGCGTCCATCGAAGCGGATGGAGGGATGGCAGTGGTAGAGCCGGGCGACCTCACCGATGCCGCGGTGGCCGCACACACTGCCGAGGAAGTCAGCAGCCGTTTCGGGCGGCTGGACATTCTCGTCAACAATGCCGGCGTTAATATCTCCCGGCGCAGCTGGGCGGAGCTCGATGCCTCCGGTGCCGATCAGGTTTTAAACGGCAATCTGTCCAGCGCCTTCTACTGCGTGCTGGCGGCGCTGCCGATCATGCGTGCCCAAAGGGACGGCGTGCTGATCCATACCGCGTCGATGGCAGGACGCTCGATCGGTCCGCTGTCCGGCGCGGCGTATGCCACCGCCAAACACGGCGTGGTGGGGATGAGTCACAGCATCAACTGCGAGGAGTGCGTCAACGGCATCCGCTCCACCGTGCTCTGTCCTGGTGAAGTCGCCACTCCGATCCTCGATCGGCGCCCCGTTCCTGTGAGCGCGCAAGACCGCGCGCGCATGCTGCAGCCTGAGGATGTCGCGGACTTGATCGTATATGTAGCGGCCTTGCCCGCCCATGTGTGCGTCAACGAAGTCTGGATCACCCCGACGTGGAACCGCGGGTATGCTGCCGCGCTCAAACAAGCGCACGTCAGACCATGAAAGTGACGCCGTGTGCAACATCGAGGCGGAGAACGTCAGCGAGCGAACACGGAGAACGGAATGGATCTCGGATTGAAGAATCGCACAGCGGTAGTCACCGGCGCATCGAAGGGGATCGGCCTCGCGGTCGCGCGCGGCCTCGCAGCGGAAGGTTGCTCGGTGCATCTGGTGGCGCGCGATCCGGCGATGCTGGAGAAGGCGGCTGCCGACATCCGCACCGATTTTCAGGTCTCGGCCACGCCGCACGCGCTGGATCTCTCGCGCAGCGAAAGCGTCGCGACGCTGCTGGCCGCGACCGGCACCCCGGACATCCTGATCAACAACGCCGGCGCAATCCCCGGCGGCGATTTGCAGGCGGTCGACGAGGCGCGCTGGCGCATGGCGTGGGACCTGAAAGTCTTCGGTTACATCAACACGTCGCGGGCGTACTATGCAGCCATGCAGAAGCGCGGGCATGGCGTGATCATCAATGTGACCGGGCTCGCCGCCGATCGGCTGGATTCAGGCTATATCGCGGGCTCGACCGGCAACGCCGGGCTGAACGCGTTCACACGCACGCTCGGCAGCTATAGCGTCGAGCACGGCATCCGCGTGCTCGCGGTGAGCCCCGGTGCGGTGGAAACCCAGCGACTCGTGACGCTGATGCGCACCCGGGCCGCCGACCGGTTCGGTGACGCAGAGCGGTGGCGCGAGTTCGTGAAAGGGCTGCCACTGGGCCGGCCGGCTACCGTGGAGGAAGTCGCGAATGTCGTCGTCTTCGCTGCTTCTAACCGTGCTTCCTACATGAGCGGCGTGGTGATCACGGTGGACGGCGGTCACAACGCACGTGGAGGGAGCTTCACCTGATGGGCAGGCGGCACAACCCGGATCCTTAACGCAGGGGCAGCCATCTGATTGTCGGCTTCCTACATGCAACTCACCTGCTTCAAGCCAAGTGTGATCTTCGTTGTCGGGTGCCTCGCAGCATTGTGGGCATGCATGGCTTGCGCGCTGACACAACCGCTTGCCATCGCGGAAGCGGTCAAAATGAGCCAATCGGGGACACCCCCAGAAGAAGTGATCCAGCGCATCCGCAGCTCCAGGACCACCTACGCCTTGCGCGGATCCGATTTTGGCAAGCTCAAGGGGGTCGGGGTGTCCGTGGGCGGTTCGAGGCGTGATCTAAGAATCGGCCTCACCGATCTTGGCTACGTTCGTTTCGGGTCGACAAGGCGAGTTGGCGGGCTCGATCCGGCCAAAGGGCGTTCGAGAGATTTCTCTAAACCGGTCTTTTGAGTACGCTGTGGGTGTCGGTATTCACCCATAAGGACATCGCAATAATGTTAGCCAGCAATGTCTTTCCGCTCGATGGTGGCTGCGACTGCGGCTTTATCCGCTACCGCATGGCAACGCGACCACTTTTCGTACATTGTTGCCATTGTCGCTGGTGCCAGCGAGAAAGCGGCGCGTCGTTCGCGCTGAATGCCCTCATCGAGGCGGACCGCGTCATTCATTTGGGTGGAGAGCCGGAGATCATCGACACTCCCTCGAACAGCGGGAAAGGACAGAAGATTGCACGCTGCCCAAAGTGCCGAATAGCGGTATGGAGCAACTACGCCGCTGCCGGTCCTGTCATCAGGTTTGTGCGCGTCGGCACGCTTGATCAACCAGATCACCTGCCACCGGAGATACACATCTTTACCGCTTCCAAGCAACCGTGGGTTGAAATTTCCCCGGACGTTCCATCGGTGCCGGAATATTACGAACGTGAATCGTATTGGCCGCCCGAGAGTCTCACCCGGCGCCTGGCGATATTGCCTAGGATCGAGGCCTATCAGGCATCGCTTCGCGACGGCCAACGCTAACTTAACTAACCCGACTCCTGAATTGGCAGTTGCCGGGCATAGCGGACCGAGATCGGCCACGAGGAGACGTTCCGGTGCCGGGCGAAATCTCCCGAGGCAGACACTTGGCGTTCAGACGTTCCGTGACCTCGAGGTCGACGATGTTGCTAGAAGTGAGCCAAGATCACTGCCGACGCCTCTGCAGCTGTTCTAGCTTGCGTTTCAAGGCTTCCAACTTCTGTCCCGCCTCACCGAGCTTTCCGGCGGCGGTGAGTTGCTGATAGTCGGACAAATCCCGTGCCGCACCGGCGATCAAGGCATTCACGTCTTCCGTCGCTGCGCGCGTCTCGGTTGCAGCGCTGGTTCCACGCGGCTCGGGCGCGGCCAGAGAGGCCTGCGCGCTCAGTGTCGACGCGGCTCCCCCGAAAAGAGCCGCCATTGCCGATTCGAACGTCGGCCCGTAAGCGAGGCGGTCCTGTACCGCGAGTACGACCAAGCGTAGCTCCGGCATGGGACTGCGATCCGCCTGCAGGTAGATGGGCTCCGCGTAAAGCAGCGCGCGCCCGATCGGTATGACGATCAGACTGCCGCGGCGGACATGCGAACCCTGCTGATTCCACAATGTCAACTGTCCCGACAACTGCGCGTTCTGATCGATGCGCGCCTCGATCTGTAAGGGTCCGTCGACCAGCTTCGTCTTTGGAAAATCGTAGACCACTGCCTGGCCATAGTGGTCACCATCACTTCGACCCGCAATCCACCCGATCAGGTTGTTGCGATTGGCGGGTGTGAAAGGGAGGATTTCGATGAACTCGGTGGCGCGTTCACCAGGCAGCGTCATCAGTACAAAGTTCGGCTCCATGACGTGTTGGCGCTGATCGGTCATGCCAATTTCCGTGGCCACGCTCCACAGATCCTCGCGGTTATAGAACACGTCTGGATTGGTCATGTGATAAAGGCCGTAGACGGCCGCCTGCACAGTCAGGAGCAGCTCAGGGTAGCGCACATGTCTTCGCAAGCCTGGTGGCATCGCAGATGCGTCCGTGAACAGGGCGGGAAAGATGGCCTGATAGGCGGCGATGATGGGATCATTTGCGTCGAACACATAGAACGTCGTTGCGCCAGTGTAAGCGTCGATCAGGATCTTCACGCTGTTGCGGATGTAGTTGATTCGCTCACCGCCGAGCCGGTAACGTCGCGCGTATGGGTAGGAATCGGACGTGGTGAAGGCGTCCATGAACCAGTAGATCCTGCCATCCTCGCCGATGACGACGTAGGGGTCGGGGTCGAGGGTAAGGAAGGGAGCGAGCTCGTTGACGCGTTCGCGCAAGTTGCGACGCATCAACAATCGGCTTTCCGAAGTCACATCGTCGCTGAACGGTAGTTTCGCAATATCGCCTTGATCCAGTGCGATCAGCGTGCGCCGGAGAAAGCCCCCTAGTCGGATGCCACCATTGCCTTCGTAGGAGGTGAGGTTGTTGGTGTCACCCTGCGGGTAATTGAACTCTTTCTGGCGAGTCTTCACGTAGACGTCGGTGTTCGTCAGCTCGCCGAAATAGATCTCCGGCCGATTTATTGTTAGACCCTGGATCGTGCTCTGTATCGGCATGTTGCTGAGGACGAGTGCGGGCAACCCTTCCGGCGTGAAGCCATTCACCGGGTTCATGGTGACGCCATACCCGTGGGTGTAGATCAGCTTCTCGTTGATCCAGTTGCGACTGCTTTCGGGCAACTTGTTTACATTGAGCTCGCGCGTCGCCAGCATCATCTGGCGAACGGAGCCGCCGACCTGGTAGCGATCGATGTCGATATCGGGGAAGTCGTAGTAGGTGCGAATCTCCTGAATCTGGCGCAGCGTGTCCTGCAGCGCGCGCCAATCCCACAGCCGTATGTTTTCGAGCGTCATCTGATTGTGCAATGGGTCGATCGCCTCTATTCCCGAGTCGGCGGGAAAAGGGTGCGGCTCGATGCGGTCGAGCGCGTACGCCCGCCGCGTCATCTCGATGTTGTGGGCAATGAAGGGCCGCTCTCGCACCAGCTGGTTCGGTTTGACGATGAAGCTGCTAACGTACCAGCCCACGACGGCGACGATGAAGTAGCACACGATGGCCGGAACGACGGACGCAACCAGCCATCGCCGGCGCAGTGCCGAGATTGCGCAGATCCCCGCCATGACCGCGCCTACGATCAGCGCAACGCAGACTACCAGCATGCCGGTCAGGGTGACGTGGGCGTCGGCGTATGTAACACCTGCGAATATGGTGCCATCCTGGAACAGCCGCTCGTAGCGTCCCAAGTACACGCGCGCGGCGAGCGTCAGGAGCACCGCAGCGAAACTAATCGACAACCCGCGCCACAGTCTCGTCTGCGCCGCGACAAAGGGGCGCTCGGTCAAGACACGCGCGCTGCCGCCGGTGACGGCGACGAACAGGCCAGCGATCGCGCAGGCGATCACGGCCAGCGTCAGCAACCAGCCGGCTATGAGCTGCCAGGCCGGCAGCGTAAACAGGTAGAAGCTCAGGGGTTGCCCGAAAACGGGGTCGAGCATTGTTGCGCTACGTGGCGCGTACCAATAGAGCGCCAGTGTGGTCCAGTGAGCCATCATGCTGGCGCCGATCGCGGCGCCAATTGCGAGGGCCAGGCCTAGCGCGGTCAGATTGAAGACGGCTTCAACCGGTAGTTTCACCCGTTGTCGGTTGATCAGAATCGTGCCGCCGATCATCTCGTCGAGCCGAGCGGGTTTCAGCGCCAAGAACACGCCATAAAGCGCCAGGAAGGTGATGAGGGCGAACGCGCCGAAAGTCGCGACCTGAAGGTTGAGCCGGGTCCAGAACACGGACGTGTATCCGAGCGACTCGAACCAGAGCGCGTCAACGTAATACGACAGCGTCGCGTCGCCGCCGAATACCGCGACGGCCAGGCCTGCGAGCAAGGAGATAAGAACGCGCCGCCGCCGAGGCGGTGGGCCATCGACGACGATGTCAGTACGGCGGTCCATGTCGCGAGTCACTTCGCATTTTCCGCTCCGGCTCCAAGGCGCAGCGGATCGATCTGGGCAACGAGGCCGTGATTCACGCCGACGCGCAGGACACGGACCCGGGGCTGCGTCGCGCGTAGTGCAAACGGCGGCGCGTCCCTGGACATTCTACGCACAGGTGTTGCTGCTTGTCGCGTCACCACACTGAAGGAGCGACCTGGCGAACGGTACCATGACCGTCGTCCTGCACAAGACTGAACGGCGCGGGCCAATTGCTTCATACTGCGAATTCGCCGCCCACAGGCGCATTTGTCATCGTCGTTCGCGGCGCGCCGCGATAGCGCAGAGCCCATCAGGCGGATTGCTATGGAGGAAACGTTACCCATGTCGGTTAGAGGCATAGGTCAGCCCGACGATAGCCCAATTTCAAAGAGTGCAATGCTGGTCGTAACAGCTTGTGCTGTGGTTTCGAAGGAGCCGGCTTACGCGGGCACCTTCAAAGACCCTTACGCCGCTTGGTTCGCCGCCGCAATATCGCAGGAAGCGGCGGCGCGTCTGCCCACTTTAGACGATCCGACGCTACGCGCTGCCTTCATCAAGGAAACCGAGCGCGACCTCGATGGTCTGGTGACGCATGTCGTTTACCGCAAGCCTTGGATCACCGACCGCGTGCGGGAAGCGTTGGAAGCTGGCGTCGAACAGTTGGTCATACTCGGCGCGGGTTGCGACACATTATCGTTGAGGCTCGCGCAGACACTTTCGCAAGTCAAGGTCTTTGAGCTCGACCGCGAGCCCGTCATCGATTTTCGTCGCCGCGTGCTACAAGAACATTCTGCTTTGGCTGACAATGTTCGGCTACTGGCAATCGACTTCCACGATCAAGACCCGGGCGCGGTACTGAGAGCCAACGGCTTCGACCACAACCGGCCCACAGCCATCGTCGCCGAGGGAGTAATCGAGTATCTGAGCGGAGCCGCGGTTGAGCAATTGTTCGCTTTCGCTCGCGAGATGGGTGCGGTGAACAGCCGGTTGATATTCACCTTCTTAGCAAACAAAGTTTACGAGCAAGGTGATATCGACGCCCTGCGTAACGAGCTCCATAAAGGCGGCGAAACACTGACGTTCGGTCTGGTCCCGGAGCGAATCGACCAATTTCTTAGCGCGCGTGGGTTCCGTATCCTTGATATGGCGACCCCTGAAAGGATCAAGCAGGAGACGGTCCCGTCGGTTGGTGCGCCGGTCGGGGTCATTCCTGGTTGGCATTTGGTCCTCGCGGAGCGCGTATAAGGAGCTCACACTCCCTTTTGCAGTGCCGGCCGGAGAGTTCGAGACCTTCAAGGTCGTCTTCGAAAGCCGGTGAAGAAGGGGCCGCGCCTTCCAACTGCTCGTCGCCAGGAAGTGGGTTCTGAAAGGCGCTTCGGGGCCAAGTCCAGACGGTCGGGTCCGAGGTCACACTTTCCCAATAGCGGCCATTCGCGCGTGCCAGACAGGTTTCGTGCTAAGGCCGCCGCCCTCAGCGGCTATTCGCTGGTAACGTTGGCACAGCACGCGCCGGCGTAGCGCTGCTGCACTGCCGCCACGTGCTCAGCGATGAGCGACGTCGCCCCCTCGAGCACAGCTTCCTTAAGGGTTGCGACCTGAGGCGATCTTGAAAGCGACCGGCAACGCGATCCCATCTGCCATGGCGTAGGCGCTTACGAGGCGATCGAACGCCGATCGGATCTGTGACTGCATCTCGGCGGTTTGTCCAAGTATTGCAGCGGAGGTCCGAACGAAGCTTCCCATAGCGCACGTCCACAGCTCTTCGCCATCGGACAGATGGAGCGTGAACGCTACTCTCCGCACAGCAAGCTCGCCAAGCCTCGCGGATCCGAGCAGACCAGCCAGGGCGTCGTCGTCAGAAAACTGGAAGACCGGAGGGCCAACCGGCACTGCCGGAGGCGGGATGACGCCCGCTTCATTCAAGGCGTCGACAAAAACCCCTTGCAAGCGGTTGCCGGTCGGAACATCCCACCAGGACAAGGCCAGTCTGCCCGCTGAGGCGAGAACTCGAACGCACTCGGCGACGGCGCGTTTCGGATCGGCGAAATGACCCACTCCGAAGTTGGACACCACGGCGCCGAAGACTCGGTCCGCATAAGGGAGGGATTCTGCCGGCGCTTCACGAAACTCGAGCTCAGGATTCAGCCCGGCCGCAATCTCCAGCATCCGGGGCGCGATGTCGACGCCGACTGCCTGGGCGCCGCGTGTCGCCGCCGCCGCCGCCACCACACCGGTACCGGTCGCCACGTCGAGTACTCTGGTGCCTCGCCCGACGGCTGCAGCATCGAGAAGTGGCTCGATCGCGTGGCGCGTGATCGGGACGAAGCGCTTGCTGTAGCTGTCTGCGAGACGGTTGTGACCCAGTCGCTCGAACTCCCGGAAGGCAACGACATCGATTGGCGGCTGGCTCATCAGGACTCTCAATGTTTGGAATAGAAGCGGTGTTTCCCGCCCCGGACAAGCTGCAGCGTCCCTCCGGCCAGCGCAGCCATTACCCGCTCGCCAAGCTTCAATCAGACTCGGCGCTCTCCTGATAGACGCTCTGGATGAGCGGTGAGCTGTCGAAGGTGTCGCGTAGGTTCGGATCGCCCAAGCGGTCCCTTACGCTAGCAATGACGCGGTACGCTGCCCGATAGTCTTGGCGAGCGAACTCGGGCTGCCCAAGCTCGGAATGCAGTCTTCCGAGAGCGAAGTGCGTCTTCCACAGCGGCGTTGGGCTGCCGATCGCCTTGGCGATCCCCAGAGCCTCATGCAGCGCCGCCTCCGCCTCGCCCCAGTCGCGGCGCAGTAAAGCATCGCCCGCCTTGAGGCGCCAGCCATTGACCACGTACTTGCGCGAGTTGGTGCGCGTCGCTAGTGCCAGACACTGTTCCGCGCACTCGCGAGTGGCTACCGGGTCGCTCCGGGCGAGGGCCAGCTCGCCGAGGCTCGTGAACAAATGCATCGAGTAGCGCCAGCGCATCCAGTCGCTCGTCGCCGGGTCCTTCACCATGCGGTGAACTGCGTCGAGAGTCTCATGTGCGGAGCCCAGATCTCCGCGGGCGAGGAAGATGTCAGCCAGATTGAGCTCGGCGTTGGCAACCGATTCGTGGTCCTGTCGGATCCGTGCCCCTTCAGATCCTCGGCGGTTAAGCTGGATCGCGCGATCGAGATCGCCACACTCGAAGGAGAGCCACCCCAGGGAGTTAAGGTAGCGCGGCGTGTAGTTCTCGTCACCCACTCTCTCAGCGAGCGCCAGTCCCTCCTCGAACGCCGCCAGCGCTGCCTGGTACTCACCTTTCCCGGTGAGATTGATGCCGTACATGAACAGGCCCTCGAGCTGCGGGACGAGTACGTTGTGGTCGCGGGCAAGCCGGATGCCTTCCCCATAAAGGCGCGTTGCCTCGTCGAAATCTGCCTCCCACCCCTTGATTTCGGCAGCAAACACGAGAGCCCAGGATTGATTGGCGGCGTCACCGGCTCGGCGACTGATCCTGATGACCTGATCGAGCTTCCTTTCTGCCTCCTCGAGCCGCCCGGTCATCTCGTGGACGAGGCCTGTGGTGAGATGGCCGCCTGCCAGCACCGTTGGGTCTCCAACCGCCTCTCCGACCTCGATGGCCTCCCGCGCGTCAAGGAGTGCGCGCTCGAACTTGTGCCCCAACCAAGAGGCAAGCCCCATTCCGACCAAGGCCGCGCCCTGGGCAACACCGTCTCCGATGTTGCGAGCGATGCTCAGCGCGCGCTCGCCTTCGGCGTGCGCTCGCTCGAAGTCGCTTACGAGCACATACAGGTTCCCCCTGGCCTGGTGTATTTGCATCAGCGTCCGCTGGGAAGCGCATTCGCCGAGCTCGGCGGCGACTTCCAGCGCCCGGTCGTAAAAGGCGATGGCCTCACGCGTAGCGAAGGCCTTAACTGCTCTATCCGCAGCTTTGAGGAGATAGTCGAGCGCCTTCTCCCAGGCTTCGGCACGCGCGAAGTGATGCGCCAGGACTGCGTAGTGCTCGGCGAGCCGGTCCGGGTATATCTCCTCGATCGCCTGACCGACGAGGCGATGCAGCTCTTTTCGCCGCTGCAGCAGGAGAGAGCTGTACGCGACCTCTTGGGTCAGCGCATGTTTGAACACGTACGCTGTTTCGGGGAAGGTCGCCTTCTCATAGATCAGTTCGACCGCCTTGAGCTGCCGGAGCGCCTCTTGCGTACGGCTGCTGTCGTCAGAAAGACGGCTGATGAGGCGGTACGTAAACTCCCGCCCGATGACAGAACCGAGCTGAGCGGCCCGCTTCGGCGCTTCTTCTAATCGGTCAATGCGCGCCATGATCACGTCTTGAATCGTGTCCGGGACCGACACTTCTTCGATAGGCTTAGCGAGGGAATAGGCTCCTTCGGCTTGCCGGAGAGCCTGAAGCTCGAGCAGAGATTTCACCACCTCTTCGACGAAGAACGGATTGCCCTCCGCCTTGCGAACGATGAGCGGCTTTAGTTCCTCGGGTAGCGCATTGGTGCCAAGCACCGCTTCGGTCATCTCGAGGCTGGCTGCGTTGGAAAGGGCGCCCAGTGCAATGCGCGTGTGATAGGTCCTCTCGCCGAAAGGATGCGCGTGCCCAGTCCGGTAAGTGATGATGCGCAGGCACCGACTGGTAGGAACACTGTCGGCCGTGTGAAGCAGGTACTCTTCCGTGGCCTGATCGATCCACTGCAGGTCCTCGTACACCGTCACCTGTGGACTCACCTCGCTTGCCCGGATGGTGAGACGGCGAAGCGCATCGAAGATCTCGCCTCTACGCTGCTGCGGGTCCATGGCCAGCACGCTCGCCTCGCCCGGGTGGACGGACAAGAGGTAGCGCACATACGGGATCAGCGGCCGAAGGTCCTCGCCCAGCGCGAGCACGCTACCCTCGATTCGCTCGACGATCGTCGCTTCCGAATCGGCCTCCTCGATTCCGAAGCTGCGTTTGAGCATGTCGATGAGCGCGTGAAACGCGATTGAGTGCCCGAACGACAGCGCGCGGCCCTCGCTCCACGCTACATCGCTGCCAAGCCGACGGCGAAACTCGAGGAGCAGGCGCGACTTGCCGATCCCCGGATCTCCAGTAAGGAAGACGACCTGTCCCTGACCGGACTTGGCTTTGTCATAGGCGTCGAGCAGCAGTTGTAGCTCGCGCTCGCGACCCACGATCGGGGTCAATCCTCTCTCCTCCTCGAGGTCGATACGGGCGCGGGCAACCTGGGCTGACAGCACCTCCCAGCCTTCCATCCGCTCCGCTTTGCCCTTTAGCGTGAGTTCTCCCAAGGGGCGCATCCTGAAGTAGCCTTCGACCAGACGCCTAGTCTGCTCAGAGATGAGGACCTGGCCCGCGGGAGCCGCTTGCTGCAGCCGGGCCGCCACGTTGGTCGTGTCGCCCACCGCCGTGTAGTCCATGCGCAGGTCGTCTCCGATGCTGCCTACGACTACCAGACCTGTGTTCGCCCCCTGCCGCACCTTCAGCCCGAGGTGCCGCGTGCGCTCCAATTCCTCGTTGAGCGGCTCGAGGGCCTTGAGGATAGAAAGGGCCGTGTGCACCGCGCGCCGCGGGTGATCCTCATGCGCGATCGGCGCCCCGAACAGCGCCATGATCCCGTCGCCCAGAAACTGATTGACCGTGCCCTCGAAGCGGTGCACTTCCGCAAGCATCAGCTTCAGCGTGCGTCCCATGATCGCGTGCATCTCCTCGGGGTCCAGGCACTCCGCCAGAGACGTGGAACCTACAACGTCCACGAAAAGTACCGTGACCAGCTTTCGCTCGCCCTCGAGCGCACCACGCAGGGTCAAGATCTTCTGAGCAAGGTGGGGAGGGGTGTACACGCGTGGCACGGACTGCCGGGGATCAGGTTGCCGCACGGACGAAGTCGTATCCGCAACCCCTTCAGATAACGGCTGCCCGCAAGCGGCGCAGAACTGATTCTCGGGTGGGTTGAGCCTGCCGCACGCGATACAAGCTAGCGCGAGTGGCTGGCCGCAACGGCCGCAGAATCGGGCGTCCGCGTCATTCTCGCGATGACAGACTGAGCATAGCATGCGTCCTCGTGCCTGCAGATGTTGACCGTGTAGAAGCTACCTTACCCCGGCCTTTGGGCACGGCGCAAGATACCCGCGCCTGAGTCGGCACCTCCGACCGATCGAGTGTCAGCTTCCCCTTCGGTGGAAAAGCCGGTTTGGAGCGCTCGCTATGGCGAGCTGTGCGTCGATCTGCACCATTCGTCAAAGTCCTAGTTCGGCCAAAAGCAGTGCGTGGGGATTGAGATAAGTCCTAGTGCGATCGCTAACCCGCCAAGAGCTCACACGCGCTCAGAACATTCCTGGAAATCAAGTTCGGAGGCGCGAGTCGCAGCACCGCCGCTTGTTCGATCGCGTGACAGAGGCGACTCGAAGACGGAAGGATCGGCGCTCGGGTGCTCGCGCGACAACGCTGACTGGCCGCCCACCGCTACGCGGGCCGGCTTTGCCAATCGGACTTCCAGCGCGATCGGAACAACTTTAGTCTCGCATCTGCCGAATCGGCTCTGCTCCGCCATCCGGATAAATTCCTCTCGTGTATAGGCGCGCTTGACCAGCATCAACCGGAAGACCCACGTTGTCATCCAGGCGTCGATCGGGCCGCGTCCGCTCTGTTGCACATGCGATTCGATCTCCTCAATCGAGGCGACCATGCGAAGGTCCACAATGAGCGCCTCACCCCCAGGCCGCAGAGCACGGTGCATTTCGTCCAGAGCTTTGGCCGGATCCGCGAAATTTTTGAAGGCTGCGGAGCAATAAACGAAATCGAACCGTTCATCGGCAAACGGCATCGCTGATGCGTTTCCCAAACCAACATCGATCGTCACCCCAGCGTCCCGCGCATTGTCTTTCGCGATCTCGATCAAAGCGTGGCTGATGTCCAGGCCTGTAATCTTGAAATCGCCCCGGTTGGACGGCTCAATGGCGAAGAATCCCGGCCCGGGAGCAACCTCCAACTCACTGCATCCCTGGGTAAGCGCTCCGCAACGGCCTTGGCTTGCTGACGGAATTCTCCCATGGCGCGGCTCGCGCCGTACCGCATCGGTATCTGCTCGCGTGCGGGGCGCCGAACTACCCGGTACTCACAGGGGTGTTGAATCATGCTCTATCGAGTTCGGTGTTGGCTGATCGGATTTCTTCGTAACGCAGTCAGTCGCAATGCCGGAGGCAGAGAATCGGTGAGGAAGATCAGTGCAGGATCAGGCGTGCGCCGGTCATCATCGGCCACAGGATGCCGACACAGCTCACTCGGGGCCTGACTGCGCGCTACCGGCTGATCTTTGCTGTTATCGTCTCTCAGTGGGCGCCGATGCGAACGGCCGCATTCTGGGATCGGTCCGCGCGCCGCGCAGCAGGCGGCCGGGTAGCGCGCCGGTATGTCGATCGTGGTCGATGACGATTTCCCCGGACGCGATGGTCGCGATATAGCCCTTCGCCGTCTGCATCAGACGCCGCCCCCCGGCGGGCAGGTCGTGCACGATGCTTGGGGGCGCGAGCGAAAGATTGGCATGGTCGATGAGATTGATGTCCGCCTTCATCCCGGGTGCGATCAGGCCCCGGTCCTGCAGGCCGATCAGTTCGGCTGGTGCACGGGTGTAGCGGTGCACGGCGAACTCCAGCGGCAGGCGCTCGCCGCGGCTGCGGTCGCGGGTCCAGTGCGTGAGCAGATAGGTCGGGTAGCTGCCGTCGCAGATGGTTCCGCAGTGTGCGCCGCCGTCGCCCAGGCCGATCACGGTATGCGGATGAAGCAGCATGGTGAGCGCGGCTTCGTAGTCGCCGTCGACGTAATTGGCGGCCGGTGCAAACAGCAGCTCACGGCCGTCGCGCTCGAGCAGCAGCTCGTACATCAACGCGAGCGGATCGACACCCAGGCGCTGCGCGCGCGCCGCGACGCTTGCCTCGGGCGCCGGCTCGTAGTCGGGCGGATCACCCAAAGGGAAGACGCGATCGAGACCCGCCAGTAGAGTTGCGATGAACGCCGGGATGCGGCCGGGCAGGGCGTCCAGTGGCTCGGCGAGGATGCGTGCGCGCACCGCCGGATCGCGCATGCGCGCAACGCGCTCGGCGAGCGGAAGCTGCGCGATGGCCTCATAGCTGGGCTTGGTCATGAACGGATGCAACGTCGCCTGCAGGCCCAGCACCAGGCCGATCGCGCGCGGCGCGACCTGGCCACGGATCGCCAGGCCGCGGCGCTGGGCGGCGTCGATCAGTTCCAGCAGCCGGCGCCATTGCTGCGGCATCTCGAGGCGCTGCACCAGGGTGAACGACAACGGTCGGGCGCCGCTCGCACGCACCCAGTCGCACAGCATCTCGAACTCGCCGTCCACGTCGCCGAAGTCCGATAGCAATTGCAGCACGCCGCGGCCGGCGCGCCGGACGCCGGCGGCGATCGCGTTGAGCTCCGTGGCGGCGGCGCCGAAGTTGGGTACGTAATCGCCGCGTGCAGTCTTGTGAAGCAACGTGCGCGAAGTGCTGAAGCCGAGCGCACCTGCGATCAATGCCTGCTCGGCGAGCTCAGCCATGCGTTGCAGGTCCTCGGCGCTCGCCGCCTCGCGGGCTGCACCCCGCTCACCCATCACGTAGTAGCGCAGCGCCGCGTGCGGCAGCTGTGCGCCGAGGTCCATGATGCGCGGCTTCGCCTCGAGCGCGTCGAGATACTCGGGAAAGCTTTCCCAGCCCCAGTCGACGCCTTCCGCGAGCACGCTGCCGGGAATGTCCTCGACGCCCTCCATCAACTCGATAAGGAACTCGCGGCGCTCGGGCTGCATCGGCGCAAAGCCGACACCGCAGTTGCCCATCACGGCGGTCGTCACGCCGTGCCAGCAGCTCGGCGTCAGCAACGGGTCCCAGGTTGCCTGGCCGTCGTAGTGCGTGTGGATGTCGACGAAGCCGGGCGCGACGAGCAGACCGTCGGCATCGAGGGTGCGGTATGCGGGGCTCTCGACGCGGCCCACCGCGACGATGCAGCCGTCGTCGATCGCCACATCGCCAGTGAAGGCAGCCGCGCCCGATCCATCGACGATGGTGCCGCCGCGAATGACGAGGTCGTGCATGGCAGGGACTTGCTTAAAGCCGCTACCTTCCGAAACCGTCCGCCACGCCGACGTCGATCAGGTTCGGACCGCCGGCGGCGGTTGCTGCGCGCAGCGCCGGCACGATGTCGGCGGCATCGGTGACGCGCCGGGCGGGCACACCCAGGGACTCCGCCAGGCGCACGAAGTCGATCTCGGGATCGCGCAGGTCCATTCCGATGAACGCGGCGCTGTCCTGCCGCGCCCGGAGCCGCTCCTTCAGTATCCGATAGCTCCGGTTGTTGGCAATCACATAGGTGATAGGCAGCTTCAGGTGCGCCGCCGTCCACAGCGCCTGGATGCTGTACATCGCGCTGCCGTCGCCGACGATGGCCACCACCGGGCGCCCGGGCAGCGCCAGGCTGACACCGATTGCGCCGGCCATGGCAAAGCCGATGCCTCCGCTCGCCAGCCCGTGGTAGCCATGCGCGTCGCGCAGCGGCAGGAAGCTCAGCAGCGAGAAGGTCGAGGTCACCCCTTCCTCCACCACGACCGCGTCGGGGCTCAGCGTCTCCGAAATCCGCATCATCAGAAAACGCGGGTCGATGGGCTTCGCGTTCGCCGTGGACTGCACCTCCTGGACCAGGCGCCGCCGCTTCGCCGTCCAGTTCTGGCTCGCCAGTTCGGCCAGCCTGCGCTCCGCTTGCGCCGCTCTCTCAGCGCTGCGCTTTGCGCGCACCACGGGCAGCAGCGCGCGCAGAGTCTCCTTGATGTTAGCCTTGATCGCGATCTCTGCGGGATAGTTCTTGGCCAGCTCCCAGTCGCGCTCGCTGATCTGCAGCACGGCGACGCCTTCCGGCAGAGGATCGACGCGGTTGAACACCGACATGCGCAGGACGTCGGCGCCCAGGAACGCCAGCAAATCGTAGGGCTGCAGCGCGGCGCGCACCTGCTGCTGGTTGCGAGTCAGCGCACAGAGAAACGTCGGGTGCTCGGAGAGATACTGCGCAGAGTAAGGCACGGTCTGCTGATAAACCGGCGCACCGAGCAGCTCGGCCAGCTCGGCTGCCTCGGCCAGAGCGTCGTAGGTTGACAACTCGTGGCCCGCGATGAGCATCGGCGCACGCGCTTCGAGCAGACGGCCGGCCAGCCGCTC
>Ga0335077_10003346_pt1 | contig 19340 bp, 14 predicted proteins | sample Lox_Sample_31_FD_207151 | JGI IMG/M metagenome (GOLD analysis project Ga0335077, IMG submission 207151) | Soil microbial communities from Loxahatchee National Wildlife Refuge, Florida, United States - Lox_Sample_3.1 | ecosystem: Environmental > Terrestrial > Soil > Wetlands | place: USA...
GTTATGGCAGCGGGCTGACCTCGGGCTCGGGTCAAACCGCGCAAGTCCAGTTGACGGACAGCGCGGGCAATGTACTGAATGCGCCGCTGCTATATGTTTCGCCGCAACAGATCAACTACCAGGTGCCTGCGGGCGCAGTTTCCGGACTGGTGAACGTGAAAGTCACGGATAGCGGCTCTACCACGGCTAGCGGTGTACTGCTGTTACAAAATGTGGCGCCTACGATATTCACCGCGAACCAGACCGGCCAGGGGGTGGCGGCCGCGCAGATCCAACGCGTGAAGCCGGACGGAAGTTACACCTACGAAGATGTAGCCGTATATGACTCCGGCAGCCACGAGTTCGTGGCGTCGCCAATTGCGTTCAATGGCGACAGAATCTTCCTGCTGCTGTACGGCACGGGATTCGACCGGGCCTCCGGTGCGGCGGGCACCACGGTGGCCATCAACGCCACACAGGCCAACGTCACCTATTCGGGACCACAGCCGCAGTTCGCCGGCGAAGACCAGATCGACGCGGAACTGGCGCCCTCACTAGCCGGGGCGGGTCAGGCGACTATGACTGTTACCGTCGATGGAGTCACCGCCAACGCGGTGACCATTACTTTCCAGTAATCTGAAAGGTACCCACCGCAGTCAGGGCGGCGGCACTCGATGAGTTGCCAAGATAGACGATGTAATTGCCCGGCGCCATCAGCCAGGAGTTTGAGGCGGTATCCCAATAAGACAGCGGATGCGAGGAGTCGTTGGCATTCACTTCGATGGTCACCTGCTGCCGCGCTCCCGGCTGCAGCATCACCTTCTGCCAGCCGACCAGGCGTTTGGGCGGCTCACTGGCACTGGCCGGAAATGCCAGATACACCTGAGGCACTTCCGCACCAGCGACGGTTCCTGTATTTGCAAGGGTAAAAGTCACCTGGAAGTTTGGATTCGGGGAAGACAGGTTATTCACGAGCCTGGCGTTCGAAAATGCAAACGTGGTGTAAGACAGGCCAAAGCCGAAGGGAAACAGCGGAGTAAGTCCGTGAACGTTGTACCACTTATATCCGACAAAGAAGCCTTCCGAGTAATTCACCGGGAAAGGGGTACTGGAATCGGGTGGAGCATCAATAACGGGGCGAGGCAGATCGTTGGTGCTGGCTGGAAATGTAATCGGCAGCTTGCCCGACGGGTTGACGGCGCCAAAGAGCAAACGGGCAATCGCGGCGCCGCCATTCTGCCCCGGATACCATGCTTCCAGCACGGCGCTCACGCTGTTCAGCCATGGCATCACTTGCGCTCCACCGTTCTCCAGCACCACGATGGTATTCGGGTTTGCCGCCGCCACCGCTGCCACGAGCGCGTCCTGGTCCACGGGGGGCGAGTGGATCACGTCAGTAAAGTTCAGGCTTGGCAGATCCATGCCTTCGCTGGCCCACTGGCTCACGAACACAATCGCCACCTGTGAGGCAGCCGCAAGCGCAGCCGCAGAAGCCGTGCTGGCGCCCGGATCGAATTGCACGGTAGCGCCCGGAGCCATGGCCTGTATGGCGGCTAACGGCGACGACGGATCCCATATCACCTGCGACCAGCAGGGCGGGCACGGATTTCCTTCGGTAAGCGCCGGTCCGCCGGTGGGAGTCACCTGGGCCGATCCGCCCCCAGAAAGCACGGCCACGTCGGCATGCGATCCGATGACGGCGATGCTTTTCAGGGTTGCAGCGTTCAGCGGAAGCTGTCCGCTTGCATTTGTGAGCAGCACCGCGCCCTGCTCTTCGGCTTCCTGCGCGATCGCCTGGTCCGCGGCCGTATCAATCGGCTGGATGTCTTCCGGATAGTCGAAGAGTCCTACCGTGTACATCGCGCGTAGAATGCGGCGCACCATGTCGTCGAGGCGTGACTGGGGCATCTGGCCGCTCTCCACCGCCTGGGCGAGCGTGCTGAAGTACTGATTGTCGGGTTGCTCCTGGTCCAGGCCCGCCACCGCTGCCGCCACGGTGCTGTGGGTCGCCCACCAGTCGGACATCACAAAGCCCTGGAAGCCCCAATCGCCCTTCAGCACATCGGTCAGCAGGTGCGGATTCTCGCAGGCGTATACGCCATTCACCAGGTTGTACGAGCACATCACCGACTGCACGTTGGAATCCTTCACGCCAATCTCGAAAGCCAGCAGGTCGCTTTCGCGCATGCCGCGCTCATCGATCAGCGCGTTAGCCGTTGTACGCCCGGTCTCCTGATCGTTGAGCGCGTAGTGCTTGATGCCGCCAATCACGTGCTGGTCCTGCACGCCGCGGATATGCGCGGCGGTGATCTTGCCGGCCAGGATGGGATCTTCACCTTTGGTCTCGAAGGTGCGGCCGTCGCGCGGCTCGCGGCCAGTCAGGTTCACATTGCCACCCAGGTTGACATTCATGCCGTGGGCTCGTAATTCCGAGCCGATGACGCTGCCGTACTTGTAGGCTTCGCTCAGGTCCCAACTGGCGGCACTGGCGATCGAAGAAGGCAGCGCGGTCGCCTGGCCGATGGCGTTACCCGCTCCCACGCTACCATCGGCAAAATACAGGCTCGGTATTCCCAGCCGCGGGATACCGGGCACGTAACCGCCGCCGCCACGCGGCAGCGGAATGATGTTGGTGACCGGGCCGCCAGCGCCGTAGACAAGCTGGATCTTCGCATCCTGCGTCATCTGCGTGAGCAACTGCCCGGCGCGCTGGTCAGGGGTCGGCGCGGCAACCGCTACTTGCACCGTGTTGGATGCGACGCCGCCGATCGAAAGGGAGAGCGAGACGTTGTCGCCGATTGGCGCGCTGGCAGGCACCAACGCGTTCACCTGATATTCGCCGACGGCTCCCGGAGCGAGCCCCCAGTAGCTCACCTGCGCCTGCACGCCTCCAATCGTGACCACGGGTTGGTTCGCGGTCCACGCCAGCGGATTGCCGGGAGCGGCCGCGCCTGTTGGCGGTTGATTGCTCACGGCTCCCAAGCCGGTGCAATAGATCAGTAGGACGGTGATGCCGGCGCCCGCCGGATTCGCCGAACTGACCAAGTGGTACGACGAGTCCCGAATCGCGCCCGCGCCGGTACCTTGGGCGTTGACCGTGAAGATGCCCGGTGCGGACGGCGCGATTTTCACGGTGACCGGAGTGCTGGACTGACCGTTGAGCGTGGCCGTGAGGGAAATCTGCGTTTGCCCAGCGAGTTCCCAAGGCACCTGCACGTTGACCTGGCCGTTGGACGCGGAGAATAGGGGCGCCTGCACATTGCCGAACTGGAGGGACAGCCCCGACAAGCTGAGCGGAAGTGGCGTGCCGGAGGCACCAGCGGCGGAGGGAATTAGAAAGTTGCCATAAACCGCGGCGATACTCCCCGGGGCCAGCGGCGCTCCCGCGGCATAACTGGCGGCGTTCACCGCGCCTCCAGCATTAATGGATGGCGCGGGCTGTGCCCACACGCCGGAAACACAGGCCATCGCGCACGCGAACCCGGCGCAGAACACGGCCTTCAGCGCGGACATCGTTTGGCCAAAGCTTAACACGCTACACTCAAACGTGACCCCGTCTGCACGTCTGGTGCGGGCCGTTGTCGCCCGTCTCCCCCCCCTTACGGGCAGGCCAGTGACGCTCGAAGTCCGCGCCGGGCTGACAGACCGGCGCGGCGTGGTGCATGCGGGGAGCTTTTTGCGCGAACGGCGGATCGCCTTCGAGGCCGAGCTTGTGGACGAACCCCGCGAATTCGCACGCATCTTCGTCCACGAGCTATTCCATTTCGTGTGGCTGCGGCTGGGCAATCCGCGGCGCTGGTCGTATGAGGCATTATTGCGCGATGAGCTGCGCCGGGGCGCTCTTGGAGAACTGGGCTGGTCGGCCGAGTGGCGCAAACGAAACATCCGGCGCGGCGGCCGGCGCCACTGGCGCGAGTACGCCTGCGAAAGCTTTTGCGACACCGCCGCGTGGCTGTTCTCCGGCGTGCGGTCGCACCCGGAATACACCCTGGCCAGCCGGTTTCGGGAAGGCCGCCGCCAATGGTTTGCCAAATCGGATGTGACCAAAGGAATCTCGATATAATCCAATAAAGAAGGTAGAGGAGGATCTATGTCCGTTGCCCGTGTGGCCGCGGTGTTGGCTATCGGATTTGCCATAGGCTGCATGATCGACGGCTGCACGCCGGTGCGACCGGTCAAGGCTGCCTCGCTCAAACCGGACAAGGAACGGCATGCGGCGCCCGACTTCGCCCTCAAGGACGCCGACGGCAAGACCGTGCGCCTCTCCGATTACAAGGGCAAGGTGGTGTTACTCGACTTCTGGGCCACCTATTGCGGCCCCTGCCGCATTGAAATCCCCTGGTTCATGGATTTCGAGCGCAAGCACAAATCGCAGGGCTTCTCGGTGCTGGGCGTCTCCATGGATGATGACGGATGGGATGCAGTCAAGCCCTTCATCACTGAACTGGCGATCAATTACCGTGTCATGGTTGGCGACGATTCCACGGCGGAGATGTATGGCGGCATCGAGGCCCTCCCCACGACGTTCCTGATCGATCGGGACGGCAAAATCGCCGCGGTCCACGTCGGCTTGACGAGCAAGGGCGAAATGGAAAATGGTATCGAACAACTACTGCAAACTCCCGCGCATGGTGGTAACGGCTCTGGCCGCGTGTCTCTGCCTGCCGCACTCCTGGGCGCAAAGTAGCGGCTATCTGACAGCGCGGCCGCCCGAGAAGATCACGGTGAAGCGCGCGGCATCCGTGGACGCCAAGCTCGCCATCAGCGTTTTGCCCGGCTTCCATGTGAACAGCAACACTCCCAGCGATGCCTACCTGATTCCCCTGAAGCTCACCTGGACGCCCGGGGCGCTGGAAGGGGGTGAAGTTGTGTTCCCCAAGCCGCGCATGGAGAAGTACGAGTTCTCCGACAAGCCGCTCTCGGTCTTTACGGGGGATTTCGACCTGGTGGCGAAGTTGAAAGCGCCGGACTCCGCGCCGCAAGGACCGGGCGTGATGGTGGGCAAACTGCGGTATCAGGCCTGCAACAACACGTCGTGCTTCCCGCCGAAATCAGTGGAGATACGGCTGCCGTATCAGATTCAATAGCATCCTCTTTCGCTGCCCCGGCAATCCAAGGTGGATCGGGGGATAATTGAGATGAGACCGCGGCGCAAGGAACAAACCTCGCGCCCGTTTCGTCTGGAATTCAGATGCGGACTAATGCGTCATTCGGCGAAGCCGTCACGGGCGCCGCTCTGTCCCTGCAGGGCAGCAAGCTGCGCAGCTTTCTCACCCTGCTTGGCATCATCCTCGCCACCACTACCCTCATCGCCGTCATGAGCGTCATCGACGGCATGAACGTCTATGTGGCGCAGAATGTCTCAACGATGGGCGCGGACGGTTTCAAGGTGCGCCGCATCGTCATGATGGGTGTTTGGGACCCCAAGAAGTTCCTGGAGATGCTGCGCCGCAACCCGGAACTTTCCAAGGAAGAGTTCGATTTTCTGAAGGCAAACACCAAGCTGGTGTCGGAGATCGGCATGTCGGCGAGCCGCAACGCTTCCGTGCACTTCGGCAAGGAGCATCGGGAGAACGCTCAGATCACCGGCGCCACCGCCAACCTCGGCGTGATCTCGAACACCGTGCCCGAAGAGGGGAGATTCATCTCCGAGTTGGATGACGAGCGGCGACTCCTGGTGGCCGTCATCGGCGCCGACTTGAACAACCAGTTCTTCGCCGGCGTGAATCCGATTGGCAAGTCGATCGTGGTGGAGGGCCGGCCGTTCGAAGTGATTGGCGTAGCCAAGGCTAAAGGGTCGGTCTTCGGAAACTCGCGCGACAACTTCGTGATGATTCCCGCCGAGACCTATTTCAAAATCTACGGCGCGCGTAGCGGCATCGGCTATGAATTGATGGCGCTCGATCACGGCGTGCTGCAGCAGGCACAGGATGAGGTACGCGTGCTGTTGCGCTCCTACCGCCACTTGCGGCCGAAGGATGAGGACACGTTCGGCATGGTCAGTTCCGACTCGCTGGTGAACGTGTGGGATCAGTTGACCGGCGCGATCTCGGCCACTGCAGTCGGCGTGGTCTCCGTGTTCATGGTGGTGGGCGGCGTGGTGATCATGAACATCATGCTCGCGGTGGTTACCGAGCGTACCCACGAGATCGGCATCCGCAAATCGGTTGGCGCGCGGCGAGTGGATATTCTGAGGCAATTCCTGGTGGAATCGGCCATGCTGGCGGCTTCGGGCGGTGTCATCGGTGTGCTGCTGGCCTGGGTCGTCGGCATGCTCGTGAAGGCGCTGACGCCCGTGCCCATGCACATCCCCATCAGCGCGGTCATCGTGGGAGTGACGCTATCGGCGACCGTCGGCCTGTTCTTCGGGATCTATCCGGCGCGGCGCGCCGCCGGCCTGGATCCAATCGAAGCATTGAGGGTGGAACGATGACCTTTGGCACATTTGGTTCGGGAGTAGCACTTGCGCTGACCACGGTGCGCGAGCACAAGATGCGCTCGTTCCTCACCGTGCTGGGCGTGATTATCGGCACTGGCGCGGTGATCGGAGTGGGCGCTATCATCGCAGGACTGGACGGCGCCATTACAAGAATACTGCGGAGCTTCGGCCCGAACACCATTATCGTGCTGCGGGGCAGCGCCATGGGCGGATGGACGCTGGAAGAAATGAAGCGCAAGCCGCTGACGCGCGAGGACGCTCTGGCTATTGCCGAGCGCTGCCCGTCGGTGGAGGGCGTCAGCCCCTATCTGTTCGGGAATTGGAATATCATTCACAAAGCCCGCTACAAGGGCAACGACAACTACAACCTGGACATCGGCGGCACCGAGGAAGGCTATGCCGCGGGCGGCACGGTCATGCTCGAAGGACGCTTCCTTTCAGACACCGAGAACCGTCACCACATGCCCGTGGCGGTTCTCGGCGAAGACTTGGGCAAGGCTTGGTTTCAGGGCCAGGGCGCGGTGGGCAAGTGGATCGAGCTGGACGGGCACGCGCTTGAGGTCGTCGGTGTCATGGAGCGCCCCGCGGCCTCCTTTCCCGGCCAGGACGATAACCGCATCCTGCTGCCATACTTCACCATGCGCAAGCTGTACCCCGGCAACAACGAGCACATGCTGGTGGTCATCGCCCGGCCGGGCATGCTCGCCAAGGCGCAGGACGAGGTGCGCACGATTCTGCGGATCCAGCGCAAAGTGCCCAACGACAAGCCCGACAACTTCTCGATATCCACAGCCGAGCAGATGATCGAGGACTTCCATCGCATCACCGGTACGGTGGCGCTGGTGATGGTGATTCTGAGCTCCATCGGCCTGCTGGTGGGCGGCATCGGCGTGATGAACATCATGCTGGTCTCGGTGACCGAGCGCACGCGCGAAATCGGCATTCGGAAAGCGGTGGGCGCTCGCAAGGCAGACATCATCGTGCAGTTCCTGACCGAGGCGGTCGTGTTGACGAGCATCGGCGGCGCCATCGGGCTGTTCCTGGGCTGGTGCGTTTCGCTGTTGACCGGCCTTGTGTTTCCGAGCCTTCCCACCGCCGTGCCGTTATGGGCGGCGATTTCGGGCATCATGGTGTCCGTGGGGGTAGGTCTGTTCTTCGGTATCTGGCCGGCAGGGCGCGCGGCGAATCTGGATCCGGTGGTGGCGCTGCGCTACGAGTAAACTATGGTCCGCCGGACCGCAACGAAGGATGAAAATGTGGGTGGACCAGGCTTGCGTATTGTGGGCCTTACCGAACGGCAAGAAGAGACAGGAGAAGCGGCGCTGACGGTGGCGACCGATGCAGCCAGACTCACCTCGCCAACGTCAGGGAGCTTGGGTGCCTACATCGAACCTGTCGGCCCGCCACCTGGCGTGCTCAACTGTCATCAGAGCAAGTACCGGCATCAGCAGCAATTGCAGGCCTCACGAAGACGTAACATTGTCGTAATCATTCCGAAACAGATTTTGCGTTACCGTTCGTAAATCCCTTAGGGAGGGTGTATGGCATCAGCGGCGGCTACTGCTACGGTACAAGCAAAGCTCGAGAGATCGCCCAGCAAGGCAGGCATAATGGTGTTTGCTGTCATTGTCCTGGCCGGAATTCTGTACGCCGCGGTCAATCTGATTTCCGACTTGACAGGGGTGCGCGCTTCCGGCGCGTTCGCGTACCTCCTGCTGGTGGTGGCGCTGCTAACTGCCTTGGGTTTCGAGTTCGTCAACGGCTTCCACGATACTGCGAACGCCGTAGCCACGGTCATCTACACGCATTCGCTGGAACCCCATGTGGCGGTAGTATGGTCCGGATTTTGGAACTTTCTGGGCGTGGTGCTCTCCAGCGGCGCGGTGGCGTTCGCTATCGTGTCGCTCCTGCCGGTGGAGTTGATCTTACAAGTAGGCTCGGGCGCCGGTTTCGCCATGGTGTTTGCGTTATTGGTCGCGGCCATCATCTGGAATCTGGGTACGTGGTATTTCGGACTGCCCTCGTCGAGCTCGCACACGCTGATCGGCTCCATCATCGGAGTCGGCATCGCCAACCAGCTCATGGCCGTCAAGACCGGTACCAGTGGCGTGGATTGGGGGCAGGCCGCAACCATTGGCAAGTCCCTGCTGCTCTCACCATTGGTGGGCTTCGCATGCGCGTGGCTGCTGTTGAAACTGGCCAAGGTGCTGTTACCCGACGAGCGGCTCTACCAGGCGCCTGAAGGCGACACGCCGCCACCCCTTTGGATTCGGGGGTTGCTAGTGCTCACATGTACCGGGGTGAGTTTTGCGCATGGCTCCAATGACGGACAGAAGGGCATGGGACTCATCATGCTCATCCTCATCGGCACGGTGCCTACGGCCTACGCCCTGAACCGCGCGGTGACCGCGCGTCAGTCCGAGCAGTTCGTCACCGTTTCGCGCCAGGCCGCCGATGTGCTGACGCGCTATGTTTCGCCGAGCGCGGTTATAGCAGACGCGCGCGACGACGTGACGGAATACATCCGGACACGCCAGTTCAATGCCAACACTATGCTGGCCATGCGCACTTTGGTGAGCGACATCGGCAACTCCATGGCGCTGTACCACGAACTGAAGCGCGTTCCGGCGGATCAGACCCCCAACTTCCGCAACGATATGTACGTCGTCAGCGAGGCTCTGCGCCTGATTCAGAAGTCCGGCAAACCTCAATTCTCGCCCGCCGACGCCGAGGTTCTGAAGGATTATAAGCAGCACATTGACAGAGCTACCAAATTCATCCCCCTTTGGGTAAAGGTCGCGGTCGCCATGGCCCTTGGACTGGGAACCATGGTGGGTTGGAAGCGCATCGTCGTTACGGTGGGTGAGAAAATCGGCAAAGATCACTTGACCTATGGGCAGGGCGCGGCCGCCGAGATTACGGCCATGGCGACCATCGGCGCCGCCGACTGGTTCGGCATGCCCGTCAGCACGACGCACGTGCTTTCGTCGGGCGTGGCCGGCACCATGGCCGCGAATAATTCCGGCCTGCAAGGAGCCACTGTGCGGAACCTCTTAATGGCATGGGTGCTGACTCTGCCCGCATCCATTTTGTTGGCGGGTTTCCTGTTCTGGCTCTTCCGGCAATTCGGCGCGTAGTCCAACCAACTGCTAAGATCGCGCGAAGTCGACGAAACCTCGCACGGGGTCGGTGTTCAGGAGCCGGACACGGATCCGGTCGCCGACATCCAGGCCGTGTTCGCCCTGCATCATGCGGCCTTCCACGGGTGGCGACAGGACCCGGACGAATGTGCCCTTTGGGGTGACGCCCGTGACCACGGCGGGAAACACCTCGCCAATGCGATCGTGGAGAGCCACGGCAGCAATACGCTTGGCCATGTCGCGCTCGACCTTGCGCGCCGCGTCCTCGCGCAGCGTACAGTTCCGCGCGATGGCCTCCAGCGCGTCACTTTCGTATGGTTGCGGCTGGCCGGCGTTGGCCGCCTTAACCAGGCGCTGCGTGACCAGGTCCGCGAAGCGGCGATTGGGCGCGGTCGAATGCGAGTAGTCTTGCACCGCGAGGGCGAAGTGGCCGACTTTGGCTTCGCCGGGACGCTCGACCACGTATTCGCCGGGGCCCATTAGCTTGACGACCGCCAGGGATAGATCCGCATAATGCACGGGGTCTCGGGCACGGCGCTCCATCAGGAAGGCATTGAGCGCGCCGGAATCCGGCTGCGTGGGTAGGTGCTCGCCGAAACCGCCCGCCAGTTGCACGATGCGATCCCAGCGCTCGGGTATTTTCACCACGCGCCGGATGGAAGGTACGCGCCGCTCGTCCAAGAAGCGCGCGATTACGCCGTTGGCGGCGATCATGAAGTCTTCGATCAACTCCGTGGCGCGATTGCGGTGACGCGGCCGAATGCCGGTGACATGACCGTCGGAGAGGACCGTCTCAGTCTCCACCCGGTCCAGATCGAGGGCGCCCATCCGATGGCGGCGGTCGCGCAGCTTCTGCGCGGCTTCGTCTTGCAGGCGTAGCTGATCCTGGAGTTCCGCTGAAGCCGCGACCTTGGGTGGGGGTGGGGCGTGGCCTTCGAGCCACGGACCTACCGAACTGTAAGCTAATTGCGCCGTATTGCGGGCCAGCGCCGGGTAGGCACACGCGTCGTGAATTTCGCCGTCCGGTGCGACCGTAAACTCCACCACAACGGAGCGCCGGCTGGCGTTCTCATTCAGCGATGTGAGGCCGGTGGATAAATCCTCCGGCAGCATGGGGAAAGTCTTGATGCCGGTGTAGACGCTGGTGCAGTTCTCGGAAGCGTGGACATCGATGGGCGAGCGTTTGACCACACTGTCACCCACGTCGGCAATGCCAATGCGAAGGCGAATACTCCCGCCGGGCACGCGGTCGGCGGCCTCGATCTGGTCGAGATCGCGGGAAGTATCGTTGTCGATCGAAGACCATGGCAGGTCTTGAAGATCGCGCATGGAACCGTCTATAGACGCTGCGGAGAGGCGCGCTCGGATGGCCTGCACCTGGCGAAGGGCGTCCGCGGAGAAATCCGCCTGGAAGCCCCGCTCGATCATTTCCTGCCGGGCCAGCGCTTCGAGATCGTACATGAGGCTGGCTCAGACTTCGTGGCGGCGCGTGTGGGAAAGTAGCGTTGTGGCGCGCTCGAGTGCCTTTTGCTCAGCCTCATCCCGGGTGGCGCCACTGGTCCGGGCCAGCCAGGCGCCCGGCGAAACGTTGTCAGCGGTGCAATGATAGACGTCCCCGAGTTTGTACGATGTAAGTGTCACTTGCCAGGAATCCACCTCCACCTGCCGTTCCTGATACTCTTCGGGTTTCATCGGTGGGAATCTCCGGCGATGGCGGCTTCGGACTGCGCCACCGGCAGACCGCTGGATTTCCATGCGTCGAGACCGCCTGTAACGTTATAGATGTGGTGGAAGCCGGCCCGCTCCAGCAGGCTGGCGGCGACGGCGCTGCGGTAGCCGCTCTTGCAGTGCACCGCAATGGGATGGTCACGTTGGAGGCCTTCCGGGGCGTCGGCTAGCTTGTCGAGCGGAGCCAGGCGAGCGCCGGGGATGTGGCCCTCGTCCCATTCCATGCGGCGGCGCACGTCCAGTACCTGAAGCGATTCGGGATCGCGCGCCAGCATGCGGCTCAATTCGTCTACGGCAATGCAGGGCGTTTGTGCGACTGGCATGTCTTCGCGAATCCAGGAGGCCATGCCATCGCGCAGATAGCCGGCCACCCGCTCCATCCCTACGCGCGCAAGGCGGACCCGCGCCTCGGCAACTCTGTCCTGGTCTTCGGTCACCAGGAGCACTTCACGGTCAAGGCCCACCAGCGTGCCAGCCCAGGAAGCAAACTGTCCCGCCAGCGCGATGTGAAGCGCGCCCGGGATGTGTGCGGCGGCGTACTGGTTGGAAGGCCGGGTATCGAGCACCATAACCCCTTTCTCCTGGAGCGCCAGCACATCGCCGGGGCGCAGCGCCGCGAGCGGCGGCAAGTCCTTCAGCGGCAGGGCGCCGGCGCGATTGATTTCCGCATCCTGCGCGAAGTATTGCGGCCGTTCGGGCTGATCGGCTGTGATCAGATGGACGAATTCCTTCTCGCTGGCAGCCCGCAATGCATAGTTCGTTGCACGCTCCTTGCCGATGGTGGACAAGCGCTCGCTGCTCAACTGACGCCCGCACAGGGAGCCGGCGCCGTGCGCCGGATATACCTCGACCGAGTCGGGCAGTGTCAGCAGTTTTTCGTGCAGGCTGTGATAGAGCAGCGAGGCCAGTTGCCGCGGGGTGTAATCAGCGGAGAGGTCCGGCCGGCCAACATCGCCGATAAACAGCGTGTCGCCGGTCACCACGGCGAAAGGTTCGGGCGAGCGATCCAGGTCTGTCACCAGGATCGAAATGCTGTCGAGGGAGTGGCCGGGGGTCTCCAGAAACTTCAGGCGGCAGCGGCCGAAGGCGATTTCGTCGCAATCATGCACCGGTGCGTGCGCGAACCGGGCGGCGGCTTTGGCGCTCACGTGGATCGTGGCGCCCGTCAGCGCGGCAAGTTCGATGTGGCCGGAGACGAAGTCGCGGTGCAGATGCGTTTCGATAATGTGGGCGATGGTGAGCCCCTGCTCCTGGGCCGCTTCAAGGTAAATACCCACGTCTCGCTGCGGATCGATGACAGCCGCAACACCCTCGGAACCGACCATATAGGATGCATGCGAGAGGCAGGTCAGGTAGAACTGCTGGAAGTACATGACTCTCCATCTTACCTTTCTTGGCGCAGAGCTGGAAGAGCCGCCCGCCACCGCCAAGTTCAAGCGCTTCAACGAGCGCGAAAACCGCCGCCATCGGCCCGAGCAATCTTAACACCTTCGCGGCTCCCTCCGAAGAAACCCTCGCCGCTGGCCGTGCGTCTCTTCTGCTATAGTCAAGCTGGGAACTGGTATGTCTACTCAAGCCTGGATGAAGTTTGCGATCTTACCGCTTGCTGCCGCGGTGCTCGCGGCACTTCCCTCCGTGGGTTTGGCTCAAGACGAGCAAGGCCCCGGCAAGGATGTTGACCAAACCGTCGCGAAGCCGCGCAAGCCGTCCGGTGAACCCGACGCACCGCCCATTCCTTCCAAGCTCAGCAAGAAAGCGAAACCCGATACCCCGGAAAACATCACCACCTTCAAAAGCGACGTCGACGTGGTGAGCGTCGACGTGGCGGTGCTGGACAACCGCGGCCACTTCATCCCCAACATCCCGCGCGGCAACTTCCGCGTCCTGGAAGACAACATCCCACAGCAGATCAAGTCCTTCGGCAAGAGCGAAGCGCCCATGACGGTCTGTATGCTCATCGAATTCAGCGCCCGCTTCCAGCAGTTTTATTCCTACACCTGGTATCAGACCCTCCAGGCCGCCTACGGTTTTCTCGAGACCCTGAAGCCCGAAGACTATGTGGCCGTAATCGCCTACGACATGAAGGAGGAAATCCTGTCCGACTTCACAACGGACAAACGGAAAACGTACGAGGCTATGCAGCGGCTGCGCATCCCAGGATTTTCCGAATCGAACCTCTTCGATGCCTTGGCGGACACTGAGGACCGCATGTCGAAGATCGAAGGCCGTAAAGCCATCGTGCTCATCGCCTCGGGTATCGACACCTTCAGCAAGCTGACCTTCGACAAGGCCCGCCACGCGATCCAGGACGGCGGGGTTCCCATCTACGCCATCGGCCTGATGCAGGCTCTGCGCATCATGATGGAACCCTACATGGGACCGATCGCGCAAATGGACTTCCTCCAAGCCGACAATCAAATGAAGACCTTCTCCACGGAGACCGGCGGCATGGCTTTCTTTCCCCGCTTCATGGGCGAGTTCCCCTCCATCTTCCAGTCCGTCGCGCAAGCCCTCCGAAATCAATACTCCCTGGCCTACGAGCCCTCCAACAAGGCTCGCGACGGCAAATTCCGCAAGATCAAAGTCGAGCTTGTGAACCCCGCGACCAACGAAGCTCTCCGCGTCACCGACGAGAAGGGTAAGCCCGTCAAGTACCAGATCATCGCCAAGGCCGGTTACACCGCGCCGCGCGAAGTCGAATAGCGCCCCGCTTCTTTTTTGTCAAGCACTCGATCTGGCGTCTTTCCAATCCGATGCAGAGTGTGTTGACATGCATGTAACGCGTTTGTTATTTTCGCGTGCGTCTCTCATGAAACGTTCGTCCTCGCCGCTGTCTGAAAAGACTCCCGAAATCCTGCTGGTGGATGACAACCCGCACGGTTTGATTGCCCGCCGGGCGGTTCTGCAGGAGCTGGACTATCGCGTCACCACCGCTGTCAGCGGTCAGGAAGCGCTCGACCTGCTGGCCAAGCGGGTCTTTGATGTCGTAGTCACGGACTACAAGATGCCCAGCATGGATGGCATCGAGTTGATCAAGCGCATTCGCGCCGCCAACCCCCGCGTCCGTGTGATTCTGCTCTCGGGCTACGTCGAGCCGCTAGGACTATGCGAGCAGATCACCGGCGCTGACCTCGTGATCGCCAAAAGCGCCGGCGAGATCGCTCATATGACTCGCGCCATACGCCGGCTGCTAAGCGAACCGCTGGCGCGCAAGCCGGCTGCATCCGCAAAACCTACAGCCAAACGCGCCCGCGCTTAAATGCGGCACACTGGAGGAGTGTTCCGGCTCTCATTCCGCGCCCTCCTGCTGTTGGCGGCCGCTCTTTCCGTTCGTGCCGCTACGGTCCGTAAGACGCCGCCCGCGAAGCTGCCCCGGCAATCGGCCTTCGTGCGCCGCTGGATGACCAGCCTCACGCTGCGTGAGAAGGTCGCCCAGTTGATCTTCATTCCGTTCCACGGAGCAGCGCCGCACACTCGCTCCCGCGAATACCGCCAGTTCGTCAAAGAAATTCGCGACCTCCGTGCCGGTGGATTGGTCCTGGTCAACTGGAGCAACGGCCGGGTCACGCAGAAGGCTCATCCCTACGCCCTTGCCGCGTTCCTCAACCGCATGCAGAAGCTCGCCCGAGTGCCGCTGCTGGTGGCTGGCGATTTCGAACGCGGCGCCTCCATGCGCGTTGATGGCACAACAATCTTTCCGCACGCCATGGCGTTCGGCGCGGCAGGCGATCCTGCGCTCACCCGCTTCGAAGGCGCCGTCACCGCCCGCGAAGCACGCGCCTTCGGCGTGCACTGGCTCTTCTTTCCCGTGGCCGACGTCAACAACAACCCCGACAATCCCATCATCAACACACGCTCTTTCGGCGAAGATCCGCGCCAGGTCTCGGCGCACGTTGCCGCGTTCATCGAAGGAACTCGCTCCGATCCCCACTATCGCGTGCTCACCACCGCCAAGCACTTCCCGGGCCACGGCGACACCGCGGTCGATACCCACCTGAACATGGCGGTCATCAACGCCAGCCGTGAGCGCCTCGATAGCGTCGAACTGCCGCCCTTCCGTGCGGCCATCCAGGCCGGCGTCGATTCCGTCATGACCGCGCACATCGCTGCGCCGGCTATTGCGCCCGCCGATGTTCCCGCGACTCTCTCGCCCGCCATCCTCACAGGCTTGCTGCGCGGCGATTTAGGCTTCAAAGGCATCATTGTCACCGATGCACTCGAGATGGGCGGCATCGCCCAAGGCTATTCGAGCGGCGAAGCCGCGGTGCTCGCGCTGGAGGCGGGCGCCGATGCGTTGGTGATGCCGCCCGATCCCGAAGCCGCGGTCAAAGCCATCCTGGCCGCTGTGCAAAGCGGACGGCTCACCCGAGCGCGCATCGATGAGAGCGTCGCGCGTCTGCTGGCCGCTAAGGAACGCGCCGGCCTCGACCGCCGCCGCGTAGTGGACCTGGAAGCCATCAGCGATCAGATCGGCGCGCCTGAAGACCAGGACCGCGCGCAGGAAGTAGCCGACCGCGCCGTCACGCTGGCTAAGAACGATGGCAGCTTGCTGCCTCTGCGCACGCCCGCCAAGGCCTGCTTCCTGACACTGGCCGAAGGCCATTACTCCAGTGAAGGCCAGGAGTTCGCGCAGGAAGTTCGACGCCGCGAAAAAGCCGCGACCGCGATGGCCTTAGACGCCTCCATGCCTGTCCCCACGCTGGACGCCGCCGTACAAAAAACCGCGGATTGCGACACATTGGTGGTCGCTGCCTTCACGTCCGTGGCAGCCTACCGCGGCGACGCCGGCCTGGGCGGTGAACTTCCGCACCTGCTGGACACGCTCTTCGCCACCGGCAAGCCTGTGGCATTGGTCGCCCTGGGCAATCCCTATATCGTGCGCACCTTCCCCAAAGCCGCCGCCTTCCTGCTAACCTTCAGCACGGTCGTTCCGTCGGAAACCGCAGCGGTCAAGGCCCTGTTCGGCGAAATCCCTTTCCGCGGGCATTCGCCCGTTTCGATCCCCGGAGTCGTGGAACTCGGCGGCGGCATCACCGCGCCATGATCGCCACTACTCATACCGCAATGCATCCATCGGATCCACCGACGACGCCCGGCGCGCGGGAATCAGTGTGGCCAGGACACAGGTCATGGCCAGCAGCAACGTGACACCCGCAAACGCCAGCGGGTCGTGTCCGCTGCCCTCTGCCCATTTCGACAAAATCCGGCTGAAGACGAGACTGAGCACGATCCCGCCGGCGATCCCGGCTAGAACGCTGCTCGCGGTCGAGCCGAACACAATGCCCAGCACATGCCCGCGCGTGGCGCCCAACGCCATGCGGAGGCCGAACTCATTCGTTCGCTGCGCCACGCCATAGGAGACCACGCTGAAAAGTCCCGCCGCGGCCAGCACCAGGGCTACCAGCGAGAAGCCGCTGAACAGCGCCGCCACCAGCCGCCCGTAAGCGTATTCGTTCTCATGTTGAATCCACTGTTCCAGGTCGCGAGTCTGGCCGAACACCTGTTGATCCGGATCCACCGCCTTCACCTCGGCGCGCACTTGATTCAGTAATGCCAGCGGTGTGGCGCGGGCCCGCACCAGAATCTGCGTCCAAACGTTCATTTGCAACGTGAAAGGCACGTACACTGACGGCTTGATGGGCTTGCGCAAGCCGTCATTGCGCGCGTCCGCAACCACGCCGATGATCTGCAGCCAGCTATTGCTGTCCGGCACGGCCTGCGAAAAAGGCGGTTCCGCTTTCAGATCGGGCAGCCGCACTTGCTTCCCCAGCACGTCGCCGTTCGGCCAGTATCGCCGCGCCATGGTCTGATTGATGACCGCCAGCCGCGCGCCGCGCGCGATCTCCGCCTCGTTCCACAGGCGGCCTTGCAGCAGCGGGATGCGCAGAACCTCAAAATACTGGGAGTTGATGAAGTTCGTGCGCACCTGCTCGCGTTGCGCCGCAGGTTGCCCGAAGATCTCGAAGGATTGATCCCAACCGTTCGACGGCGGCGTTGCATTCGTCGAGATGCCCGCCGACACTACTCCTGGAACGGCCGAAACCCGGCGGAAGAGTTGCTGAAAATAATTGGCGCGGTCCTCCCAACTGACGTGCGCGTTCTGGTGTACGGGAATGCCGACCGACATGGTGTTGCGCGGATCGTAGCCCAGGTTGACGCGAATCAGCCGCACGAAGCCGTTGATAGCCGCCGCCGCGGAAGTCAGCAGCAGCAACGTCATCGCGATCTGGCCGGCCACCAGCGCGCCGTGCATGCGCTTGCCGTGCGCGCTGCCCACCGACCGCCGCGAGCCGGTCTGCATCAGCCGTGCCACTTGCGGGCGGGAAAACTGGTTCGCCGGCGCGAGCCCCGATAATACGCCAGTAATGATCCCCATGGCGCAGCTGAACGCCAGAACCGGCAGGTTGATGGCGATCGCCACTTCGTGCGGAAACGAATACTCCGGCAGCCAGCGCATCAATAGCGGCAGTAACCGGTACGCCAGGGCGACGCCGGCGGCCGCGCCCACAAGAGACAATGCCAGCGCCTCGGTTAGTAGCTGGCGATAAATGCGCCCACGGCTCGCCCCTATGGCGCTGCGCACGGCCAACTCATGCTGGCGCGCCGTCCCGCGCGCCAGCAGCAGAATCGACACGTTGGCGCAACCAATGAGGAGCAGCAGCGCGACTGCGGCAAATAGCAACGCCAGCGACGGGCCCAGGTGTTCCAGGAACTGGTCGTTCAGCCCTTTCAGGCGCACCCGGAACTTTTTCGGGAAATGACTGGGAGTTTCCTTGGCGAACTGCTCCAGCAGCGGCTGCAACTCGGCGTTCGCCGCCGCGTGCGTGACTCCCGGCTTCAGCCGGATGAGCGCACCTAGCGTAATGCTCGCATCGTTGGTGATCTTGAGCGGCAGGTAGACGTCGGCGTCTTCCCACGTAAATCGCGACGGCAGGACCCCGACAATAGTGTAGTTCTTGTGCACCAGTTGCAGCGTGCGCCCGATCACCGAGGGGTCGCTGTTGAAGTGCCGCTGCCAGAACAGATAACTCAGCACCACCACCGGCTCCGGGTCGCGGCCTTCTGGAGCGTCCGAAGGAATGATCGTGCGGCCCAGCAGCGCCGGCACGCCGAAATGGATGCCTGCATTGGCCGACAGCTGAGTAGACGGAACATCCTGCGGCAGCTCTTCATCGGTCGTGGTCAGGTTCCATGTGCCCCAAAACGCAGCCACGCTCTCGAGGCACTTGGCCTGTTGCAGCAGCTTGAGCTGCGGCCCGGTTACGCTGATCCACCAATCGTCGCCGCTGTCCTTGACCACCACCAGGTGGACCATGCGGTCGGCGCCCTGGTAGGGAAAAGGGTTCGCCAACAGGCCGTAAACCACGCTGAAGACCGCGGTGGTGGCGCCGATTCCGAGGGCGAGCGAAATAATCGCCGTGAGCGCCAAGCCGGGTTTCCGGCGGAACTCGCGGAGGAAGAACACCAAATCTTGCCGCACTTAGTTTAGACGCCGCAACTTCGCATCGGTTATTCGCGCCGGCATTGGTTAGAGTAGTGGGGTGGCTCGATGTGCTCTGCTGGTGCTCCTCTGGGCCGCCGCGTTTGCTCAGTCCGATTGGCCTTCTTACGGCAACGACCCTGGCGCCATGCGCTTTTCGAACTTGCGCCAGATCGATAGCGGCAGTGTCACCCGCCTGCAGCCCGCCTGGACGTTTCGCACTGGCAAACCGGGATCGGAAGCCGTGCCCCTAGTCGTGGACGGAGCGATGTATGTCACGGCTCCCGACGGCGTCTATGCCTTGGTACCCGAAACCGGCGAGTTGCTGTGGAAGTACGAGGCCGCGCCGGTGGCTCTCCGGGGCTTGGCGTATTGGCCCGGGGGCGTTGGACTACATGCGCGCGTGTTCGCCGGCAACGGACCTTTCCTGCTGGCGCTGGATGTGACCACCGGAAAACCCGCGCCCGGGTTCGGAAACGAGGGCCGCGTGGATTTAAAACGCGGCGTACTGGGCGAACTAAAGGACGGGCGCTACGCTCTGGAGTCGCCGCCCGCGGTGTTTGGCGATGTGCTG
>Ga0335077_10003347_pt1 | contig 19339 bp, 24 predicted proteins | sample Lox_Sample_31_FD_207151 | JGI IMG/M metagenome (GOLD analysis project Ga0335077, IMG submission 207151) | Soil microbial communities from Loxahatchee National Wildlife Refuge, Florida, United States - Lox_Sample_3.1 | ecosystem: Environmental > Terrestrial > Soil > Wetlands | place: USA...
CCGTCGTGGCGTTCCTGGGCCTGTTCTTGCTCCCGGCCATCACTCCCCGCCTTGACAGCAGCGTCGGAGGGCTGGTCGAGAGGCTGCTGATAGGGTCGATACTCGCTTGGATGCTCTCGATCTCCCTCCCGATGCTCGGACGGCGCAAACCGCCCTGAGCGTCACGCCCTAGTCTGCCTGGGGGCCTGCCCCTCTACGGGGCGGAGCTCCGTGAGCAGCCTCTCGCACACAGTGCAGACCGAGACCTCGCGGGGAAAGTCCTTGAACTTGACAGACCTGAGCTTCCAGACTGGCCTCGCGTTGCTCGCCGCCGCCCTCGCCCTCTCCCGGGCCTCGAGCTGTAGCTCGTAGTAGAGCGCGCCAGTCTCCTTGAAGTAGTCGATGCCGTCGACCAGCTTCAGTCCGCGGAGTCTCGCTATGTAGCCGAGCCTCTGGTACTCGACGTCGTGGAGGTCCTGCTCCCTCTTGAGCTTCCTGTTCGTCTTCTTCTCGAACTCGTTCAGCCTCGCAGCTATCGAGGCGCGTTGCGACTCGTCCACCGCCACCCCCCCGATCCGTATCGGCGCCCCCTTCCTGACCGCGAGCGAGACCTCGTCCAGGTCCCTCACGGTGTTCCTTCCCTCCTCGAGGAGGGTGCTAAGGAACTTCATCGACTTGAACTGGTCGGCGTTCTGGAGGACGAAGGCGAGGTCGAAGTCCTTGAAGGCGTCTGGGACGCCCTCCCTCCACTTCGCCGAGTTCGTCGCGAGGGCCTCCATCGCGGCCTTGGTCGCCGCTATCTCCCTGGCGATCCTCGCCTCGTCCTCGGTGTCGCCGCTGAGTGCCAGGCTCACCTCGCCGGTCGTCCTGCCGCACAACCAGCACGCCTGCCCCTCCTCGGCTGGCGCTGACGCAGCGGTCTCGTTCGGCATTGCCGCGTCTCTGGGCGACACCGTGGGGAGATAAGGCTATCACGCGGCTCTCCGCCGGACCAGGAGGCTTGGCAGACGTGCGGGTCCGGCGGAGCAGCCTCTCCAGGACATCCAGCATCCTGATGATGGCCCTCGGGGTCTTCTCCTGGCTCTTCGTCCAGAAGACGCTGGGCATCGCGCTGATAGCGCTGGGGGTGGCGATGTACTTCGTCCACGAGCGTCTCAGCAAGCGACCGCCTCCCCCCGAATCCTAGCCTACCATCGCGAGCCCGCCTCACGGTGGAGCCGCCACAACTCGTCGCTCGGGGCGGTCGCGACGACCTCCTCCGACGAGCCCCTCCTCAAGACCACCTTCCTGCCGGCGAACGTGCCTATCTGGGTCGCGACAGACCCTGCCGCCGCGACCGCGTCGCGCACCTCCACCTCCCTCCCTCGCTCGACGGCGAGGAGGAGCGTACCCGAGCTGATCAGCTTGAGCGGGTCGGCCTTCGCGACCTCGCAGACCCCCGCGGTCTCCGGCGAGACTGGGATCTTCCCCCCTTCGACCTCCAGCCCCAGTCCCGAGGCCGTCCCCATCTCGAAGAGCGCTCCGAGGACTCCCCCCTCGGTGCAGTCGTGCATAGCGTGGACGGCCCCGGTGGCATAGGCGCCGGCCGCCTCCTTGACCACGCTCATCTTCCGGAAGTTCGCCTCCGCCGCCTCCGCGAGCCTCGTGCCGAGTCTCGCCTTCATCCTCCTCTCCGCGGCGAGTATCGCCGTCCCCTCCACCCCCGCCGTCTTGGTCATCATCAGCGAGTCGCCCTTCTTGGCCCCGGCGGCGGTCACGTAGGAGTCGGCGAGCGCGAACGCCGTTGTGACGACAATCGGCCTGTGCATGCCCAGGCTCACCTCCGTGTGGCCCCCGACGATCGAGATACCGAGCGCCCTCGCGGTCTCGTCCATCTCCGACGAGAGGACGCGGACGTCCTCCTCCTTCGCCTCCTCGGGCAGGAGGATGATGGATTGGATGAACTGAGGGCTGTTCCCGCTGGTCGCGACGTCGTTGGCGCTGACGTTGACCGCGTACCAGCCGACCCTCTCCCGGACGCCCGTGATCGGGTCCGAGGAGACGATCAAGAACCTAGGGCTGGACCGCCGGCCGAGCCTGACCACCCCGAAATCGAGCCCCAGCGCTGGCTCGACCACGACGTCGGCCGACCTCGCCCCCGTCATGCCGAAGAGGTACCTCTCCATCAGCTCGGGAGGGAGCTTCCCCAGCGAGAGCCTCCGCGGTGGACTGGGCAAATCGGGGCCGTGCAAAGGCGGAGCGCTTTTTAGCTTTATTCAGCGCTCGAGGAGGGACCTCTGCAGGAGGATGGGCGCGTCGTAGAAGAGAGCCATGGCGATGCCGTCCGACGCCCTGTACCCTCTGAGGAGCATGTCCTTCCCCCTCCCCGCGAACTGGAGGTCTGAACGCAGGACGTTCCCCGAGGGGTAGACCTCGACCCCCGCCAAATGGAGCCCCGCCTTTTCGGCGAACTCCTCGATCATGTTGTAGACAGATGGTATCGACGAGCGGTCCCCCTTGTCGAACCTCGACATGTGCATCGCCGTTTCGCCTGAGAACGCCCGCATGGTGAAGCTCTCGTCGGTGGAGGTCTTGAGCAGCACCAGGCCCTCGAGCCCGTCCTCGTCGGCGAACCCCACCTCGGCGACCTTGACCGGGACGAAATCGGTAATCTTCGTCTCTGCCATCGCGGCGAAAAATTCGCGCGCCCTTCTAATAAATCCTTACGGAGGTGCCGAGAAATCTTTCTTGAGCGCCCGGATGGACTTCGCGGTCGCGGTGAGGCCGTCCCGGAGCTCCTTCCTCTTCCCGTGCTTGAGCGCGACCGTTATCAAGTTCACCCACCCCTGGAGCTCCCTCATCCTCCCCATCGTCCTCGGGGACAGCCTCGCGAGCTTCCCTATCTCGTTGTTGAGGACGAAGATGTCCTGGAACGCCCGGTCCTTGGCCGCGGCGTCTCCGTCCATGGCCTCCGCAGCGGACGCCCTGACCACGAGGAACGCCGACTCTATGCTCTGGACGCTCTCGACCAATCGACCTCACTCCGTCCGGGCCCGGCCGTTCGTCACTTGGCCTGTGGCTGCTGCTGGTTCTGCGGCTTGTTGACTTGCTTGTTGACCGCGTCCGCGAGATAGTGCCCCTTGACGATGACCTTGACGTCCTTCACGCCCTTCACCTGCTGCGCGTAGGTCTTCATGTCCTGGGAGATCTTGAGCGCGAAGATGGGAGGGCAATAAGGCGTCGTCGCGTGGTACTCGATGTTCACGTTCCCGTCCGTCACCTCGAGCTTGTCGATGAGGTTCATCTCGACTATCGGCATCCCTATCTCGGGGTCGACCACCTTTGCGAGCTGCTTCTGGACCTCCTTGAGGTCGACTTGCTCTACTGCAGACATCTGAAAAGTCATGCGTTTTCGGAGTTATTTAGGGGTTTTCGGGCCAGACCTCAACCGTAGATGCCCGTCCGCTCCCTCGGGATTTCGGGCAGGCCCACCCTCGCCTCCTCGGTCTCGATCTCCTTGGCCCTCGAGAGGAGCTCCTTTGTGTCCACGTGGAACTCTGCCATCTCGGAGAGGACGCGGACGATCTCGATGACCGACTTCGGGTGGGGCCTGGGCTCTCCGTGGTCGACCCCGATCTTGTAGCCCCGCATCCCGTAGTCGCCGGCCATCCCGACGATGAGGTTCGAGAAGAAAGGACCAGGCTCGCTCTTCGTCACGGTGACTCCGAGCTTCTCGAGCTCCTTGACCCCCTCGCCGTCCGACGCGAACCCGACTGGCCTGACGGGCGCCCCGGCGGGAGTCGGGGACTCGGACCACCTCGCCCCGACCGAGAAGACCTCCCTCGCCCCGAGGTCCCGCGCGAACGAAAGGACGCTGTGGGCATACTCTTGCTGGTCGTCGAAGGGAGAGCCGTCGCCCGCCAGCATTATCACCCGGCGCTTTCCCGCGTACGAGTAGAATTCGTTGGAGTGGAGCCTCGACGTCCCGTCCTCCTCGACGACCACCTCAGGAGGGAGCCCCGAGGAGTACAGCCTGGCGAACCTCTCAAACGCCAGCTGCTTGAGGAGGAAGTTCGCCGTCTCCCTCGCGTGCGAGTACAGCCCTTGGTACTGCGGGGCCATCGTCGAGAGCGCGACGACAAAGATCGAGTCCCCGGCCTCGGGCATCCGCTCAACCTCAAGCCTCTCCCACATCGCGAGGTCAGGCAGAGAAGCCGCCGCGTCCGATAAAAGAGCATCGGCTCGAGTGTCCTCAGCGCCCCGCCTTGGCGGTCAAGTAGTACCTCCCTCCGAATGACCGCAGCTTCACCCTCGTCCCCAGACACCTGGTGAGGTTCTTGCTCGTCAGCGTCTCCGCGATCGTGCCTGAGCTGACGACGCGCCCCTCCCTGAGGAGCAGGGCGTGAGTAAAGCCGGGCGGGACGTCCTCTGTGCGGTGGGTAACCTCGATGAAGCACGTCCCCTCCTTCCTCGAGAGGATGGCGGAAAGCCCCCTGAGGAACCTCTCCCTGGAGGCGATGTCCAGTCCCTCGCACGGCTCGTCCAGCACAAGGAGCTTCGGCCTCGCCATGAGCGCGCGAGCGATTGCGACCCGCTGCCTCTCACCCTGGGAGAGCTCAGAGACCGCCTTCCCGCCGTGCCGCAGGCAACCGACCGAGCGGAGGAGCGACATCGCCTCGGCGACCTCCTCCTCGCTCGCTCTGACCCAGAGCCTGGTCGAGCCGAACCTCCCGCTCAGGACGAGGTCGAGGACCTTTACGTCGCCGCGAATCATCCGGTCGAGGAACGAGCTGACAAGCCCCGTCTCCTTCCTCAGCTCGCGGAGGTCCGACTCCCCGAACCTCCTCCCGAGGACCGCGACCCTCCCGCTCGACGGCCACCTGTACCCGTTGACGATGCTCAGGAGGCTGGTCTTCCCCGCCCCGTTGGGCCCGATGACCACCCAGTTCTCGCCGGGCATCACCCTCCAGTCCACATGGCTGAGCACCCTCTTCCCGTCGAGGACTAGGCTGACGTCGGACAACAAAAGGACCGGCTGGGGCCTTGCCAAGCTCCCGGCGTCCGCGCGGCGCGGCCGCTTTAACCATTAGTCTCGCACAGGGTCAAAGAAAGGATAACAACTTCTCTCGACGGGGTTGCGCGAGTTGGAACTCGTCGAGCTCGCGAAGTCCCTCGTCTCGTTCAGGACCGAGATCCCCCCGGGGAACGAGGAGGGCTGCGCCAGGTTCCTCCATGACCACCTAGCCGATCTCCACGCGAAGGGCGCCGAGGTCAGCCTCCACAGGTTCGAGCTCGAGAGGGCGAACGTGGTGGCGAGGTTCGGGCCGAAGGAGCCGGGCCTCCTCCTCGGCGGCCACCTCGACGTCGTCCCCGCGGGCGACGAGTCCGCGTGGTCCTCGCCTCCGTTCGAGGGCACGGTCAAGCGGGGGAGGCTCTACGGGAGGGGCTCCGCCGACATGAAGGCCGGGCTCGCGGCGATAATCAAGGCGGTCGAGAAGGCCGCGAAGTCTGATCTGAAGCGTGGCCTCCTATTCGTAGGGACGGCCGGGGAGGAGGTGGGCTTCGAGGGGCTCAAGGCGCTCTACGCGTCGAAGCGCCTCCCTGACGGTGCCGCCAAGGTCGGGGTGCTCGGCGAGCCGACGGGCCTCCGCCCCGTCAGGGCGCACAAGGGCCTCGCCGACTTCCGCATCACTGTCAAGGGGAGGAGCGGCCACGCCAGCAAGCCCGAGCTCGGGGTCAACGCAATCGAGAAGTGCTCCAAGATCATCGAGGGCATCGCGCACTGGAACAGAGCGATCGCAAACGCACCAGACGAGGACCTCGGCCCGACGATCGCGACCTCGACCGTGATAAAGGGCGGCACCAAGAGCAACGTCATCCCCGGCTCCTGCGAGCTGATAGTCGACTCGCGCTGGATACCCGCGCACGGGACGGCGTACGTCCAGCGGGCGCTGGACTCCCTGGTCGCCACACTCAAGAGGGATGACCCGTCGCTTGAGGCCGACGTGGAGCTGATGTACGACAGCCCCGCCCTCAAGCTACCAAGAGACCACTTCGCCGTCAAGCTCGCAGAGTCAGTGAGCGGCGCGAGGTCCGAGGTCGCCCCCTACGGCACCGAGGCAGCACTGTACTCGCTTCACGGGACCCCCTCGCTCGTCCTGGGGCCGGGGAGCCTCAATCAGGCGCATATCGTCGACGAGTACGTCGACCTGTCAGAGGTCAAGGCGGCCCATGCGATCTACTCGAAACTCATCGAGTCCGTCTGCCGCGCCTAGCCTCAGACGAAGGTGAAGGCGCTCCCGATGAGATAGAGCAACCCCGCCGCCAGCGCGCCTATCGCAAGGGTCTCCATCCCGCTCCGCAGCGGCTTCCTCTTGACGATTCTTCCCTTCCATTCGCCCGCCGCGAAGAGGAATGCAAGGGAGAGGACGACAGAGGCCGCGACGGCCGAAGACTTGGGCGAGACGAGATAGTATGGCGCCAAGGGGACCAGCGCCCCGACCAGGAAGGAGAGCCCGATGACACCCCCCAGCCTCCACGGGCTCTGCAGGCTGTGCCTGTGGATGTGGAGCTCGTTGACGAGCATGTCCTCGAGGAACTTGTCCTTGTTGGTAAGGAGCCTCTCCACCACCGTATCCGCCTCCTTCTCAGTCAGGCCCTTGTCCAGGTAGATCTTCTTCAGCTCCCAGACCTCCTCATCGGTCTCGTTCTCGAGCTCGTACGCCTCCCGCGCTGCGTCTGCCCTGAACAGGTCGACCTCAGACCTCGCGCTGAGCACGCCCCCGAAGAACATCGAGACCGACCCCGCGAGCATCGCGGCAAGCCCTGCGAACCTGATGAGGGCGTCGCCCGAGACCGCGCCGCTGAAGCCCGTGAGGAACGCGAGGTTGGTGATCAGCCCGTCGGCGAGCCCGAGGGCCGAGGAAGAGATCAGGCCCCTGCCGGCGATGTGAGGGTGCTTCTCGACTGGGGAGTCCCCAGGCGGAGCCGGCCGGCCGCTCTCTTGTTCCATCCTGACTGACGTCCGTTCAAGCCTCGAAGACCTTATAGCGTTTTGCTGGTCTCAGGCTTATAACGCTCGACCCGGGCACGTCGTCGCTGAGATGTCCCTCCTGGACAGGCGGGGCGACTACTCCTGGCCGCCGACCACCTTATCTGACCTCAACCTGATCCTCGACAAGGCGGTCGTCGCCGTCGGCCAGGACATCGGGGTCACCGTTGGCTTCCGCGTGATGGGCGGCCTGAGGGAGTCATTCGCGCCCAACGTCTGGACGATGGCGTGGGAGGACAACGACAAGCTCGTCAGGCTGATGATGACCACCACCGTCTCTTCGGGGAGGAAGCTCGAGGACACAGGAAAGGAGGTGAGGCGGGCGAGGTTCTACTGGAGCCGCGACCCAGACCTGCCCTACAGGATCTGGGCCGCCATAGTCCACGAGGAGGGCGGGGCGCCGATCATACCTGTCAGCGTCGAGGACGCCAAGTCCAAGTTCCTGGACGTCACCAAGCGCTTCGAGATACCCGCCTCTTCGCTCGGCAAGGGCAGCCACAAGCTCGAGGCGAAGGTCGAGGTCTCCTGGGGTCGGAGGACCTACATCGAGAAGGGCAAGGCTTCGGCCAGGTCCAAGCCAGTCCAGGTCAAGGTCGAGTAGGCCCTAGACGGTAAGGACGATCTTCCCAAAGTGCTCGCTCTTCTCCATCCTGACCTGGGCGTCTTTCGCCCTGCTCAGGGGCATCGAGATGTCCACCACCGGCCTCAGCCTTCTCTGCCTGAACAGGTCTAGGACCTTGAGGAGCTCCGCGCTCCCTCCCATGTAGCTCCCGAATATAGCGACCTCCCTGCTGAAGACGTACCTGATGTCGGTGACCGCGTCGTACCCCGTGGTCGCCCCGCAGGTCACTATCCTCCCTCCCTTCGCGACCGCCCTGATGCTCTCGTCCCACGTGGCCTTGCCCGGGTGCTCGACCACCACGTCGACGCCCTTCCCCTCGGTGTACTTCCTGGCCTCCTCGGATATCTTCGCCTTCTTGTGGTTGATGGTGTAGTCCGCCCCCAGCTCGACGGCCTTGCTCAGCTTGTCCTCGCTCCCCGCCGTCGCGACCACGTTCGCGCCGAACGCCTTTGCGATCTGGATCGCCGCTATCCCGACGCCCGACCCCGCCCCCAAGACGAGGACTGTCTCCCCCGCCCTGACCCCGGCCTTGGTCACTAGCATGTGGTACGCGGTCAGGAAGACCACGGGCACGGACGCCGCCTGGACGTAGTCCATCCTCTCCGGCTTTGCTATGACGTTCCTGGACGGGACGGCCACCAGTTCGGCGTAGCCGCCGTCCACGTCATTCCCGATGATGGAGTACCTGCGGCACTGGTTGTCCATCCCGCCTAGGCACTTTTCGCACCTCCCGCACCCGACCCCCGGGCTGACTATGACGTCCATCCCCTTGCTCACCTCCTTCTCCTCGGGCGAGACCTCCTCGACGACGCCCGCAATGTCGCACCCGGGGATGTGGGGCAGGGCGGGCTTGGAGTACGGAGGCCCTATCCTCCCCCAGATGTCCAGGTGGTTGAGGGCGCAGGCCTTTACCCTGACGAGCGCCTTGCCCGGCGCGGAGATGACCGGGTCGGGCGCGTCCTCGTACCGCAGGACCTCCGGCCCACCGTGCTCGTGGAACCTGACCGCCTTCACGAGGGTCCCCCGGCCTTCTTCTCCCTTATACGGGCTATTCCTCTTCTCCCTTCATCCGGGTGAAGACCAGGCCGAGCCCGAACCCTCCCACTATCCCGAAGAGGTGGGCGTAGATGTTCACCCCCGGCCCCGAGCTGGCGACGAAGATGAATGCCGCGTACATCAGCGCGAGGACCATGCTCGCCAAGTTCCTGTTCCTCGCGGCGTACGACCCTATCAGCCCGAATATCGCCCCCGACGCCCCTCCAGTCGCCACGTCCGAGGGTATGAGGACGAGTGAGAGGGCGTTGCCGAGGAGCCCCGCCCCGAAGTAGATGGCGAGGTACTCGCCCCTCGAGTAGGCGATCTCGTTCAGCCTCCCGAAGTAGTAGAGGGCGTACATGTTGAAGGCGATGTGGAGTATGTCGAAGTGGACGAACATCGCCGTCACCACCTGCCAGTACGCCCCGGCGAAGAAGTCCGAGCCCGTCTGCGCGAGGACGGCGTAGAGAGGGTCGCCACCGACGAGGAGCGCGGCGTAGACGACCACGTTCGCCGCTATCAGGGAGTACGTGACGAGGAACGAGTAGCCCTGGCTGTACCTGATTGGGGAAGGTATCATCAAGGGCCTTGGGCCGCCACCCGAGGGTTTGCTTAAGAAGCCTTAGGGGGATTAGTTTCATCCACCTCTCCTCCAATCACGGTTAAATACAATCCGGGCATGAAATTTTCTTCTGCGGATGAGCTTCCATCGCTCCCTGATCAAGAACGAGAACCCGCTACTCTCGTCATACATCCCAGAGGCCATCCCGCACAGGGGCGTCCAGATGCGGGAGCTCGAGGCCTACTTCCAGGGGGTCGCTGAGCAACCCCAGAGCGTCAGCCAGAACGTCCTCCTTCACGGTCCCGTAGGGTCGGGCAAGACCCTGCTGGCCAAGAAGCTGGGCGTCTCGGTCGAGAGGAAGGCGAATGCATACGGCAACCGCGTCAAGTTCCTCCACGTCAACTGCAGGATAGACAGGTCGCTCGTCGCGATATTCCACAACGCCCTCAAGAGCCTCGGGCACTCCTACCCGTCGAGGGGCTTCTCCTTCGAGGAGCTCCGCCAGGCCCTCTTCGAGGTCCTGAGGAAGGACAAGATACACCTCGTGGTCGCCTTCGACGAGGTCGACTCCCTGGTAGGCTCCGACCCAAACTCGCTCTACACGATAACCAGGATCAGGGAGATATCGCAGGACGCCCAGTCGTTCTCCTCCATCCTGATCTCGAAGAACCTCAACTACGTCAAGATGGTCGACCTGAGCACCATCAGCTCGGTCTCCTGGAACACGATATTGCTCGACCCCTACTCCCCCGACCAGCTCTACGACATCCTCCTCGCGAGGAGGGAGCTCGCGTTCCGCGAGGGGAGCGTCGACGACGAGGTGCTCAAGATGGTGGCGGAGGTCGCGGGCGTGTACGGGGACGCGAGGTACGCGATCGAGCTCCTCTACAGGGCCGGCAAGAAGGCCGAGATCGCCTACTCGCCCAAGGTCATGCCAGAGCACGTGAGGAGCGCGCAGGGCGACCTCCTCCCAGACTTCCGGAAGGAGGAGCTGGCCTACCTCGACGAGCACCAGCGCATCATGCTAAAGGCCATATCGCGGACGCTCAAGAACAGCGCCTCTCCGCTGGCGACCATAGGCGAGGTCGAGAAGAACTACAACGCAATATGCGAGTCGCAGGGCATAGCCCCGAACCACCACACCCAGGTCTGGAACGACATCAACGAGCTCGCGAGGAAGGGCATCATCGACACGCAGCTCTCGGGCAAGGGGTTCAGGGGGAGGACGACGATGATAGGCATCTCGAGGGTCTCCACAGAGCAGCTGATCCAGGAGCTGCAGAAAGAGGCGTAAGAGGGGAAGATGGACGACCACGGCAAGAAAGGCGCCGCGCCAGCCTAGCCAGGCTCCCTCGGTCGAGGACCTGTTCAACTCCTACGGGCGCGTCAGGATAATGGGCGTGATGATGGAGAGCAACGAGCTGAACATCTCCGAGGTCGCGCGCAGGTCGGGCATATCCCACTCCTCCGTCGAGATACACCTCGGGGTGCTGGTCGAGCAGGGCCTCCTGACGGAGAAGAGGTTCAACCGGATAAGGATCTTCAAGGTCAACCACTCCAACCCCTACACCAACGCCGTGGGCAGGTTCCTCTCGGAGTGGAGGGCCATCTCATCGGGCTCAGGCCAGGCCGTGGCCAGGGCCTTCAGCTAGCCTCCAGGTTCTTCCCGAAGGTCTCCGCGTACTGGTCGTAGACCTCCTTGTCGGGAGCGTGGTCCCCGCACAGGCAGTACGTCGAGACCCTCGTCCTGTCGCACCCGGCAAGGTACGGGCAGCCCTCGCAGGCCTCCTTGCCGCATATCCAGCACCTCAAGGTCACCTCGACCTCGACCCCCGCCGAGCGGAGCGTCCTTACGGCCGCCGGGAGGTCTGTCGCCGCATCGAACTTGAACCCCATCGACTTGTCGTACACCACGCCCTCGCGCCTTACGAGGGCGGCGAAGGTCTCTGTCCCCAGCCTCGGCAGGTCGAACCACGACCCGACGAGTATCCTCTTCGCAGCCATCTACCTGGCCGCCTCCTTCTGGAGGAACTTGTCGTAGGACTCGAGGAGGTCCTTGTCGGCGTCGACGCCCATGGACCGCTCTAGCTCCTCCCTGAACGGCTTCCTCGAGCTCATCGCGAAGACGTATGGCAGATCCTGCGTCCTCGCGCTCCTGCCGCTGGTGTGCGCCCTGGCGGCGTACCTGAGAGACATGTCCTTGATCTTCTTCGAGTCGTTCCAGACCCTGACCAAGACCGGGAACGGCAGGTCGTCCTGGCCCGCGTGCTTCACGCCCCTCCCCCTCACGACGGGGTAGAGCTCCTCGACGAACAGCCTGTCCACGTACCTGAGTAGCCTCCACTCCCCGGCCTTCATCATCTTCCCCATCAGCAAGTCGGCCCTCGAGACGACCTCCAGCGCCTGGGCCAGCTCCTGCGGAGGCAGCCCCGACCTCATCACCGCTCTGTGGACCTCCCTGACCTTCTCGAACGGCGAGAGCGAGAGCGCCCTCAGCGCCCTGGCGGCCTCCTCCTTGGTCTCCGCCTGGAAGAACCCGTTGAACGCCTCTGTCTCGGTCAACTCCCTGTCCTTGTAGACGCTCGCCCTGTCTGCGACCCCCGCCGCGAAAGGCCTAGTCTGGAGGAGGCTGACGGCCTGCCTGACGTCGCCCCCTGCCTCAGCGACGTAAGCCTGGAGCTCCTCATCGGGCACCTCGACGCCCTCCTGCGATGCGATCTCCCTGAGGTACATCTCGACCTCCCTGGGGGGAGGCGGCCTGAACCTGAGGGCGAGGCACGACGACGCCAGCTTCTTGATCTCGTCAGCGTCGGGGTCGTTGGCCGCCATTACTATGGGGTTGAGCGACTCCTTGACGGATTCCTTGATGAACTCCACCGCCCCGTAGTCCGCCCTCCCCGCCAGCCCATCCACCTCGTCCAGGAATATCAGCGACCTCTCACCGAACAGGCTGACCGTCCCCATGGCCTCTCCCATCTTGGAGCGAAGGCGCTCCTTCGTCCTCACGTCGCTGGCGTTGAGCTCAATCAGGTTCATCCCCCTCTCCTTCGACAGCAGGTTGACCATCGTCGTCTTGCCCGTCCCAGGCGGCCCCATCAAGAGGGCAGCCTTGCTCCCGGCCTTCCATTTTGCGAGCCAGACCGAGAGCGCCATCCTGGCCTCCTCGTTCCCTATCATCCTCTCCAGGCTCTTCGGCCTGTGCCTCTCGACCCACAAGCTCAGAACGCCCCCCCGATGAAGACTATCAACCCCAGAAGCATCCCCATCAGGGCCGTCCTCTTGACCTTGAGCGCGCCCTGAGCGTCGGCGTGCCTGAGTATGCTGTAGGCGAGGTAGAGGAACGCGGCGTCCGGGAGGAGGACGCCGAACTCGTACAGGAGGTTGACCTTTAGAAGGAACAACGGAAGGTCGCTGGCGACGACCGCGGCGAGGAAGAAAAGCGCCCCCACGGCCGACGCGCTCTTGAGGCCGTGGACGGCCGCGTACGACCTGATCCCCCTCTTCTGGTCGCCAGGGACGTCTGCCATCGCCTTGACCACTTCCCTCCCTACGCCCGCGAGGAGGGACGTGAGCGCCATGAAGAGAAGCAAGGAACCAAGGACGTTTCCACCCGAGACCACCCCTCCGTAGACGAAGGGTATCGCCAGCGACGACGCGACAATCAGGTTGCCCAGAATGCCGTACTTCTTGGCTCGATAGTCGTAGATCCACGCGAGCAGGGCATAGAGCCCCGCGATGGCAACCGCGAGGTAGTCGAAGCTCCTCACAGCCGTGACCAGCCCCACGGCGAGCACGAAGAGCGCTATGCCTCTGGCCTCCTTCAGGGAGAGCGCCCCGCTGGGGAGAGGCCTCGTCGGCTGGTTGACCCTGTCGACCTCGATGTCGTAGTAGTCGTTGGCCACCATCGAGAACGCGCAAATTGCGAACCCTGTGACGAACCCCAGCGTGATCTGGACCGGGGAGACGCTCGAGGGCTTCGACACAAAGTACCCGATGATAACCGCGAATCCGATCATCGCGCAGTTGATGGGCCTCAGGATTGCGAGCGACGCCCTCAAGTCCAAGGTCCCAACGGACCTCTACTTGCGGAACGTCGCCTTGGTCACCCTGTAGTAGATGACCTCTCCGCGCCTCTCTATCACGGCGACTATCGCCTCCTTCCCCATCCTGACGATCTGCTTGACCGAGTCCCTCAGGTCTCCCAGGCTCTTCTCCGTCCCCTCGTCGAGCGCGAACACCACGAACTTCGCCGCCTTCGCCGGGAAGTCTCCCCTCTCGTAGACCCGGAGGTCTGTGCCGAAGCCGAACCCGTCTTTCACCACGTACCCCCTGCTCCTGAGGTCCCTGTAGATGATGAACTTGGTCCAAGAATCTTTGATCCTGGCCTGAGTGGCCTTCGCGAGCTCCTCGAAGGTCACGGCCTTTCCCTTCGCGTCCTGGAGCCGGAGCTTCGCAGAATAGAGGAGGTAGAGCGCCTCGAAGTCCTTGAGCTTGAGGGCGTCGCCCTGCCTCTCGCCGTACCCGACCTCCTCGAGCTCGCCGAACCTACCCGATTCCTCGACAACGACCGCCCCGCCCTTGTCTATCCTGGCGGGGATGGGGTCGCGCGCAGGCTGGGGCGGCTCTTCCCTCTCCTTCTCCTGCTCCTGGACCTCCATCTTCGGCCCGCGAACCTCCGGACCGATATTAAGGATTTCAAGGGCGAGGTGAGCTCCGCCTCAGTTCGAGGACGGATTCGAGGTTCAAGAGCACCACGAGGGCCCCCAGCGCAGCGTACAGCGCGGTCACGCTCGACGGGAGGTCCCCTCCCACCTCCAGGCTGGGGTGCGTGCTGACGATGAGGCGTAGGGCGACCCCGAAGGCACCCAGGACGGATGCTCCGGCGAAGCTCCAAGCCCTCCCCCTCCTGCAGTAGCGGACGAGGAACAGGCTGATGGCGATCATCGGGGCGACCAGCCCTGTCGCCAGGACCTGCATCTCGAGCGTGCCCGCCGCAACGGTGATGACGAACGCCGCCACGACGGCGACTACGAAGACCTCGAAGACGGCAGTCGCCGCCCTCATGGTGAGGCTCGGCGCCGGGTCCATCGTAGCGTGGGGCGAGCGCCCTGCGGCTACTTAAGCCCCGAGAGCTCGCACGCCGCGGAAAAATGCTTTAGAACTCGCCGGATTGCCGCCGCTCGTCTTGAAAGAGAACTTCTTCACGCTCCGGACTGTGATCTGGGATGAGGGACGAGTGAAGATGATCGACCAGACGCGGCTCCCCGGCCGGCTCGTCTACAGGTCGTACGACGGCTGGCAGGGGGTGGCCGAGGCCATAAGGACGCTCGTCGTCAGGGGGGCGCCGGCCATCGGGGTCGCCGCTGCCATGGCCGTGGCGGTCACAGCAACCAGGTCCAAGGCATCCGACCTGGACTCCCTGCGTCGGGAACTCGAAAAGGCAGCCGCTGGTCTCCGCGCCACTAGGCCGACGGCTGTCAACCTCTTCTGGGGGATCGACCGGGCGATGGGGGCTGCCTCCAAAGCCAGGACCCCAAGGGAGGCCAAGGACGCGCTGGTCAAGGAGGTCGTGCAGATGGCGGAGGAGGACGTCGCCGCCTGCAAGACCCTCGGGAGGTTCGGGGCCGACCTCATAGAGAGCGGGGACACGGTCATGACCCATTGCAACGCGGGAGCGCTCGCGACCGTGGGCTACGGAACCGCCCTCGGGGTAATCCGCGCGGCTAGCGAGCAGGGCAAGTGCGTCAAGGTCGTCGTCCCGGAGACCCGGCCCGCCCTCCAGGGCTCGAGGCTCACGGCGTTCGAGCTCGTCACCGACGGGTTCGACTGCAAATTGATCTCCGACACCGCCGTCGGCTCGATGATGCAGTCCGGGAGGATAGACAAGGTCGTGGTGGGCGCCGACAGGGTGACCAAGGACGGCTACGTCTTCAACAAGATAGGGACTTACCAGGTGGCGGTCCTCGCGAACCGCCATGGCGTCCCCTTCTACCCGGCCGCGCCGTCGTCGAGCTTCGACCTCTCTCGGACGCACGACCAAGTGAGGATAGAGGAGCGATTCGCGGACGAAGTGGTGAAGATTCGCGGCAGGCGAATCGCTCCCAAGGGGGTCCCGGTCGCGAACCCGGCCTTCGACGCCACCCCTCCCGACCTCGTCACGAAGATAGTGTCCGACAAGGGCGTCATCGGCCAGCCCCTCGCCGAGACAATCACCTCGGTAATGCGTTGATAATGGAGCCCAGCGGAGAGGGCTCGGACCCGTCGCCTAGAACGTATCGGGTCGGTTCGGCCCCGGATTCTGGGCCTTTCCGCCTATGGAGTCCAGCCCGTCCGGGGCTCCACCTGACTCGGTGCGAATCCAACCTACGGATTCGAACGGCGGCCTCAGGGCAATGAAGGAATGCGGAACAAACCATCGCTACGCAATCGGCCGGGAAAACGCTTCCCCCATCTTTGAGACGGAGCCATCGTCCCACGAAGACGGGTTCTCAGCTCTGAGAGTCGTGTCCGTGCTTCCAATATCAGATCCAGCTCGAAGGCGGTCGAGGATGGGGATCGGGCAAGAGCTGAGGCAGCGTAAGGAGGCAGCGCACGCCAGGCTAGCTACGACTCTCGGGGAGGATAATCTGGCTCGCAGGGTTGAGGGTAGTCGGGCTCGCACGGACCTGGGGGAGGATGGTCGGGCTCGCATGGAATGTCGGGCTCGCATGGGTTAGCCTCCCTCTGGGTTATTGTTAGCTCGAACGGACTTGGGGGAGGGGGAGTTTGATCCGGCTCACAACCTTGTTCGGGCTCGCACCGTGTACTCGGTTCGCGTGGGAAGGTTTCCTTTTGGACTGGTTCTGGCTGGCACGGACTTGTGAGAGGTTGACTGGGCCCGCACTGAGTGTTAGGTTCGCGTGGAGCGTCCTGGATTGGACCTCGCCGCCGTAGGCTGCGGACGGTCTCTCGAAATGTTCGAATTTCGTCGCCACTCATCAGCGAGTCCAATCCCGCTGACGCGTTTCCCAGGGGCCAGAAGTGAGAGAACACGCAAGGATATGCTTGGCCATCGTAGCTGACGGAAAGCTGGTCCCGGCCGCAGCTGCCGCACATCTCTCCAAGTTTTGAGACAGGAGTTGCACTCCGCTCCCCTCGGCCGACGGCTCGCACCCTGTCTGTGCCGATCTGCGAGACACCCGCGTCCCTCAACATCTGAATCGTCTGATCCAGGCGGGCGGAATTCGCGTCCATCACTATGATGGCGACTCGGAGGCCCAAGCCCGCTCCCAGTGCCCAGCGTATAGAAGCCATGGTCCGTTCCATACTGCCTCTCTGCTGTGTGATCAGGTCGTGAACCTCCGGGTCCGCGGAGTAGACTGAGAACGCCAGGGACGTCCTACACCTGAGGAATGCCCGTTTGAGGTCCTCGGAGATGCTCGTTCCGTTGGTGAATACCTCGATTCTTTCGAATCCAAGGGAGTGCGCGTGTTCCACGAGCTGGCCCAGGCCCGGATAGAGTGTGGGTTCCCCGCCAATGAACTGCACTCTCTTGCACCCGAGTCGCGAAGCCTGGCGCAGAATCTCTACCCAGTCTTCCATTTGCATCTTCACGTTCAGGGGCCTGCTGGGACCGGAGTCAGCGTAGCAGTGGACGCAGCGAAGGTTGCACTTCGGCGTCAACTCGAGCCAAAGCATGCCAAACGTGTCGAGCGGAAGCTCTTCGAATCGTTTGGTCCGCTGCGGCGACTGCATGCTGGGTTATTGATGCCTCGACATTTATGCCTTCGGAGCATCCAGAAGCCTCCCCAAAAATCAAGACGTCAACAGATCGAGCACAGTGCGAGCTAGCTACACAGTGCCCCGGCTGGAGTAATACCAGCTGGGTGGAATCCCAGCCCCATTCGCCTCAGCAGGGCCAGGTGGTTCCGCGACAGCGGAGGGGGGTGGATATGTCAAGACCAAAGACCGTGACGCTGTCATGGACAAGTCCTGGATGACTGGAAGGGTCAGCGGCCCAGGATTCAAGGTTACCTTTCGAGGAGTGACCATGCTGCAAACGGCTTCACCAAAGTCGGCTGCAAGATTGAACAATTCTTACATGGTGTGGAAAGAGGAGAAGGACGAGAGTGGTAACTACACCTTCAACGGCTAGGAAGCGAGAGTTGCCAGCCCAAAGAAGAATTCGAAGAGACCTCAAGAGGCGCAGAGGTTCCTGTAATCCTGCCGCGAGTTGAGGAACCCCTTTTCATGCAAGCGGCTTGGACACTCACCAAGATGCACGTGTCTCAATCATTTCTTCCGACTGGCTATGAGCAGCAGGCGCGCCTCCTCCGGAATATCGGAGACATGAATCCACTGTGTCGTCGACCTCGAGCCAGTCCTCCTCCATGGGCCTTCCGCAGCTCCAGCAAAACCCCGAGCTTCTTCTCGTGGTTCTTGAGTCACCAGGGGCTTTCTACGAAGTCCTGTATGACCTCGCGCCTCAGTTCTCCGCTTTGCACAGCGACTTCTTTAACCGCAGCCTTATCCAAGGGGTTGCGGGCCCGTCGCCTAGCTCGGATATGGCACGGGGCTTCGGACCCCGGTACCGCGGGTTCAAATCCTGCCGGGCCCGCCAATTTTTTCGAGGTAGGTTTTTTCGGCGATGAGAATCGTGTTCCGGCTTTAAGAAGCACGGAGGCCTGTCTCGGATCGGTCGAAATGAGAATCCTGATAGTGGGCGCTGGCGTGATTGGTAGCTTCAACGCCGCGCGGCTAAAAGAGGCTGGCCAGGACGTCACCCTGCTGGCGAGAGGCCAGCGGCTGGCTGACCTGCGCGAACACGGGGTCGTTCTGGAAGACTACAAGACCGGAACGCGCACAACCACACAGGTCCCACTTGTGGAAAGGCTCGAGCCCAACGACGCCTACAATTTGGCCGTCGTCATCGTGCGCCGAAATCAGATTCCGTCGGTTCTTCCCATGCTGGCACAGAACCATCTCATCCCAAATGTGTTGTTCGTTGGGAACAACGCGGCAGGAGAGCAAGACATGATTGAGGCGCTCGGTAAACCGCGAGTGTTGGTGGGGTTTGTCAACGCTGGCGGGGAGCGCCTAGGCTACGTCGTCCGCTATGTGTGGCGCCACGATACACTCGTGCTCGGAGAGTTGGATTCCTCGCCAACGGCGCGCACGGACGCGATTGCGCACACGTTCCAGGGCGCCGGCCTTCCCGCAAAGGTGGTCAAGGGCATCGACGCGTACCTGAAGACACACGCCGCTGGGGTGCCTGCTTTGGCAGGGGCAATCTACATGGCTGGCGGGGACATCCGACAGCTCGCGCACACCCCTGAAACCGTGAAGCTGTACTTGCAAGCCTACCGAGAGGCCCTCCGCGCCTTGCGAGCTCTCGGCGTCCCATTGAGACCGCCCTCGAACCGGATTATCGAATGGGTGCCGGTGCCGATTCTGTTGCTACTCTTCCGCCGATTTTTCAATAGCCAACTTGCCGTTGTGGGAGGACAAGGCCACGCCGTCGCTGCCCCAGACGAGATGAAGGAACTCGCTGACGAATTCCGCGCAATATTCCGTCAGTCTGGCACGCCGTCGGCAGCAAGCGACATACTCTTTGCCGAAGTTGACGCTCGCTTCTCGGCGGACGCGAAAGGATGACAAGGTATTCAGGAAGAAATACGTGGATTCGAACCAAGGTCTCGAGGCGCGCGAGCCAGGTTCCTGGAGTCCATTTTGAGAACCTGTTTAGAGGCGGGTCCTGCCGGGCGCGCCAAACATTAGAACGCTCTGAGCTTATTTTGTCAGAATACGACTGAAATCTCGCTCTTCTATGGTTCTTCGATCCGAACTTGTGCTATTTCAGGGATTACTTCGTAGCAAATATCCGGCGCGCGGATGAAGTTTCCAATCCTTAGAATCATATTCTGGATTTATCTAGTCAGGCGACCCACAATTGAAATCGAGACGCACGCGACGTGGCTCTGCTTGAGGACATCATTAAGGTGGAAAACCTCGTCGTGGTCTACTCTGACGGGACGAAGGCTGTCGATGATGTTTCATTCAGCGTTAAGACGGGCGAGTTCTTCGGATTCCTCGGCCCGAACGGGGCGGGAAAGAGCACCATGATCAAGACGCT
>Ga0335077_10003349_pt1 | contig 19333 bp, 14 predicted proteins | sample Lox_Sample_31_FD_207151 | JGI IMG/M metagenome (GOLD analysis project Ga0335077, IMG submission 207151) | Soil microbial communities from Loxahatchee National Wildlife Refuge, Florida, United States - Lox_Sample_3.1 | ecosystem: Environmental > Terrestrial > Soil > Wetlands | place: USA...
CAAGGCCGCATTCAATCATCAGCACGTCTTTCTCGACCCGGCGCCGGATGCGCGCGCCGCCTTCGCCGAGCGAGCGCGACTCTTCGCCCTGCCGCGCTCCTCCTGGGAGGATTACGCTGCCGATAAAATCTCGCGTGGCGGTGGCGTGTACCCGCGCTCCGCAAAGGCGATCGCGCTGTCGCGCGAGGCGCAGAGCATGCTCGGCCTCGCGGCCGCCTCGGCCACGCCCCAGGAGGTGATCCGCGCGATCCTGCGCATGCCGGTCGATCTGCTCTGGAACGGCGGTATCGGTACCTACGTGAAGGCGAGCGACGAGTCCAACCTCGAGATCGGGGATCGCGCCAACGACGCGGTGCGCATCAACGGCGCCGAGCTCGGCGCGAAGGTGGTCGGTGAGGGAGGCAACCTCGGCCTATCGCAGCGCGGCCGCATCGAGTACGCGCTGCGCGGCGGCCGTCTCAACACTGATTTCATCGACAACTCCGCGGGTGTCAACACCTCGGACGTCGAGGTGAACATCAAGATCCTGCTGCAGCCCCTGCTGCAGGCTCCGCGCGCGCGCCTGACGCTCGCCGCGCGCAATCGCCTGCTCGCACGCATGACCGCTGAGGTCTCCGAGCTCGTGCTGCGCAACAACTATCTGCAGAGCCAGGCGCTCTCCACGCTCGAGCTGCACTCGCCGGCGCGCCTCGCCGAATATCAGCATGTGATCCGCGTGCTCGAGCGCACCGGCGAGCTGAATCGGGCCGTCGAGTTCCTGCCGCAGGACGAAGAGCTCGTCGAGCGCCGCAAGCGCGGCCTCGGTCTCACGCGTCCGGAGCTGGCCGTAGTGCTGTCCTACGGCAAGATCTGGCTGAGTAATCACCTGCTCGAGTCCGACGTGCCGGAAGATCCGTACTTATCGAACGAGCTGACGCGCTATTTCCCTGCGCCAATCCGCCGGCGCTTCGCCCCCGAGATTGCGCGCCATCGGCTGCGCCGTGAGATCATCGTCACGGCCACCACCAACAGTCTCATCAATCGCATGGGTCCTGCGTTCGTATTGCGCACGCAGGAGGATACCGGAGCCGCGCCCGCGCGCATCGCGCGCGCCTACACGGCCGCGCGCGAGATCTTCGACATGCGCACGCTGTGGGCGGCGATCGAGGCGGTCGATAACCGCATCTCGGCGCAGCTGCAGTACGCCATGATGTATGAGACCAGCCGGCTGCTGCGTCACATGACCTACTGGCTGCTGCTCGAGCGGCGCCAGGAGCTGCAGATCGATCGCGCCGTCGCCGAGCTGCGTGGCGGGGTCCGCGAGCTCGCGGCGAGCATCGTCGGTTGCCTCACGGGAATCCGCCGCGACCACTATCACGAAGCCTTCGAGCGTTACGAGGCCGGGGGTGTCGGCGCCGAGCTGGCGCGGCGCGTGGCCGAGCTCGACGCGCTCAACGCCGCACTCGACATCGTGGAGCTCGCGGCCGGAGCGGGCACGCGCGTGGCGCAGGCCGCGCACGTCTACTTCGACGTGGGCACCCGCATCGGTCTCGATTGGCTCTACGATCAGGTCGAGCAGCTGCCCGTCGAGGGTCCATGGCAGCCGATCGCGCGCACGGAAATGCGCTCCGGGTTACTGCGCACGCACCGGCGTGTGGCGGAGCGTGCGCTCGGGCGGCATCGTACTGGCTCACCGCATGCACTGGTGGATGCGTGGCTGGACTCCGCGCAAGAGCATGTCGCGTACTGGTGGAACATGCTCGGGGAAATGCGTGCGAGCGGCAGCGCCGACTTCGCCACGCTCTCGGTGGCTCTCGAATCGGTGCGCAAGCTCGCCGAGTCAGACAAGTGAGGACGTCATGAGCAAGCTGATCCTCGTGCGTCACGGACAGAGCACCTGGAACGTGGAGAATCTGTTCACGGGCTGGACGGACGTGGACTTATCGGCGACCGGATGCAGCGAAGCGCTGCATGCGGGGCGGCAGCTGCTTGCGGAGGGCATCAAGGTCGACCTCGCCTTCACGTCGGTGCTCAAACGTGCAATCCGCACGCTCTGGATCATGCTCGATGAGATGGATCGCATGTGGGTTCCGGTGGAGCGCTCCTGGCGTCTCAACGAGCGTCACTATGGCGCCCTGCAGGGGCTCAACAAGCAGCAGACGGCCGAGCGTCACGGCGATGCGCAGGTGAAGATCTGGCGGCGCAGCTACGATGTCGCGCCGCCGCCGCTCGCGGCGGATGATCAGCGCCATCCGCGCTTCGACCCGCGTTATGCCGGTGTCGATGCGACCGAGCTGCCAGCCACCGAGTCCCTGAAGGATACGCTGCATCGCGTGCTGCCCTACTGGCGCGAGCGCCTCGCGCCCGAGCTCATGCGCGGCCGGGAAGTGCTGGTGGTCGCTCACGGCAACAGCCTGCGCGCGATGGTGAAGATGCTCGATGAGATGTCCGATGCGGATATCGTCGAGCTCAACATCCCGACGGGCGTACCGCTCCTCTACGAGCTCGACGCGCGGCTGCAGGTGTTGGGAAAGCGCTACCTGGGTGATGCCACGGCGATCGCCGCAGCGGCCGAGGCGGTCAAGCGTCAAACTCAGAAGCGCTGAGGACGCGTCGCGCCTCAGTGCGCCTGCGAGTCTCGCGTCTGCGGAACGACCGCCGCAGTCCAGCCGTCATAACGGCCGCCGTGGCTGCGCGCGAGCATGCCGAAGCGGCGACTCATGTCCTTCATGTCGGGAACCGAGAGCCGCAGCGACTTGCGCGCATGCACGCTGAAGGGCTGATCCGCACTGTCGGGCATGGTGCGGGTGTCGATGTCGAAGCCGTCGGATTCCAGTTGCAAGCGCACGTCCTGCACGGCAGCCTCGCTCGGCAAAGCAAAGAAGAAGTCCACAGCGTGCGGTTGGAACGGGTCCGAGCCTTGGGCGCGCAGGTGCTCGATCTGCTTGGCGTCCCAATCGCTATCGGTGGCGCTCCTGACTTTGCGCACGTTGAAGTAGATGCGCGCCACGATGGCGAGGCAGGCAACCACGAGAACGATCAGCAGCCAGCTCAAATGGAACCTCTCGGATGCGCGGCCGGCACGCCGCGCGCGACTATTCGTCCGGTGCGATCGTAACGCGCAGTCCGGCCAGCGCGTCCGAAAACTCCAGCTGACAGGATAGGCGCGAATTATTCTCGTGGTGCGCCAGCTCGGCGAGCAGCTCGCGCTCGTCGGACATCGGCGGTGGGAGCTTGTCCTGCCACTCCGGAGCGACGTACACGTGACACGTGGCGCATGAGCACATGCCGCCGCAGATTGCCGCCACGCCATAGTCGAGCTCGCGGAGCGTTTCCATGACCTTGAATCCCGATTTCGCCTCCACCTCGTGCTCCACTCCGTCCCGATCGACGACCCGCAACAACGGCATGCATCCGCTCCAAACAATCTCCAGTGCGAGCGGCTAGTCTGCCGGTGTCGCGTCGCAAGCGCCAGCGCGGCAAGATCAGCCAGCCGCCAGCGGCCCGAACACCTTGAGGACGAACACCGCCCGGTCGACCTGACCGAGGGTCGTGTGCATCTCGCGGCCGAGGGTCTCGAGCACCGCCTCGTAGCTGCCGAACACCTGGGTGCTGAGGCTCGTCGTGACGACCTTCAGGCCCGCCACGCCTTGGAGCCGCTCGAGAAACGCCTTGATCGCGGGAGTGTAGTCCGCCGCGAGTGGATACAGACTGATTTCGACTCCGACCTGCATCGGGACACACCTTTTGCGATCGCACGTCCCACAAAAATACTACAATTACCGCTCGTCGCGGATGCGACACTTACGGCCGACGATGCGCACCATCCAGATCCACCAGATCGACGCGTTCACGCGGCGGCGCTTCACCGGCAACCCCGCCGGGGTGGTCCTCAACGCCGATGTGCTCGACGATACGGAGATGCTCGCTATCGCACGCGAGCTCAACAATGCGGACACCGCGTTCATTCTCGCTCCGGACGCGTCCGGTCATGACGTGCGTGCGCGCTTCTTCACCCCGCGCACCGAAGTGGGCTTCGTCGGTCACGCGACGGTGGCCGCCCACTATGTGCTCTCGCGCCACGGAACGGCTGTGGGGCGCCGCCGCCAGCGGTCCAAGGCCGGAATCGTCGAGATCGAGGTGCGCGGCACGGGTGAGGATCGGCAGATCGCGGTTCGCCAGAGCTGCCCGCCGCTCGGGCGCGAGCTCAACGAGCGCGAGCGTCTCGCGGTGCTCGACTCACTGGCGCTTGCCTCGGACGATCTCGACGTGCGCTGTCCGCTCAGGATCGTGGGCGGCGCCGGCACGCGCTTGATGGTCGCGGTGCGCGGACCGGAGCAGCTCAAGCACCTCAAGCCCGATTTTGCGCGCCTCACGACGCTCTCCGCGCAGCTCGGGGCCGCGGGCTACTTCGTCTTCACGCTCGCGCCGCAGGCGCGCGATTGTCTCACCGAGTCGCGCATGTTCTGTCCCGCGCTGGGCATCCCCGAAGATCCCGTGAGCGGCAACGCGCATGGCCTGCTCGGCGCCTATCTCGCGCATTACCAGCTGCTTGCGCGTCAGAAAGACCGCGCCCAGTTCACGGGCATGCAGGGCCATTACGTCAATCGGCCGGGGCGCGTGGACGTGGAGCTCGAGTTCGACGAGCGCGCGCTCGCCGCCGTCTGGATCGTCGGCCAGGCGGTCTCGATCTTCGAGACCGAGCTCACTTTGTAGCGCGCCGCGCATGCAAGATGAGCCATGCCGCCGGTACGCTCAGGCACGCCCCGGTGAAGAAGGGCGCGCTGCTACCCAATAGTGTATAGAGATAGCCCGATGCAAATGGGCCGATCACCCGGGCGAGACTCGTGCTCGCCTGGTACGTTCCCATCACCGCGCCGCGCTCGCCGGCTTGCGACTGCTTGGAGGCGAGCGCCGAGGCGGTGGGCGTGAAGGCGCCCATGCCGAGCCCAGCGAGCGCAAGTCCCGCGGCGACCACCGGCAGACTCGTGCCTGCAACGGCCACTAGCAGTAGGCCAGCTGCGTAGACGCAGGCGCCCAGCGCGCCGATCAGTGATTCGCCGAGCCGCGGCACGAGCACCCGCACCATCCCTCCCTGCATCAGCACCGTGAGCAGCGCGACACCGAACAACGCTAGCCCCACGGTGCGCGGTCCGAAGCCGAATCGATCGTACGCCCAGATGACGAAGATCGACTCGAGGATGCCCTGCGAGCAGGTGACGAGCAGCGCACCGCCCGCGATCGAGCGCAGTGCCGGCCGCTCGCGTAGCAGCTGCAACGGGCGCGAGCCGAGCTCGCGGCGTTGCACGCGCTGCTCGGCCGTGCGGCTCTCCGGCAGCACCAGCTTCACGAGCGCTATGGCACACAGGCTCAAGCAGATCGACACCAGCGCCGGGCGCACGAAGTTCGCACTCTGCGCGTGCTCGCCGGCGAGAGCGCCGCCGAGTGGGATCCCGCACATGAAGCCGATGCCGATGGCCGCCCCGATGAGCCCCATGGACTTCGCACGCTCCTCCGGACGGCTCACATCAGAGGCATAGGCAAATGCCGCCGCGAGATTGCCGGCCATGAAGCCCGCCAGCATGCGTGAGGCGAGCAGCATGCCGAGACCGTGCGCGAGCGCGAGCAATACGTAGGAGAGGCAGGCACCGGCGAGACTCGACATGAGGATGGGCCGCCGCCCGTACCGGTCGCTGAGGCGACCCCAGAAAGGAGCGGCGAGCAGCTGACAAAGCGAGTAGCTGCCGAGGATCGCCGTGATGATGGGCGGCGGGGCGCCGAAGCGCTCACCCATGTAAGGAACGAGCGGGATGAGAATGCCGAAGCCCAGCACATCGATGATGCAGACGACGAACAGGGCGCGGAGCGCGATCATGCGCGCGCCCTGCGTGGAGTGTCCGCTTGACGCCGCGAGACGCCGCAGTACAAGACCCGGCCTGCACGCAGCTCAATTTCGTGAGTGACCGCGTGGGGCCATTCTCGTTCAAAGTGCGTTGCCATGACGATCGTGATGCCGCGCGCGGCGAGCTTGACGAGCCGCCGCTGCAGAGCCTCCCGCGTGACAGCATCGAGGCCGGCAAACGGCTCATCGAGCAGCAGCAGCTCGGGCTCATTGACCCACGCTCGCGCGAAGAGCGCGCAGCGCAGCTGGCCGTAGGACAGCTCGTGCGGGAGCCGCGCGGCCAGTCTCGTGAGGCCGAAGGAGGCGAGCGCCGCCTGCGTGGCGCGACGGTCTGCGAGTCCGGGCGCCGTGGCCAGGCCAATGCTCGCGTAGCGGCCGGATGCGACCAGTTCGCGCACCGTGAGCTCGCGCGGCTGGTCGGACTGCAGGTGCGGAGCGACCAGGCCGACTTTGCGACGGAATATCTCCAAGGCCACTCCAGGTAGGATGCCGGCACGCTCGATGCGTCCGCCGGCCGCGACGGAATGATCGCCGTAGATCGTGCGCAGGAGCGTCGATTTGCCCGCGCCGTTCGCGCCGTGGACCAGCCAACATTGGCGGGCGCGCAGCTCGAGCGAGACGTCAGCGAGCACGCCGCGTCCGTCGAGATAGACGTGGGCGTGCGTCATGCGCACCAACGCTGCCGTCGGCCGTGCTGTTGGCGACGGATGCCAGCCTCGCAGCTCGTGCCGGCGCGCCTGGCCGGCGAGACTCGCGCGCAGAGGCGCGCGCGCAAGGCGGCCACGGTAGATGATTCTGCCGCGCTCGAGCACGAGTGCGTGCGTGGCGCTCGCGGGCACGTCCTCGATGCGATGCGTGGCAAGCACCCAGGGCATGCGGGTGCGGCGCAGGCCGTTCAGCCAGCGCAGCGCTGCCCTCCGGTGGTGTGTGTCGAGGCCGTTCAACACTTCATCGAGCAGCAGCAGTCGGGGTCGGCCCGCGAGCGCGCGCGCCAGCAGCGCGAGGCGCCGCTCGCCGTACGACAGACTCAGAAAGCGCCGCTGCGCGAGGTGCGCGATCGAGAGGCGGGTGAGCAGTGCGGCGATGCTGCGTCGCTGTCGAGTGCTCAGTGGCTCGAGCGGGATGTCCGTTGCATGCACCCCGGTGCCCGCGACCTGCTCGACGGTGTGATTCCATCCGTAACGCTCGTACTTGTCCTGACGCTCGGCGCCGACGTAAGCGATGTGCGCCTGCACGTCGCGCGGGGTGGCGAAGACATTGCCGCGCCACACATAGCGACGCTCAGGAGGCGCCGACTTCTCCTGCAGTCGTGCCGGCGTTGGCCAGATGCTCCCGGCCAGCAGCTTCAGGAGCTGCGTCTTGCCTGCGCCGTTTGCCCCCGCGAGAACCCAGCGCTCTCCCGGCTTCACCGTCCACGCGATGTCGCGCAGGATGACACGGCCGCCGCGCTGCAAGTGCACTCCGTTCAAGCTCACCGCGATGTAGCTGCTCCCCGTCACGTCGCGCACGGCACACGGCGGCGTGCGGCGCGCCCGCTCACCGGCGCGGCCCGTAGATCCACGTGTCGTCGTCGCAGCTGCACTCGCCCGCGGCTGCGAGCTTGATCAGGTGCGCCTCGAGGGAGCAGCGCGCCATCGGCAGCAACTGCGGGCGCACATCGTCGTACACCCGCGGCAGCAGCTCATCGAGGCGCGCGCGGCCGCGCGCGCGCAGCGCCTCACGTACTTTCGCCTCGCGCCGCATCCGGTGAGCGTAAACGGCATCGAGCTCGGCGTGCGGCTCGCGCAGCAGCCGTCCATGACCGGGAGCGATGGCCTGCAGGCCATAGCCTGCCAGTCGGTGCAGGGATTGCAGATAATCCGCCATCACACCGTCGGGTGGGATGATGACGGGGGTCACACCATCCAGGATGTGATCGCCCGAGAACAGCAGCCCTTGATCCTCGAGCAGATAACACACGTGATTGGAGGCATGGCCCGGTGTGTCGATCGCACGCAGCGTGCCGGAGGGCAGCGCGAAGCACTGATCGCGCTCGGGCTCCACGTCCGGCCTGAAGGTACGGTCCTGCTGTCCGCCGGACGGCGCGGAGCGGCCGATGAGGCGCGCTCCGGTCAGCTCTGCAAGTGCCGTGGCACCGGGCGAATGATCGAGATGGGTGTGCGTGACGAAGATCGTGGCCAGCCGCGGCGCGGCGCTCTGCAGCTTCGCGAGATGCACCGCGTCGGCCGGTCCCGGATCGATGACGGCGACTGCCGGCTCACCCAGCAGGTAGGTGTTGGTGCCGGGTCCGGTCATCACAGATGGGTTGGGGGCTATGAGGCGTTGCACGCCCCGCGCGACCGGAACGAGCCGCCCGGGTTCGAGCTCACTCATCCGCGGGACATTGGACCGATCCGCCGCGCATGGCAAGATGCGGAGCATGCAGCGGACGAGCCGTGCAGGTCACAGTGACAGCGAGCGTCACTGACCGGGACTGCTACGACCTCCTCGTCATCGGCGGAGGCATCAACGGCTGTGGCATCGCGCGCGATGCGGCTGGCCGCGGCTGGTCGGTGCTGCTCGCCGAGCAGGACGATCTGGCCGCGCATACGTCCTCGGCAAGCACGAAGCTGATACACGGGGGCTTGCGCTACCTCGAGCAGCTGCATTTCGGACTGGTGCGCAAAGCGCTCGAAGAGCGCGAAGTGCTGCTCGCATCCGCGCCGCACATCATGTGGCCGCTGCGCTTCGTGGTGCCCCACGATCGGCACTTGCGCCCTTTGTGGCTGATTCGCGCGGGACTCTTTCTCTATGACCACCTCGCGAAGCGCCGGCTGCTGCCGGCCTCGCAGGCCGCGGACCTGCGTGCGCATGTTGCGGGCGAGCCGCTCGCGAGTCGCTTCGCGCGTGGCTTCATCTACTCCGACGTCTGGGTCGATGATGCGCGACTCGTCGTGCTCACGGCACGCGACGCGGCCGAGCGCGGCGCCACCGTTCTCACCCGTACGCGCTGCGCGCGCCTCGAGCGCAGCGCCGACCTCTGGTCCGCGACCTTGCTCGAGCGCAGCGGCGGGGAGCGCACGGTGCGCGCGCGTGCCGTCGTCAACGCCACCGGACCCTGGGTCGGTAGTTTCATTCGCGAGGCGACCCCGGTCAGCGCTGCGCGCCAGGTGAGGCTCGTGAAAGGCAGCCACATCGTCGTGCCACGCCTCTTCGAGCATCGCTTCGCCTACCTCTTTCAAAATGCCGATCGGCGCGTGGTCTTCGCGCTGCCCTACGAGCGGCAGTTCACGCTCATCGGCACCACAGATCTCGATTATGCGGGCGATCCCGCCAACCCCAGCATCGAGGCCGCGGAGGTCGACTATCTGTGCGCCACGCCGAACCTTTACTTCCGCCAGCAGATCACGCGCGCCGACGTGCGCTGGAGCTACTCGGGCGTACGGCCGCTGCTTGCGGACGAGTCACGCGATGCCTCGGGCGTCACACGCGATTACGCGTTGGACATCGAGGACCGCGAGGCGCCGCTGCTGTCCGTCTTCGGCGGCAAGATCACCACGTACCGCAAGCTCGCCGAGGACGCGGTGGACCGCGTGGCACGCCGGCTGCATCGCCCGCGGGTCCACTGGACAGGGAGTGCCACTCTTCCCGGGGGTGATCTGCCCTCGGGCAGCTTTGCCGTCTTCGTGCGCGCACTCGCACGCCAGTATCCGTGGTTGCCCTCGGCGCTGCGCCATCGTTATGCGCGCGCATACGGCAGCCGCACGACGCGGCTGCTGCAGGGCGTGACCAGCGTGGCAGGCCTCGGCGAGGAGGTCTTGCCCAATCTCTACGAGCTCGAGATCGACTACCTGCAACGCTTCGAGTGGGCATGCAGCGCTGAGGACATTCTGTGGCGGCGGAGCAAGCTCGGCCTGCACTTGCCGCCTGGCAGCGCGCAGCAGCTGGAGGCCTGGCTCAAGCGCTCCGGGCCTCGTCGGGCGGCTCACTCAGGTCGGTAGCGGGGATGCGCGTGCCGGGCGACACGCTCGGGGCCTCTTGCGGCTGTGCGTTCCAGAAATCGGCCGTGGGGTCGATGTCGACGAGCGTTGGGTCGGTGCGCACGCAGTTGCGGCCCGAGCGCTTGGCGTTGTAGAGCGCGCCGTCGGCTCGCTTCAACATGCTGCTGGGCGTGTCCGCACCGAGGATGGAGACCGTCGCGCCGATGCTCGCCGTGATGATGCGGCGATCCTTGAACCAGCGTGCGGTATCGAGGCGCATGATGCGTTCACGGAAGCGCTCCGCGATCTGCAGCGCCTCGAGGAGCTCGATCTCTGGCAGCGCGATCAGGAACTCCTCACCGCCCAGGCGTCCCAGGAAGGCGGGTTCGTGCAGCGCGATGCGCACCTCGTCGGCCACCGCCTTCAACACCTCATCGCCGATCGCATGGCCCAGCTGGTCGTTGATGCTCTTGAAATGGTCGATGTCCAGAATCAGCACTGCACAGCAACCGGTCTGAGCGCTCTCGAGCAACGCGCCCAGGCGGCCGAGGACCGCGCGGCGGTTCGGCACGCCGGTGAGCTCGTCCGTCATGGCGAGCGCTCGCATGCGCACGGTTCTGCTGCGCTGGTGCAACGCGAACGTCGCGAGCGCCGCGGCGAGCAGCACCGTGAGTGCGATGACCGTGGCCTGCAGGCGCCGCACACTGCGCGCTTGCGCGAGAGCCTTCCTGCTCGCCTCGTTCTCGCGTAGCAAAGCCGCGTTTTCCTTCTCCTGCGCCGCGGTGTCGAACTCCACTTTGAGCGTGGCGAAGCGCTGGTCGATCTGGCTCGTGAGCAACCGGTACGCGATCTGCGCATGGTCGGTCTCGAACTCGTAGGCCGCGCGCCAGTTGGCGAGCTCGGCATGCACCGCCGCAAGCTCTGCGTAGGTCGCATCGAGCTCACTCAGCGCTTCGGCGGCCTTGAAGACCTGCAGAGCGGCCGTGAGCGAGGTGAGGCTCTCAGCCATGCGCTTGAGCCCATGCAGCGCGATGCCGCGCTCGAGCGCGATCTGTGCGCCGAGGCGCGCGTCCGAGGTCTGCTGCTGCAGCGTTTGTGCGGCCTGCAGCTTCAGCAGCGCGCCCTGCGGATCACCGTAGGCATTGGCGACGGCGCCGAGGCCGCGAAGCGCGTAAGCCGCGCCGCGCGAGTAGCCGATCCGCTGGCACAGCTCGAGCGCTTCGGTGAAGCTCTGCCGCGCCTCCTTCCAATCGTGCAGATTCTCGTCGACCCGTCCCAGGTTATAGAGCGTCACCGCCTCATCGCTCAGCAATCGGGCCGCGCGCTGCGCCTTGAGCGCCTCGCTGTAGATGTGCCGGGCCTGCACGTAGTCGCCCATGCGGTTGTAGAGGATCGCGATGCTGTCCAGCGCGGTGAGTGCGTGCAGGGGCTTCGCGAGCTGATCGAACAGCGACTGTGCGCGCCGCAGGTCCGCGAGGCCGTTCGCGTACTCGGCCTGCAGCCCGAGCAGATAGCCGCGCGAGAAGAGCGCCTCCGCCAGCATCTCCTGATCGTGCGTTGCGGTCGCAATGGCCACCGCGCGGTCAAAGAGCGCGCGTGCCTCGACGTTGTTGCCGGCCGTCTCGCGCACCTCGCCGCTGCACGTCATGACTCCGGCGCGCAGGCCCTGGCGCTGTGCATGTGGCAGCAGGCGGCTCGCGAGGTCGATCTGCACTTGCGCTGCCGTGGCGCTGCGCTCCGCCTGATAATCACAGAGCAGCAGTCGCGCGCGAATCTCGAGGTCCGCGTCGGGATGGCTCCTGAGCTCGAGCAGCGCGGCCTCCGCGTCCTGACGGCTCGCCTCGGGATTGGTGCGCATGTCGAGCGCGGCGCGCTCGACGAGCGCACGCGCGGGATTGGGGGCGGCGACCGCATGCGGATCCGCGGACGCAGCGACGGCTTCCTGAGCGAGCAGCAGACAGATTCCGAGTGCGATCGCGCACGCCACGCCGCGAATGCCGGGCGCTCGAGCGGCGCCTGCCTGCGACGGGCATCCGCATGCCGGTCGCGGTATCGGGATCGGAAGTTGGATGATCGCTCCTGCGCGGAATATCGCTGTCGTTCCTTATCCCGGCATTATCCTCAAATCGCCCGCGGGTCGTGTAACCTGAATCACACGGGCGGGCCGGTGGAGCGTCACGTTATGGAAAGTCAGCGGACTCGCTTCCGATATTTGCGCACCAGGTACAGTGCCACCGCGATCGCGACCAGCGCGCCGATCCCGGATGCATCCTGCCGGCCGGCGGTCGCGTAGATCAGCCAGCCGTTCGCGAGGCACGAGGCGAGCGGGATGAGCGGCCCGCCGGGGATCTGGAACGGCTTGCCGCTGGTGCGGACATCGCGACGGCGCAGCATCCAGACGGCCGCCCCGCACAGGATGTACAAAACGAACGCCGTCAGGTTCGCGAGCACCGCGAGATGCTCGAAAGTGCCCGAAACGGCGAGCGCAATGACGAGCCCCGCGTAGACCACGATGGCCACGTGCGGAGTGTGATGCCGGGCATGGACGCTGCTCAGGGACTGCGGCAGGAAGCCGTCGCGCGCGAAGGCGAACAGTGAACGCGGCACCGAGAGAATGTTGCCGCTGAGATAGCCGAGCATCGAGACCGTCGCACCCACGATCATCAGCAGCCGCCCGGGAGCACCCGCGAACGCCGCTGCGGCCTCGGCCAGGGGCGTCGTGTCATTCAATGCCAGCGCGGGCCCCAGGATCCCGAGCGCCACCCCCTGAATCGCAAGGTAGAGCAGCGTCGCCGCTCCGAGGGCGAGGAACGAGGCGCGCGGCACCGTGCGCCAGGGTGTGTGCACCTCACCGCTCGGCGTGAGTGCCGATTCGATGCCGGAGAAGGCGAAGATGACGATGCCCGCCGAGCCGAGCACTCCCGAGAGGGAGGGCGTCGCGCTCCAGACGAAGTGCGCCGGCTGCACGAAGACCGCACCCACGATGACGAAGGTGATGAGTGGAACCAGCTTCGCGAGCGTCATGATCTCCACGATGCGCGCACTGCGACGCACGCCCCGCACGTTCACGTGTGCGAGCGCGGCGATCACGACGACGATGAGCACCGGCGGCAACCACGACAGTCCGCCGGCCGCCCCGGGCACGAGCGCGGTGAGCGACTTCGCAAATAGCACGGCGACGGCGGCACCGGCCGTCAAGCCGGTCACGAAGAGCATCACGCCGGCGATGAAGCCCACGAATGGCCCGAGCGCCACCTCGACGTAGGCATAAGGGCCCCCTGTCGATGCCACGCGGCTGCCCGCCTCGGCGAAGCACAGCACGACGAGCGCCATCACGAGCGCGCAGACGAGGTAGGCGAGCGGCGCTGCGCCGCCGAGCCGCGCCACGGCGAGCGCGGGCAGCGCGAAGATCCCACTGCCGACGGTGTAGTTGAAGATCGAAGCGGCGAGCTGCCGCACGCCGAGTGCGCGCACCAGAAGCGCATCGGCACGGGCGGCGGCCACTTGCGCCTGCGCTGCGCGTTCGAATGGTGGCACGGGAGCATTGTAGCTAGAGGTGGAAGGCGTGCGCAGCCAGGTCGGGAGATTCTCCCTGGACACACGAGCGGGCGCGTCGCTCAAATGACCGGGTGCGCATTCGCCACGTTCTCGCGGGACTCTGCCTCTCGTCGGCAGTGCTCGCCGCGCCCGCGGAACAGAGCCCGGCACAATCACCCAGCGCGCTTCCTCAGGTCACGATCATCGGCACGACGCCGCTGCCGGGCAGCGGCGTGGATCTGGACCTCGTTCCGAGCAACGTGCAGACCATGGGTGCCGACGATCTCGACCCCAATCACCGCGCCGACCTCGTGCCGATTGCCGCGGCGCGCCGCCTCTCGAGCGTCAATCTCGCCAACGAGCAAGGCAGCCAGTATCAACCCGATCTGGTGTACCGGGGCTTCGAGGCCTCGCCCATCTCCGGAGTCGCCGAGGGAATCGCCGTGTACCAGAATGGCACCCGCGTCAACGAAGCACTGGGAGACGCGGTGAACTGGGACCTGATTCCGCAGTTCGCCGTCCGGCGTCTCACCGTACAGAGCAACAACCCCGTATTCGGCCTGAATGCGCTCGGCGGGGCCACCACGCTCGAGATGAAGAATGGCTTCGACTCCGCGGGCCTCGATGCGAGCCTCTCGGGAGGCAGCTTCGGCAATCTAACCGGCCACGCGGCCTACGGCGCCCACGGGGATCACTTCGGCTTCTTTGGGGCCGTCGGCGGAATATCAGACGACGGTTTTCGCTATCTCTCTCCAACGCACCTGCGTCAGGGGTATGCCGATTTCGGCTACGAGAGCGACCGCGTGTCCCTGCACCTGTCGGTGTCGGCCGCAAACAATGATTTCGGCGCGCTCGGACCGACACCGGTGCAGCTGCTCGCGATCGATCCGCGCGCGATCTTCACCAGTCCGCAGACGACCCACAATGAGATGCAGCTGCTGCAGATCAACGCCGCCTATCAGGCGAGTGACACGCTGCTCTTGAGCGCCGCGCTGTATCACCGTCACTTCACCCAGGAGATCGTGGACGGCAACACGACCGACGTTCAGGCGTGCGCGAACGATCCGAGCTTCTTCTGCCTCGAAGGCGCCAATCTCTATCCGACCGATGTGCTCTATGACGAGAACGGCAATCAGGTCCCGGCGAGCGTATTGCCCGCGGGCGCGACCCCGGGCGAGATCGATCGTGCGAGCACCGCGACCGAGACCAACGGCGGCACCCTGCAGGCGGCGCTGACCGCGCCGCTCCTGGGGCGTGACAATCACCTGTCGGTCGGCGCCTCGATCGATGACAGTGAGACGCATTACGCGGCAGTGGGCGAGCTCGGCACTTTGATGCCGAGCCTGGAGGTGGTGGGCTCGGGCACGATCATCGACCAGGGCGCAAGTCCGAGCGCCTCGCCGCCGATCGAGGAACCGGTCGGGGTGCGGCCCGTGACGCACTACACCGGCATCTACTTCACGGACACGCTCGAGTTGAGTCCGGCACTCGCGTGGACGCTCTCGGGGCGCTACAACCGCGCTGAGATCGATCTGCACGATCTGCGCGGCACGGCCCTCAACGCCAGCCACAGCTACTCGCGCTTCAATCCGGGCACCGGACTCGCCTACAAGCTCACGCCCAGCCTGACCGCTTACGCGGGCTATTCGGAATCGAACCGCGCACCGACCGCCGCGGAGCTCAGCTGCGCAAATCCGGATCAACCTTGCCTGCTCGATGCATTTCTGGTCGCCGATCCGGATCTGAAGCAGGTCGTCGCGCGCACCTACGAGGCCGGACTGCGCGGACAGTTCCCCGAAGCTCGGCTCGGCGGCCGCGTGCAATGGAATCTCGGCTTGTTTCGCACGGACCTGAGCGATGACATCATGCTGCTCGCCACTCCCGTGAACGGCTTCGGCTACTTCGCCAACGTCGGCAGCACGCGCCGGCAGGGAATCGAGACGGGTATCTCCTTCCGCGGGCGTGCATGGAGCATCGATCTCAGCTACAGCCTGGTTGATGCCACCTACCGCGAAAGCCTGACCGTCTCATCGAACAGTCCGGCGGCCGATGCCGACGGCAACATCTTCGTCCATCCCGGGGATCGGATTCCGCTCACGCCCGAGCATCGCGTGACCGCCAGCATCGGGTACGCGCCGACGCAGCGCTGGTCGCTCGGTCTCGATGCGCGCTACACGAGCAGCCAGTTCCTGGTCGGTGATGCCTCGAATCAGGAGCCTCCCCTGCCCGACTACGCAGTCGTCGACCTGCATGGCGACTATCGGCTCTCGCGCTCGCTGCAGCTGTTCGTCTCCATCGACAATCTATTCGACAAGACGTACTACACTTTCGGCAGCTTCGCCGAGCTCGACGGTCTGCCGCCCAGCGTCAATCTGACCGATCCACGCACCTACAGTCCGAGCCCACCGCGAAGCTTCTTCGCAGGAGTGAGGCTCACGCTCTGACGGGATCGTGCGCCTGCCGCGCTGACGGAATCAGAACGCCTTGGTGACGGTGAAGCGCGCGTTGAGCGGCTCGAGGGGATGCAAATGGACATCTGCCACGCCGGCCGCGGGCTCGCTGGGAAGCCGGTCGACGTACCAGAACTCGGCGGCATTGGCGTGGGTGTTGAAGATGTTGTAGACGCCGAGCCCGAGCGTCCAGCCCCCGGCGAAGTTGTAGTGTGCTTCCCCGTTCCACTCGCCGTAGCCGTGGCCGCGAATGACCCCGTCCGAAGATAGCGGATAGCTGCTCACGTAGCGATATGCAAGACCTGCATCCCATGGCCCGAGATTCTTTACGTACATGTTGAACGAGCCCGCGGCGAAGGGGGCGTTCGGCAGATATTCGCCGACGTGGCCCGTGCCATCGTCATAGGGGACCTTGAAGCGTGCGTGATTCGCGGAGTAGCTCGCGTAGAACTCGAGCCAGCGCCGCGCCTGATACGTGAGATTGACCTCGTAGCCGTAACGGCGGCTCGCGGGACCTGCGAAATCCTGCCCGCTATCCGGATCGTAGGTAGTCTCGGACTGCGCATCGAGATTGTAGAGCGCCAGAGTGAGCGCGACCTTGCTGCTGAACTGCTGACGCCAGCCCACCTCCTCGCCTGTTTGACTCGCGATGAGAGGCGCGCCCGGCACGCCCAGAATGCGCGCCTGGTTGACCCCGCGCAGGTCGTCGCTGTGAAAGCCGCGCCCCCAGCTCAGATACAGCTCCGTGGTGTCGACGGGTGTGAAGATGACGTTTACTTTCGGCTGGGTGAGCGAGCTGCTCGCCGTGCCGTAGTTCGTGCCTGAGTCCTCACCATGCATGTAGTCCTCGCGCAAGCCGAGCTCGGTGCGCAGCCACGCCGTCCAGTGGGTTCGCGCCTGCAGATAGACGGCGATGCTGTTCAAGTGCACCTGGTCCATCTCCTGGTACGAGGGCGGGTAGTCGACCTCGGCGAGCTCCTCCGCTGTGAGCAGCACACGATCCTGCGTCGGCAGGCGCAGCACATCATTGGTATCGAAGCGATAGAGGATGCCCGCCGAGATGTCATTGTTGAAGCCGGCGAAGTCGGCATCGAGCGTGTAGGCCACATCGAAGCCAGCGGTACCCCGGTCCTCATGCTGCTCTTCCTGATCGCCGTGGATAGGATCGATGAGGTAGTGCGTGAAGTTGTTCCACAGCGTCATGCGATTGCTGATGGCGTAGGCGCTCGCAGCGAGCTCACCGCCAGCGAGCTGCGTGTGGTACTGAGCGGAGAGGCTGAAGCGCTGCGCGTAGCCACCGTCCGAGGGATCGAGTGAGCCGAAGCGCTCGATGAGTCCCTGCGTGATGGCCCGCTGCGGCTGATCGGTCGTGGCGTTCCACAGATCGTGATAGAACATCGCCGTCAGCGAGTACCCGTCTGTCGCATTACCCTCGCTGTAGCGCAGTACGGCGTTCACCTTGCGCTGATCGTCGGGGTTCACCCAGGGCCCGTCGTAGTGCTGCAGCTCGAGTGCACCGAGCAGCTTGCCGCCGTCGAGCGCGACCGAGCCGGCCGTGAACAGCCGTGCGAACCCGAAGCTGCCGCCGCTCGCCGACACCTGGTCGTCGATGGTGTCTCGATAGCTCACGTGCACGGAGCCGACCGAGGAGAAATCGCCCTGGTCCGCGTAGTAGGGTCCCTTGGTGTAGGTCACGTTGGTGGCGAGCTCGGGCAGCATGAAGTTGAGATCGGCGTATCCCTGGCCGTGCGCATGGGTGGGCTCGTTCACCGGCATGGCATCGACGAACACGGCGAGATCGGTGCCATGGTCGAGGTTGTAGCCACGCATGAGGAACTGGTTGGCTTTGCCCTCACCGCTGTGCGCGGTCACGGTGAGGCCGGGGACCGTCTCGAGCAATTGTCCCGGACGAAAGTCCGGCGTCAGAGCTAGCTCCTCGTCGACCACCACACCTTGACTGGCCGTGGTCGCGGTGCCGATCAGGCTCAACCGCTGAGCGGTGACAGTGACCTCCTGAATCTGCGCTTCCTGTGCCCAGACGCGAGCAGAACCGAAGATCGTGAGCGTGACTATGCCTGCGCACAGGCCGGAGCGCATTGTTCTCTGCATATCCGACGCATCACAGACTGAGGCAAGCCAACCCGCCAGTTAGTTACTGTTCGCCGAGCGTTGATTAACGGCGTACCGGCGCGCGCGTGGCAGAAGCTGCCGCGTGCCGAGCACGTCAGTTTACGGTGGCGGGCGCGGAGCGGATGCAACTGGAGGGGTGGACCGAGGGGGGACGGGACAGACGGGCTGGGCTGCGCTTCGGTCACGGCGCCGGCGCGTGAGGCGCCGGCCGCCGTGCCGTGCGCGGAGAGCGGCTAGGTTACGCGCCGGCGCCGCAGCAACGCGTGATAGACGACCAGAACGACAACGGCTCCCAGCACCGCGACGAGCATGCTGTACAGATTCAGGCCGGTGACGCCGGACATGCCGAATGTCCGGAACAGCCAACCGCCGACGACCGCGCCGACCACGCCGAGCACGATGTCCAGCAGGACGCCTTCACCAACCCGGTTGACGATCTTGCTGGCAATGAACCCCGAAATGAGACCGAGCACGATCCAGGCCAATAACGACATGACGAGCGCTCCTTGTTGGGATGATTAGGGATTGGAACCTGTCCTAAGCAGCAACGTTCATGCCCAGGGTCGCCCCGGAGCGGAAGCAGCTAGCAGAAGAACGCGACGCTGCGGCACTCGATGCTCTCGCGCTGCGGAGCACCATGGATGTGGGGATCTCGGAAAGCCGTGTGCGGTACGCGCCATGCACGGGAGTGGTCCGAGTCGTGGAACTTGAGGAGGATCACCTCCTCGCGCGTCATATCCGGGAAGTACCACCAGCGGTGCCGGGGGTTGAACGTGAAGACGTAAGCCGCCGGGAGACTTGCCTCCTCGGGCAGCTCCACGGGGATCTCGAGCGGGTCCGGCAGCTGCTCGACCCGCACCATCACGTTGGGGAGCCCTTCGGCCGGATCCACACTGCATCCGTCACAGACCGTCAGCGGCCAGTCCTGAGGAGGTGCGCTGAAGGGACGCCAGAGGCTGCTCGCGATGAAGCGGCGGAAGGGCGGCCCGCCGGGCCGCGCCTGCGCGTAAAGCGTTGCGGCCAAGCGGTGAGCACGGTCCTCTGTCATGTCGACGTGCACATCGCTCGCGGGCGGCTGCACCGAGGCGCTCGTCGTGCCGGAGCTACGCAAGACCCAGCCGAGAAGCACGACGAGATCGGCGCCGGTAAGTCGCTGCACGATTTGCACGACTTCCTGCGGATAGCGCGCGTCGACCTCCTGCCGGTCGTGAAAATCGGCAATTGCGCTGCGATGCTGCGCCAGCACGAAACCATGGGTATCCAGCGAGAACTCGCTTTGCACGAGCCGCCCATTGCGGATGAAGACGCGGTGCGGCTCGTAGTGGCCGGTATTGAGCTCGGCACCGGGCGCGACATAGCGTCGATTGATGCGCGAA
>Ga0335077_10003353_pt1 | contig 19319 bp, 18 predicted proteins | sample Lox_Sample_31_FD_207151 | JGI IMG/M metagenome (GOLD analysis project Ga0335077, IMG submission 207151) | Soil microbial communities from Loxahatchee National Wildlife Refuge, Florida, United States - Lox_Sample_3.1 | ecosystem: Environmental > Terrestrial > Soil > Wetlands | place: USA...
GACGTCCCGTAAGCTGGGCGAACAGGGACGGGTCGTTCTCTGGGTGGAACTGGACGAACAGGGACGCATGAGCTCCGCCCGCGTCGAGACCAGCAGCGGGTCCAAGCGGCTCGATGACGCGGCCCTGGCCGCTGTGAAAACCTGGCGTTGCAGTCCGGCCATGCGAAACGGGACGGCGGTACGCGCGGCGGCGCTTCAACCTTTCGTGTTTAAGCTGGAGGGACGGTGAGATGGAGCACACGTTCGGATTTGCCCACTTTCTCACGCAGACGGACCTATTGGGCAAGGGAGTGATCGCCGCCCTTCTCGTGCTGTCCATGGCGAGTTGGTATTTGATCCTGACCAAGGCCCTGGCCAATTTTCTGGTGCAACGGCGCTCGGCGGCGTTTCTTTCACGGTTTTGGGAGGCCGAATCGCTCAAGGCGGTGAGTGATGTGGTTGAGAGCTGGCCGAGCGAAAATGCCTTCGCCAAGCTGGCCATTGACGCGTTGAATGCGGTGGGCGATTGCGAGCGACAGGTCTCACAGAAGCTCGCGGCGGCCGTGGGCCATGGCGAATTGCTGACGCGGACACTGCGCAACGGAATCGATCAGGAAGCGGCGCGAGTCGAACAGGGTCTGACCGTGCTGGCCTCCGCGGGCTCGTCGGCGCCCTACATCGGGTTGTTCGGCACCGTATGGGCGATCTACCACGCGCTGGTGAACATTGGTTTGTCCGGCCAGGGCACACTGGACAAGGTGGCGGGCCCGGTGGGGGAGGCGCTGATCATGACCGCGCTCGGACTCGCCGTGGCGATTCCCGCCGTACTGGCCTACAACGCCTTCAACCGGCGCAATCGGATGTGGCTGGCCAAGCTGGACGCGTTTGCCCACGACCTGTACGTGCTGATCACGGTCGGTGTCAAGGCCGGCGGTTCGGCCGGGGATGGTCCATCCTCGCGTTCTGAAGGGAGTCGTCATGGCGATGGGTAGTTTTGACGGACGTAGTCGACAGGGTCCGATGGCGGAGATGAACGTCGTCCCGTTGGTCGACGTGATGCTGGTGCTCTTGGTGATCTTCATTATCACGGCGCCGCTACTGACTCACGCGGTGAAGATTGATTTGCCCAAAGCCTCGAGCGCCCCCAACCTCACCCGGCCGGACCACATCGAATTGGCCATTCGGCAGGACGGCACCCTGTTCTGGAACGGTGAGTCGGTCACATTGGAAGAGCTCAAATCGCGGTTTGCTAACGAGGCTCAGCGGGAACCGCAGCCGGAGTTGCATATCCATGCCGACCGGCTGGCCTATTACGACTCGGTTGCCAAGGTCATGGCGGCCGCCGCCAAGGCCGGGCTCGGTCGGATCGGGTTTGTCACTCAGCCGGAGAGGGATGATTGAAAAGAGACGGCGATGCAGAGGGTTTCAGGCCGGAGAGAAGATGGATAATAAAGAAGAAGAGGTGCATCATGAAGAAGTTATTGCTCGTTGCTGTTTCTATATTTACGCTGGGTTTTGCGGCCGTGGCGCTGACTGAGACCGCTCCGCAGTCGGTAACGCCGAAGGACGGTGAACTTCCTTTTCCGGCGGACTACAAGTCGTGGCCGAAGTTTCTGTCGGAAGTCCAGCGGCCGGCCATTAAACAGATCCGGGAGCTATACCTCAATCCCAAAGGGGCCACGGCATCCGCCGGAAAGGAGTTTCCTTACGGAACGGTTTTCGTGATGGAAAACTATAAGGCAAGGGAGAAAGCCGATGGGACGCTGGAATTCAAAGCGGACGGTAAGCTGGCGAAGAGCGATCTGGCGACGATCTTCGTCATGGCGAAAGGCGAAGGCTGGGACAAGGATATGCCGGACAACCTCAAGACGGGGTCATGGGTCTATTCGGCCTATGCTTCGGATGGGAAGCCGTTGGCCGAGGACTTCACCAAGTGCCGCGGATGTCATATTCCGATGGCGCAGAAGGACTTCGTCCACCGGTACGACGAGTACTTTGAACAACGTGTGCACGATCACCACTGATTGATGGCCCGGTTTGCGGAAGAGGGACCATGATCGACAATAATGCTCAAGAGACCATGTACCTTCACCCCGTTGTCCGAGTGCGCGCCTTTCCGGCCGCGCGTGTCGGATGCCGTGAGACGGCCGGGTTTTTAGTGAGAGAACCGCAGGAAGGCGGCGCACAGAATGATCAACAGGCCCAGGACCAGCGAGATATGGGCGTAGGGGATCGCGTCCTCGCCCGTTTCCGGGGGGTTCGACTTATACAGCACGTTCAACAGGTAAATGCTTCCGAAGGCCGTTACCAACGCCAGCTTGACGCCCAAAAAGATCACCCACAGTTTCGGCGCGTGATCCATCTCCCGAAGCGCAAAACCCACATTCAGGCCTCCGGTGATCAAGATCAGCGCCAGGAGGATTCCGGACATCCGGTAGTAACGGTTTCGAATGTCCTGGAAAAAGACCTTCGTGGATTCTTGCGGGAACTTTCCCCGGAGCGCCGGAGTGAGGGTCATCACGACGAAAGCCAAGCCGCCGATCCAGATCACGACCGATACCAGATGCACCCAGTGGTTGAGTGAGGCGAGGACGCGCATGCTCAGGCGTTGGGTCGCTCTTCGGCCGCTTTGGCCGTTTTAAACTTCGCGAGAATTTCGTTGAGCACGGCCGGGTTTTTCATGGCCTCTTCCATCGTCCGCTTGCCTTCCTCGATGCCGGCGTTTGCGATCTCCAGGGAGATGGTATCGGCTCCCAGCTTTTGTGCGTGCTGTTCGATCATGCCGCGCGTGCAGTCACGCATGTAACCCGACGGGACCTTCTCGAGTCGTTGAATCGCTTCCTGTGTCCAGTGGAGCTTATCCATCGCCAAGACCTCGTTGAGGTTGAGTCCCTCGGTTTCCAAAAGGGGGACGGCAAACTCTTTGGTGATGACCGTCAAGCCTTTCTTGCGGCCCGATTTGTCTACCTTGGCCTTCGCACGCCTCCGTTGGAAACCCGGCGGAATCATCCGAAGGACCTTTCGCGCTTCCTCCGTCCATTGGAGCTGGATGTCGTCATAAGCCGTTTCGGTTTCCAGCCCTCCCTCGGCCTTGGCGGCGGCCTCGAAGATGGTTTTGTCCAGAAACTTGAACTGCTCCCCCCCCACGTTGCAGATCGGACATTTCACCGGCTCGTCGCCCTTGGCCGTGTATCCGCAGCTCTGGCAAACATAGTAATTGACCGGGCGGGACGAGGCCTCGGTATCGGCCACCTGGGAGACCATGCCGGCCAGACCCTGACCCATGAGATCCCCCACCACCCCGTCGCTTGCGGTCATCTTATTGCGATCGATGCCGGCGGCGTCCAACTGCTTGCCCAGATTTTTCATGGCCTCGATCGCCGACTTGGGAAGAATATCGCCCATGGCGGAGTCGACCACCGTGTTGCTGATGATCGTGAACCCCTTTTCGATGGCGTAGCGGTAAACGGCCGTCTTGGCCATGCCCCGCGCAAAGACCGGAACGCGCTCCATGCGTTGAAGCGCCTCTTCCGTCCAGGCGACGGTATATTCGGCCACCGCGTCGATCGGCGGAACGAAGTTGCGGCTGGAAATCAGAACGTTGCAGGGAACCAGCCTGAGGAGGTTCTCCGTGTTGCTGCCGACATCCATGTCTTCGTCCGAATGGACGCCCACGCGTCCCAGGATCAACAGCCAGGGTTTTTCGCGTCGAACATACTGAAGGATTTTGTCAAAGGGCTTGCCGTCCAACAGAGCGGTCTTGATCGGAACGCCTTCTTCCTCCGCCACTTTTTTGGATATCTCAAGATGGGACTGATAGATTTTCGCGAGGCCGCTGTCGATCACTTCTTCATGCAGTTTTTCCTGCTGTTTGAAGCGGAACACCTTGCCCGCTTCCTCCGATAGAACGCCGGAAATGCTGTTGAACATCGCATAATGGAAGTAGGGATCGAAGGCCGAAACGGCGTCGACTTCGCAATTCAGGGCCTTGGCCAAAGCCAGGGCTGTTTTGAGACCGCCGAAGGACTGGGTGCTTCCGTCCACCGCAACCGTAATCTTGCCCCCGCCGTTTAGCGGCTTGAGGTCCTTTACGATGAACAGATCGGCCGACCGGACACGCCGCACGACACGCTCGGTGACGCTGCCGATCATGCTGTCCCTCACCGCGCCGACGCCGAGCGCGCCCATCACGACGAGGTCGTAGCCGTTTCCGTTGATGTCATCCACCAAGACCTTGAAATTTTTGCCTTCCAGAGAGCGCTCTTCCAGCGGAATATTGTCGGCGGCGCATTTTTTTTCAACGACATCCAAATAGGAATCGGTGATGATCTGAAGCCCCCGAGTAATCAGGGAGTCATGAATCTTGCGCTGGCGCTCAAGCTCCTGCTCGTCATGGTACTCTTCAGGCAGGCCCGCCTCCATTTGTTTAAATCGGCGGTCATGCAACTTCGCGGCATAAACGTGGCTCCCGATTACTTTGGCCCCGAATTCTTTGGCGAGACGAACGCCGACGTCGACGGCCATATTGGAATAATCGGAATTATCAACCGGAATGTAGATCTGCTTATACATGCGTGCCCCCCCAACGGATCAACCCCTTGCAACGGACAATTTCCTAGACCCTTCACGGCCTTCCCCGGACCCGTTTGACAAGGGGCAGGCTATATTCGAAGAAAAAAATAATATCACGATCATCTCTTTAAATCAACACTTTTGTGCCCTTAGTCAAGAAGTCCGGGATTAACCTTGGATAAGTTCGACATCGCCGCCGCTGCCGCCCTTCAGAGGTAAAGTCTTATGACATTTGGGGCATTTTACATAAACCAGATTGTCAAATAACCCGATGCTATAATGGTGCGCCAGCATATCAAACCGCGTTTGGCAATTTGGACAGGCTGCGACATAGCGAGCGGAAGCGCTCAGAAGTTTTGATTCAAGGGCCTCAAGCGACTTTTGCAGGGAAAGGATCTGGGATTGCAGTATCTGAACCTGCTGCTGAAGGTCTTGAGCGGGCCGTGAGTCCGAATCGGGAAGGATTTTAGGGGTATTTGAGTCGATGTTCATCGGTCATTTTACTCCTGGTCTGACTGTTCAAGCGTCAGGACTTTAACATAAGTTTGATGGAAATACAAGATGAACCATCTTGTGGTCCATATGGGCTTGACACCTTTAATTAAAATATCTTAAACTAGACCATAAGCCTTTCAATGCCTTATCAAGGAGTGCCATGACTCTTTTTCGAAAGATCGCTGTATTGACGGCTCTCCTGGTCTTCTCCGGAACCCCTGCTTCTTTTGCGCAACATTTTCCACCGCCGTATTCCGGCCAACTGGATGTCTGTAGCAGGGTGGAGGCCGGTTTGAAGGAAGGGAAATCCTTCGAATCGGCTCTCGTGGACCTTTTCCTTGCTTATTCTGAACAACCCGTTCAACTCTATCGTTCGATCCAACGATCGATTATTCATGCCGCCATCCAGGATTGTCATTATGATGGTTCGGAGGTCATTGGGGCCGCGCTAAGAATCGATATGAACCTTCCTCTTTTAGTTTTGTCTTTGATCGATGTGGGTGTGAACGAGCGGACACTTCGCGATGCCCTGCAGCAGGCCGGTCTCGATTCCTCCAGAATTAATGAAGCCTTCGATGTCGCAGGACTGGAGGCTCAAATCCCTTCCCCGGGCTTTGCCCGTGCCGTACCCGCTCCGTTTGAAATGTTCGGAGAGGGTGGTACTTCCGCTGCCGTCAGCGGTGTCCCCGCCAATGGCGGGTTAGGCCCGGCAAGCCCTTTTATGCCGTAACGTAAGCGCAGTAAAGTCTATTTTGGGGAGCCTCCAAAAATAATAACGACATTGCCTATCCTTCGTACAAGATCCGTCTGTTTTGTTATTAACTTCTTCTGTAGGGGGCCGAATGGATCATAGATCAAAACAGTTGATTGAGAAAATTCGAAACAAGACCGCTCGTGTCGGTATTATCGGGATGGGATATGTCGGCTTACCCCTGGCGGTTGAATTTGCCCGGGAGGGATTCAAGGTGGCTGGATTGGACGTGGACGCCGAACGGATCCGGGCCCTGCAGGAGGGCCATTCGTATATCCCGGATGTTCCTGTGTCCGCCGTTCAGGGTTTGTTGAAGGACGGCCGGCTTGCTCCAACCACCGATCCGGATATCCTCAAGACGATGGACACGGTTACGATTTGCGTTCCGACTCCTCTGCGAAAAACCAAGGATCCGGATCTCTCCTATATCATAAACTCTGTCGAGGTCATACGCCGATCTCTTCACCCGGGACAGTTGATTATTCTGGAGAGCACGACCTATCCCGGAACAACGGACGAAGTGGTGTTGCCCATGCTTGAAGAAACCGGCCTCAAAGTGGGTCAGGATTTTTTCCTCGCCTTCTCACCGGAACGCGTGGACCCCGGAAATAAACAGTACACCACGCGGAATACCCCGAAGGTCGTGGGCGGGATTACCGCCGAATGCACTCAACTGGCCAGCCTTCTTTATGAGCAGGCCGTTGAAAAAGTTATACGGGTCTCTTCAACCAAGGTGGCGGAAACCGTGAAGCTGCTTGAGAACACCTTCCGAAGCGTCAACATCGCCCTGGTTAACGAGATTGCGCTGATGAGCTATAAGCTCGGGATTGATGTCTGGGAGGTGATCGATGCGGCCGCCACCAAGCCCTTCGGTTTTCTTCCCTTTTATCCCGGTCCCGGTATCGGAGGACATTGTATCCCGATTGATCCATTCTATTTGTCCTGGAAAGCCCGGCAGACCGGATTCGAAGCCCGGTTCATCGATCTGGCCGGTCAGATCAACAGTCGAATGCCCGAGTACGTCGTCGAAAAGATCACGGAAGCGCTCAACCATCATGGGAAGTGTCTAAAAGGCGCCCGATTGCTCATCGTCGGAGTCGCGTATAAGAAGGACATCAATGACGTTCGGGAATCGCCCGCGTTGGACATCATCTCCTTGCTGGCACGCCGGGGTGTGGAGATTTCCTATCACGATCCGTTCGTCCCGTCTTTGCAGGTCGAGGGAGTCGAACAAAGCTCGAAAAACCTGAACGAGGAAACGCTCCGGAAACAAGACTGCGTCGTCATCGTGACCAATCACACCGGTTTGGACTATGAACGGGTCGTCAAGGCGTCAAAATTAATTATGGATACGCGGAATGCCCTTAAGGGATACACCGCTTCCCACATTGTACGGCTATAAATTGACGGGCATTTGATGCGCATCTTGATCACAGGCGGGGCCGGATTTATCGGAAGCCATATTGCTGGACGGCTGATCTCGCTCGATCATGAGGTGACTGTTCTGGACGATCTGAGCACGGGCAAACTTGAGAATGTTCATGCCCTGATGAACCATGCCCGATTTCATTTTCGACAAGGTTCCATCCTTGATCTGCCGTTGCTTCGGTCCCTGATCCAAGACCGCCGCATCGAGCGGATATCCCACCAAGCGGCCCGCCCCAGCGTGGCCAGGAGCATCGAGGACCCTCTGGCCACTCACGAGGTCAATATCACCGGCACGCTGTATGTGCTGAAGGCGGCCCATGAAGCCCGTTGCCAGAGAGTGGTGGCCGCCAGCTCATCATCCATTTACGGCAACACCCCGGTTCTCCCAAAGAAGGAGGAGATGCACTACCGCCCCCGTTCCCCTTACGCGGCGAGTAAAGTTTCCGGTGAACTTTATCTGCAAGTATTTCACACCGTGTACGATCTTCAGACGGTCGGGCTCCGGTATTTTAACGTCTACGGACCGCAACAGGATCCGAACTCTCATTACGCGGCCGTGATCCCCAAATTTATTCGGTTGGCCCTTAACGGAGAACCGCTTCCGATTGAGGGCGACGGGGCTCAAACGAGGGATTTTACGTATGTGGACGACGTGGTGGGCGCCAACCTGTTGGCGCTGACGGTTCCGGAGGTCCACGGAGAGTGTGTGAATGTCGGGTTTGGAGAGCGGACGAGCATCTTGTCCTTGGCCGAAACCGTCATCCGGCAGACAGGGTCTTCTTCAACGATTGTGCATCGTGATCCGCGCCCGGGCGATGTACGCGATTCCCTGGCCGATATCTCACTGGCCAAAAGTCTTTTGGGATACAAACCGGAGTACCGTCTTACCGATGGACTTCGCGCGACCATCGATTGGTTTCAAGGACGCTCAAAAATCGGTTCGCCTTGAAGATTCCATTGAAACAGCCAGATTGGACGACAGGGATGTCCATCCTCCTGGGTTTGGTTTCCATAAAACCCGCGGATCGGAGTCGCATCCTACGGATTTGGGCGATTTGCATCATTGTTTTAAACGTCTCGATTCTGGGCTGCAGTGATCCAGCCGCAAAGAAAGCCGCGCACTTTGAACGCGGCCAGGCCTACCTGAAAGATTCCAAACTGAACGAAGCCGTTATCGAATTCAAAAACGTGCTGCAGATTGATCCACGTGATGTTCAAGGCCATTACCAATTGGCGATGGCCTACCTTCGGCTGGGGGGGGTGAACAACTTCAAGGAGGCTTACAAAGAACTCGATCAGGCTCTCCAGTTGGATCCGTCTTTGATCGATGCCCGCCTGAAAAGAGGGATGCTTTTCCTGCTCTCGCATGACTATGATAAGGCCATAGAAGAGGCTAAGATTGTCGTGGAAAAGGAGCCGAAGAATGTGGATGGCCATATTCTAATGGGTAACAGCCTCGCGGGAAAAAAGGAGCTTGATCAGGCCATCGCAGAGGTTCAAAAGGCCCTTGAACTGGATCCCAAACGGATCAGGACTTATCTCAACCTTGCCGGGCTCTATCTAATGAAGAAAGATATGGCATCCGCAGAGAAGACCTATCAGGATGCTTTGAAGATTGATGAGAAATCCATTGAAGTCCATCTGGCCCTGGCCAGTTTCTACGGTATTATCGGTAAAACAAAGGAAGGTGAGGATGTTCTTTCCAAAGCGGTCGAGCTGGACCCGAGCAATATGAGCCTGCGTCTCAATCTGGCCTCTTACTATATGGCCACGGCCAAGGATCAGAAAGCGGAGGAGGTTTTGCTGGACGCAACCAAGGCCGATCCCAAGGAAATAAAGGCCTGGGTGGCGCTGGGAGACTTTTATATGATTTCTGGAAAACGGGATCTGGCCATTCAGCAGTACAAACATGCTCTCGACATCCGGTCCGATGCGTTGCCTCCTCGGAAGAAGTTGGTGGAGATCTATCTTGTTTCCCATCAATTGGATGAAGCCGACCGGTATCTTTCCGAGATTCTGAAGCGGAACCCCACCGATCCGGAAGCGAAGGTTTTGCAAGGCCGATGGTTCCTAGCCGAAAACAAGCTCAACGAGGCCGTCGCGACGCTCCAGGAGGCTACAAGGATGGCACCTGAACTGGGCGCCGGCCATTATTATCTGGGGGTGGCCTTGGCCGTCCGCAGGGATCATCAACAGGCCAAAGCCGAGTTTTTAGACGCCGTCCGGATCTCTCCCAATAATGTCGAGGCCAGATTGGCATTGACCGATATTTACCTGAAGGATGGGGATCTGAATCTGGCAAAAGAGGAGGCCTCAAAAGTCCTTTTATTGCAGCCCAACAATGTTCTGGCGCATCTGCATATGGGTGATATAGCCTTGGGGCAGAAAGACACCGACAAGGCCGTTCAAGAATATAAAAAGGTGATAGAACTCAATCCCAACTTCGTTGCAGGCCACGTGCGCCTTGGATTGATTTACCGGAAACAGAAACATGGGGATGAAGCCATTCAACAGTTTGAAAAGGCCCTTTCGATCAATCCGGATCAGGTGGATGCCCTTGCACAGATCTCAGCGATCCGCTTGGAAAAGGGCGATGCGGAAGAGGCTTTGAAACGATGCGAGATTCAGCTAAGCCGGGTTTCTCATCCGGCGTCCGTTTATCTGATCATCGGTCAGATTTATCAGGCGAAAAAGGATTTTCCCAAATCTGAAGAAAATTATAAAAAGGCCATTGAGGTCGACCCAAATTTGTTGACCACCTATATGGCATTGGGCAGCCTATATATTCAAAACAAATCGTTTGATCAAGCTATTCAACAATACCAAAGCGTTAAAAAGGCCAATCCTCAAGCTCTGGCTCCCTATATGCTCCTCGGCGTCATCTATGAACAGTTAAAGGATTATGAAAAGGCTCAACATGAATACGAACAGGCCCTCAAGATCGACCCCAAGTTCGGCCCGGCCGCCAACAATTTGGCTTGGAACTATGCGGAGCGCGGAGGGAATATCGACATGGCGCTATCTCTCGCCGAAACGGCGAGAGAAAAGCTTCCGGAGGATCCGGCTATTGCCGATACGCTGGGCTGGATTTATTACAAAAAGAACGCCTTCCTTAAAGCCATAAGCCTGCTCAAAGAGAGTACGGAAAAGCTGGGAGAAAATCCGATCGTCCGCTACCATCTCGGAATGGCCTATTATAAAAACGGGGACAGGAATCTTGCTAAGAAGGAATTGGAGGCATCCCTGAAGATAAGCAAGAGTTACCCGGGAGCGGAAGAGGCGAAAAAGACCCTTGAAGAGTTAGATAATATTCGCCCAAAGATCTAGGCATCATCAAGACCACCCGGTAAACACATTTTAAGGTTCCATCAGTTAAGATCTTATTCTTTGTCTAGTTCAGCTATAATCTTTTGAATCGTGGAGGCATCTTGGATGTCTTTCTTTAATGCCAGAGCTTTTTTGAGCGTCTCTAATGCTTCTTTTCTCATCCCTTCTTTGTAATAAGCCATTCCAAGATGAGCAAGGGTTTCTGGTTGATCATGATTGAGGTCTCTGGCTTGTTTTAACGTCTTAATCGCATCCTTGTAATCTCCTTTTGAAAACAGGATCCAGCCCATAGTATCGTAGGCGTCGGCATATTTGGGATCGAGTTCGATCGCTTTTTTTACAAGTTCCAAGGCCTCGTCCAGGTCTTTCCCTTCGCGCACGAAAAGCCACGCAATATTATTATACGGAGGTGGAAATGTAGGGTCGGCCGAAATCGCCTGGCGGAATGAGGAAATTGCTTCTGCAGGTTTTCCTAATTGGTCATATAGTGTGCCTAAACGCATGAGGGGTTCTATGTATTTGGGGTTTGCCTGGATGGCCTCCTTGTAAAACTCTATCGCCTTTGGGTAATTTCCCATTAAAGAATACGCATCTCCCTTATTCCTGAGAGCAGATGGCAATTTGGGATTTATCTTGAGCACGGCGTCAAACTCCGACAGCGCTTTATCATATTCGTGAAGCGTAACGTATGTCTCTCCCAAAACAGTTGACGCCTCGGGATTCTTAGGATCTTGGTTCTTCCATTCCTCGAGAACCTTAATCGCTTGCTCTTTTGAGCCCATTTTCAAATAGACGTTTGCTAGATCCACATGCGCGGTGGGCAAGGAGGGATCTATTTGAATGACCGACTTATACTCTGAAATAGCGAGGTCGGATTTTTTTTCGACCAGATAAATATCGGCAAGATACATCCGAGGAGTGGTAAACTTTGGATTTAATCGGATCGCTTCTTGGAATTCGACTGTTGCATCGCCCAACTTCTCTTTTCTGAACAGAACCAGGCCCATCATATTATGGGCCTCGGGCGCCTTCGAATTGATCGAGAGGGCCTGCCTTACCTCCTTTTCGGCTTCTTCTAACCTATCTCTCCTTAAGGCAATTTCGGCACGACCGAGCAGGGCATAAATATGTTTTGGATTTGACTTCAGTATCTCTTCGAATACCTGATCCGCTTCGTTGAGTTTTCCCCCGATCATGAGGATCAAGGCTTTTTGGAAAGACTTATCTTCAGGAAGAGTTGAATTTTTTAATCCCGAATCAAGCGGGATTGCCAGGCCTATGCCTTGAACGTTCAAAATAGAAATGAACAGAATGGCCCGGGTGAGTTTAGAAAAGCCTGAAGTTATAGAAAACCGGGTACTCATTTATCTCATTCTGAGCGAAAAAAAACACCTGCCTCAATGTCAGACAGGTGTTTTTTAACTTACCTGTGGAATAAAGTCAAGTATCTATCTTTACACCAATCTCCGTCTAAACAAGCGGCCTGAAAGCCAAAGAGCCAATAAGCCGCTGCCAAAAAGGAGGAACAGACCCGGTTCGGGAACATTTGAGGCACAATCCGGTGTATCGCAGACAGTAGCAGACCCGCTAACATCAAAGAGCGCCAAGAAGATATTGTCATCGTTGGAAGGATTGACCGTATTAACAGTGATGGTCGTATCCCCATTATTTACAAACGGGACCAGATTGTAGAACTCGTGATCATCTCCATACGAGGGATTGATTGGGCTGAACGGATCTCCGATTCCTCCGACGGTGATTAGATTGCCATTTGCTGCAGAAGCATCGGCGCTGTCGTCATTATTTCCAGCATTTTGGGTCAGCAGATTGCCATTGACGGTAATGGTGGATGCCTGGCCGCAGCAGCTAAAGCTGTCGCCTATGGCCATTGTCGCCATGAAGCCGGGGTCCGAAGGATTGAGCGGAGTGGCAAAACTCATCGTGGTGGTATCCCCGGTCAGGGAGGCGCCACCATCCAGGATCGCAATGGTTGAGGTCGGTAGAGACGGCAGAGAGTAGACGACCACGAGCGCCTCTCCATCCGTGCTGCTTTCGCTCTCCGTGACGTTAAAGTTGTAAATACCGCCGGGTCCTCCATTAATGACCGGTGCAATAATCGATGTCACATCGCCCCGACCGGTATTGAAATAGTCTGGTAGAGAGGGCGGAATCGAGTTGACATAGTTGGTGTTAAAAGTCACGGTGTCGCCATTGAGTGTGACGGTGCCGAGAGATGGAGGAGTTTCAATTCCCCCGAATGTTGCACTGTATAGGTAGGCTGAAACCACGGTGGCTCCCAAAGGGACATCCGCTGAAATTGTTCCGCTATTGGTCGTGCTGCCAAAACCATCAGAAGAAACACCGTAGCTCCCGGTATAAGTTTGAAATACCGTCAAGCTCGCAAATGCGGATTGAGCGGTCAGCACTGTTAGTAACACAAATAACGTGAACAAAACTGATCGTATCCCTTGCATGGCATCCCCCTTCTTTTAGCCGTTCGCCGCTGAGTATTGCCTCAGCACCAATTATCTCTTAGACCGACCTGAGTGTTAAGGTAATGTGTTGAATCATTACAATCCGCGTTTCAATGGAAATTTATTAATCTTAGGTCTTAAATCTCCTTTTACCCAACAGACCTAGTCCCGCCAAGCCGGAGCCTAACAGCAGGAGACTCGAGGGTTCTGGAACAGTTCCGCCAGGATTATCGACCCCGCTGGTTCCGATCAGCCGCCATTGGAGAGATTCATTGCAATTGCCGGGTTGGTTCTCTGCGTTGTTTCCACCTGGGCAGGGGTTGGCAGAGACAAGGTCAAAGCCTCCGGTATCCAACACATGGCCTGTATCTGCCAGGGGAGTTGATACCCCATCAATTGTAATATTCACAATTGGCGCGTTGCTGGTGCAGAGTGCAGTGGTGGAAGTAGGACCGACACTGCAATTGTCCGAAATATTTACAGGGACAAATGGATAATCGCTTGTATCGAAGTTATACTGAGTCGTTTGAGTGAAGATTGCGTTCATTCCTGGATCAAGGTTGAACGGAAGGTAAGTACTCCAAAGCGAGAAGTCCGGGCCTGATAAGCCAGGGGCCAATTGCACATCTATGGAATTGATCGTGACGGCGGAAGCACCGGTGTTGCTGATCATAACCGCACCGGCATCCAGTGCATACACGCTCGGATCCTGTCCCGCAAAGAGCTCAACGCTAGGATCACCGGAGAAGGGATTGGGGAAAAAGGGACTTGGCCGCAGGTTATCTGCGTAGCCGACATAGACGTCGACTGCATTAGCAACACCCTGTACGGAAAGAAGCATTCCCAAAATCATCACACCAAAGATAATAAACTGATGACCCACCGGTCTATTACAACGTCCAATCATCTTAACCTCCTTTTACCCATTCCAGCGTACAATTGCTTTTAACTTTTTATTTACTTCCGATTGCTTTAGAAATGCAAGGGGTGTGCCATGTCTTAAATTCCAGAACACGCTCCATTACTGTGATTTCTAACCAATTAATTTTACGTCTCTATTTTATGATATGCCGTGATGATCATAATTCTTTAGAAGATTTCTCGCTATTCTGTTTGATAGTAAACTGTAAATAAATCTGACATATGAGTAATCCAATAACCATTTTAACTTATTAATAACATTAATTAAAACTATCATTAGAAATAGAATTGTAAATATGTCCTCATAGGGATAAAAGTGTCAACTTTTCCGTCACAAATTGAATAAACTTTTTAGGTTAGTTGTAATTGTGAAGGAGGTTAATGTTATTTAATCTTAGGCGTGCTACTAATATTCGAGTAATACATCGTTCAAGACCATGGATCCAAAATGGAGAAACTGGCTATACAGATAGCCCACTATAGATGACCAATTGCTTACAAAAATAATTTATAACGAGTTAGTTATAATCTTTTTCGTTGAAGTAGGTGATCGTGGAGACTAATTCTCATCTGGGGTTTGCAGACATCAATTATTAAGATTTGGCTGTAGACCAAGGTTGGACGATAAGGTTAGAAAAAAAGAATGCGGGTGATTTTAAGTCCGTATTCGTCGCCGACTGAAAGAAAACCCCCGAGGCCATGGGATATTTTCAGGCTGTTACGAATTCTTAGAATAAATGTTTATGATTCTATCCTCGTTTCTTACTTTGTAAACGCCATGCCCCCAGCGCGGACAGTCCCGAACCCAACAAGATCAGCGTGGAGGGTTCGGGAACGGACGTTACAGGGTCGGAGTGGTTTTCCCAATCATGATGCGGAGGAAAGGTCTCGCCTCCCTGGTCTGGAGGGGAAAACGGAGGATCGTGTTTGTCACCGTTTTTGTCGACGGAGTCCGGATCGGTGAAAAAAACAGGCCTAGAATGATGTGGAGACCGAAAATGTTTGCGCCAATCGATTTTTAAGTTTGAATAATCCTCGAATACCGAGTGATTTTGGATCGCTTGGGAAGAGATAGAGTTTTCGTCGTAAATGTTCTTGACAGTAATGGGCAGTGCATGTGCGGTCCGGGATATCCCTCCAGACAATACAATGGAAAACAAAATCGTGAACAACCTCAGGGATACTCGATTCATGGGAACCTCCATCATTTCTTCGCTTGTCTATACATATAAGCAATACCTGTGCCAGGTGATATGGGGGGAATCGTTTGGATTCGAGTTTCATCATAACCCGTCGATTTTTCATTCTTATCGTGAATTGGAATTTAACCAACAGCTCTTACTTCCGGTATATTAAGAGTTAATATCCAGTCGTCCCCCAAAATCTTGCTGTTAAAAGGAAAAAGTTTTCCACATAAACGAAAAGCCCAAATTATTAAGGAAATACCAGGACACTTACTGAGTCACGCGAAAGTAATAGAAATATCGCTTCCGTCGGTGAATGGCTTTCTATTACTTATGCGAAGATCAGTAGTTGCGGGGAATTCAGGAAACTATTTAGTCAGGAAAAAGACCTGGAAGAATTGAAATTAGGTATAAAGCCTCTGAGTTTTTATGCGGGGCTCATGGAGATGAACAGAGGCGGGAAGTTCTAACACGAGGCCATGATCCCACGTACCTCGCCGAAGCCGTCTTTAATGGGTACAATCTCACGAAACTTACCGTCACCGGCAAGCCGGCGAAAGATCGGTTGGCCTTGGCCGAGTCCGACTTCGAAAGCGATCCAGCCACCCTTTCGGAGAAAGCGTGGCGCATCCTGTATAAAACGGTTTAAGATTTTAATTCCGAACGGTCCGCCGTCAAATGCCAACCGAGGTTCATACTTGATGATCTCGTCCGGCATTGTATCCACCTTGTGGCTTGAAATGTAAGGTGGATTGCAAGTGATCAAATCGGTATTGCCATAGAAGGTCGAATCTTCAAAGGGGGCAAAAAGGTCCCCCTCCTTGACTTCCACGCGTTCTTCCAGGCCCAAATGCTGAACATTCCGTTTTGCAAGTTCGACAGCTTGAGGTGAAAGATCCGATGCGAAGACACGAGCTTGCGGGATGTAATGGGCTAGCGCGACAGCGACATTTCCCGAACCGGTACATACATCAATAACCTTAACAGTGCTTTTCTGGCTCCCCATTCGACGCAACATGTCAATGGCCGACTGACATAGAAGTTCTGTCTCCTTGCGTGGGATGAGGGCTTCTGGACCCACCAGCAAGTCTAACCCCATAAAACGCTGGAGACCCGTGAGATATGGAAGAGGAATACCCGCAAGACGTTGCTCGACAAGTTCGCGCAATTTTGCAATTCCGGAGTTATCCAGCTGGGGCAGCGTAAGCTCGCTCGCATGTTCTACGGACACGGAGACTCCTGCGGCCTTGTGCCAAAGCGCGCGTATAATGCCGTCTGGAGTTTCTTCCGGCTTATCCGGAAGCGGTATTAGACGACCGGAAACGCTTCGGATAAGGTCACGATAAAGCGCTGTGGCAGTCATATTCGGCTCAATAGAGACGGGTGTGGATGAATTTAACTGAGACTCCATATTTTTTTAAGATAAGCCTTATCTATTGGATTGATACACAACGTCCCAGAGAACAGTCAAAGCTATTCTCTGGGACGTAATGATTGATAAGATATAAGAGCCTGTGTATTAGAACAGAACCGGCTACATGTGATAATGCGGCCGGGGCTCTTCTGAAATTTACTTTCTACGCCACAACCACAAGCCAGCCAACCCAGATCCCAAAAGGGTTAACGTTGCAGGTTCCGGGACGGATGCCGGAGCGACACCATCATTCAGGAGGCTATCAAGGTCTATGGCCGTCTCAACGCTGATCTGCGTACCATCAGGAGCAAACCAGGCGATGTCGACCATTTGATAATAAGGGTCGGTCCAGTCGGCTGGCTGTTGCGGGGCTCCGGTTGTTACGGGATTCATCCAATCCATAAGGACCGCGTAAGAGGAATCGGAAGCATCACCGGAAAGGGTATAGTAATTCGTGCCGTTAAACAAGGCGAAGTCGATCGTGTCCCCTCCCTGAAAATTTTCTATTCCTGCCTGCAAGGTAGGGTCCGACGTTAAAGGGACGGGATTAAAGGTGGAGTAATCACCGTTTAGAAAATAGCCATAAGTGTAATCAGAGGGGACCTCTGCACTTAGAACAGCCACTGTAACATTTTTATCCACGTCTCCATCTATGGCGATGAGCTGCGTTCCTGCGGTTAAGAGCGCCCAAGACGGTCCAGAGAACAACAGTGGACAAACCGTGAATACGAATAAAACCAAGATTCTGAAGATGATGTTAGGCATTTGTCAGTCTCCTTAAAGTTGTAATTATAATATAAGCAAGGAATATGCCCAATATATTAAATGTGTAACTTAATTATTATAACTATATGATACTTAAATAGTTAATAGGTAAATAATCGAAATTTTTTCAAGGATTAACTTTTTATGAAGATATAAAGTGTAAAGTTTTCCGTCATAATAAGAAAATAAATTCCTCGTCAGCAAGACCCCCAATCTAAGCCAATGGGTTTTCAGTCGTTTATTCTGTGCTTTAATATAATATCGTGGAGCGCCTGTCTGCTAATACCTAAATCCTTTGCAGTTTGACTGACGTTCCATTTGCGTTGAACAAGAGCCTGTGTCACGATTTCTTTTTCCAGTCTATCCTTGGATTCTTTTAAGGTCACCTGGTGAAGGGGGACAGATACTTCAGGAATTTGGAGATGACGAGGTTCAATTTCAGCACCATCAGCCATTATGATTGCGCGCTTGATCTTGTTCTCCAGTTCACGGACGTTTCCCGGCCAGGGGTAACCGTTCATAGCTGCAACGGCTGCCGGACTGAATCTTTTGATCAAACGATTCATTTCTTGATTAAACCGCTTCAGAAAGGCGGTGGCGATCAATATGATATCGCCTTCTCTCTCTCTCAGGGGTGGTAATTCCAGTGTGATGACCGCCAGACGAAAATAGAGGTCTTCGCGGAATTTGCCGGATAGGATGGTTTCTTTCAGATTCCGATTGGTGGCCGCAAGGATTCGTACATCCAAATCGATGGTTTTATGACCTCCAATACGTTCGATTTTATGCTCTTGAAGAAACCGAAGAAGCTTTACCTGAAGACCGAGCCCCATTTCCCCGATTTCGTCCAGAAATAATGTTCCTCCTTGGGCTGATTCGAATCGACCTACCTGGGTGGAGGCGGCTCCCGTAAATGCGCCCTTTTCGTGGCCGAAAAGTTCAGACTCCAACAATGTTTCAGGAATGGCCGCGCAATTTATGGCGACAAACGGTTCGTGGCGCCGGTGACTCTGCCGGTGGATGGCTTGGGCGACCAACTCCTTGCCGGTTCCGGTTTCCCCTGTTATAAAAACTGGGACATCGGTTGTGGCGACTTTACGAACGCCCGATAAAACTTCTTCCATTTTTGTTGAAGACCCGATGATGTCGGGAAAAGATTCTCGGGCCAGACGCAGCTGAAGTTCTCTGTTTTCTTGTTCTATCCGATAAAGCAGAAGTGCGCGCTTAATCGTGGTCTTGATTTCTTCCAGATCAATCGGTTTAGAAAAAAAGTCATGAGCACCCTCCGAGATGGCTTTAAGCGCATTCGCCTTGTCAGAATTTCCGGTGATAATCAGCACCTTCGTATTGGGGTTTTCGTGGAGAATGTCACGCAAAGCCGCAAAACCCTCTTCGGTAGTATGCGGAGAAGGCGGTAGCCCTAAATCCAATGCGATTAGGGGAGGTTGTTCGGTTTTAATAATGCGCACAGCTGTTTCTCGGTCGCCGGCCAGCCGGATATCATAATCATCCAACAGGGCCCACTTCATCTGGGTTTGGATGGATTCGTCATCATCCACGATCAGAAGTTTGGTCTTATCCATAAATTATCCTTTGCTTTGAGAGGGAAGTCGAATATAAATGGTGGTTCCTACTGTTTCCGTACTTTGCACCTCGATGAGGCCCCTATGACCTTCGACGATTCTCTTGGTTTGGTAAAGGCCGATCCCCAGTCCGGAACTCTTGGTCGTTTGAAAAGGTCTAAAGAGATGTTGCTGGATGAAAGTGGGCGACATGCCGCATCCGTTGTCGGTGATGGTCATGACGATCCATGGATCTTGGTATCGCGTTGTAATATGGATGACACCTCTTTTTTCGTCCGTCTGGCCTATGGCATCTTGGGCGTTGGTCAACAGATTAGTCAAGACAGCCTTGATTTGATCGCGATCCAATGTTACGGGTGGGAGCGGGGGTAGATCATTAATGATCTTTGCCGTGATTGCTCCATCAAGTGTGTTGATGGTTTCCAC
>Ga0335077_10003355_pt1 | contig 19314 bp, 17 predicted proteins | sample Lox_Sample_31_FD_207151 | JGI IMG/M metagenome (GOLD analysis project Ga0335077, IMG submission 207151) | Soil microbial communities from Loxahatchee National Wildlife Refuge, Florida, United States - Lox_Sample_3.1 | ecosystem: Environmental > Terrestrial > Soil > Wetlands | place: USA...
TCGGTGTATCCGCACACGACCGCATCGTTGTCGTGGCCCGGCTGCAGGCGGCTTATCAGCGTGTTGCTCTTCTTGTCATAGAGAGCTGCAAAAGAAAACTCGGGATGTTGCGATAGCAGCCGCTCGAGTTTGCCTTTGATCTTGGGGCCATCGTCCGGGCTTGGGAACTCCTGGCGGATGGGCGTGATTAAATCGCTCGCCCTTTCCCAGCTTTTCTTTTCCGCAATTTTCAATACGTAGGAAAAATCGCGCTGAATGGCTGCTTCAATGGCCTGATCGCGCTGGATATGTTTCAGGTTCGAGATGCTGAAGCCCATCAAGGCTGCCGCCGGGAGAATGATAGCTAACTCCAGCGTCAGGAGCGTACGGGTCCGGTCCGTCAATCGCCACTTCCTCGACATTCTACCCTCGCCAAATTCGCGCATTTGCTTCCTGCGTGAACAAGACTATAAAGACCACGCCGGGCGAGTGTGTCAAGCGGTCGCAAACGATTGTAAAAAGTTGTAAAAGGTGACCGGCGGACAAAACGTCTTCGTCGGCAGAATTCACGTTGTCCGCCGTCCTCGCAGATTCAGCAGGAAACCCAAGAAAATGGACGACTTAGTTTTCTTCGTGGGGACGCATGTGTCCCGTACGAAGATAGCGGTTATGCCAGCCCAGGGATTCCGTCAGCAGGTGCGGGGTGTGTTTCCCGTACGACAGGCGCTCGGAACGGGCCAGATAGTCAAGCAGCAACGGTTTGTAGTCGGGATGTGAGCATTTCTCGATGATGAGGTAGGCGCGCTGCCGCGGCGAAAGTCCGCGCAGATCGGCCAATCCGTTCTCTGTGACGATCACCTGCACGTCATGCTCGGTGTGATCGATGTGCGAAACCATCGGCACAATCGTCGAAATGGTCCCGCCTTGCGCGATCGAGGGGGCCATGAAAATAGAGAGATATCCGTTGCGTGTGAAGTCGCCGGAGCCACCGATGCCGTTCTGAATGCGCGATCCCATCACGTGCGTCGAGTTCACGTTGCCATAAATGTCGGCTTCGATCATACCGTTCATTGCGATCACGCCGAGCCGGCGGATGATCTCCGGGTGGTTGGAAATTTCCTGTGGACGCAGAACAATGCGGTCCCGATAGCTGGCCATGTGCGCGTTCACTTCCGTCAACATCTCGGGGCTCAGGGAAAATGCGGTCGCCGACGCGGAGGTCAGCTTCCCGGACTTCAGCAGGCGGATCATGCCGTCCTGAATGACTTCCGTGTAGGAGGTGAGCCCTTCAAACGGGCCTTCCTTCAGCCCGAACAAAACCGCATTCGCAATGTTCCCGACACCGGATTGCAGTGGCAAGAGATTCGCCGGCATGCGGCCCTTCTGGACTTCCCAAAGGAGGAATTCCAGGATGTGCGCGGCGATGCGCCTGGAAGCCTGATCGGGGGCCTTGAACGGGCTGTTGCGGTCGGGAGAATCTGTCAGCACGATGGCCACGACCTTCTCCGGCCGGACTTCCAGGTAAGGAGACCCGATGCGCTGGCCGGGACTCACCAGGGGAATCGGGCCGCGATTCGGCGGGGGCTTCAGGCCGTAGTAAATGTCGTGCATGCCTTCGAGCGCAGCGGGTTGCCAGGAGTTCACCTCGAGGATCACGCGTTCCGCCTGATCGACCCAGGTCTTGTTGTTGCCAATCGAGGAACTGGGCACAAGCCGACCGTCCTCCAGCACAGCCGTGACTTCAACCAGCGCGACATCCAGCTTGCCGAGAAATCCGTACTCGACGAACTGGGCGACGTGGCTCAGGTGAATATCCATGTAGTCCATTTCACCGGCGTTGATCCGCTTGCGCGTTTCTGGATCGGATTGATAGGGAAGACGCAAATGAATGCCGCCTGCCATGGCGAGCGCGCCATCAAGCTCGGGGCCGGTCGAGGCGCCTGTGAAGACACTGACCTGAAACTTGTTGCCACGGAAATTGGCGTCCGCAATGCGGCGGGCCAGCTCCATGGGGACGGCCTTGGGATATCCCGACCCCGTGAATCCGCTCATCCCGACCTGGTCGCCGGATTGAATCAGACCGGCCGCTTCTTCGGCGCTCATGATTTTCTTTTCCAGGGCGGCATTCAAAATGCGCGTGCTGGTTTGAGAGGCAATCGTCATGGCCGAGCCTTTCTTCATTAGGAAGTTATTCACACTAAACCTAACTGGACCGGCCGCACCGGTCTGTGCGGCAAGTCACACCGCGTCCGGACCACGGGGCTCCGATTGGCTGGAAGTCATTCGTAACGAAGAGCATCGAGTGGATCGACATCGGCGGCGCGGCCGGCCGGAATCAGGCATGCGGCCACACCAACCAGAACCACGATGACCAATACCGACGCCAAAGTGATTGGGTCGGTGGCGGAAATGCCCCAAAGCTGGCTTGCGAGGAAACGCGTTAAGGCAATGCTGGTAAAGAAACCAATCACGACACCCGTTGCCATCCACCGGAATCCTTTTGCCAAGAACATTCTCAACATACTCTCCTTCGTGGCTCCCATGGCCATACGGATGCCGATTTCATGCGTGTGCAGGGAAACGGTGTAAGCCATAAGGCTGAACACGCCGATTGCGACCAGAGCTAATCCAATTCCGGCAAACGCTCCGCTCGTAATGACGTCGAAGCGAGGCTCCATGTAGTCAAACTCCGTAAGAAGCTCCCAAAGGGTCCCCGAACCTGTAATGGCGATACTGGAGTCGACGCCCCAGATTTCCCGGCGAACAGCAGGAAGCAGGGAATCGGGTGGCACCGCGGTTCGTACAAGCAGGATTCGTTTTGTGGAATGAGCAAAAATCGTGTACGGAAGTAGCGCCTCCGGCAGGGGTGGCTTCCGCACGTCCCAATTACCAAAGTCCTGCACCACGCCAACTACCTCGAAGTAAGCGTCGTGAGGAGCATCGGGCATCTCGTCAAGAAAGTTGAGTTTAAATCGTTTGCCGATGGGATCCTCGTCGGCGAAGAATCGCCTGGCCAGAGATTCATTGACGACCGCGACGTGACTGGCCGAGGCGATTTCGCCTTCAGACAACAACCTGCCCCGCTGCAGATGAAGTCCGAGCGTTTCGAAATAGCCGCCGCTGCAAAGGTCGTATCGCGTAAACCAAGGGTCAGCGTGCGTTATCCCCGGGACCGTCGCATCGCTGTATACGCCCCAAACGGGCGGCAACGAAAAAGCCACGGTTGCAGAGATTACCCCCGGCAGCGCCTTGACGCGCGGAAGCACTTCTTCTAGAAACTGTTTTTCTTCTTCCGCAGTCTGATGGCGGTCCTCCGGAACATGGAGATCCGCGAAAAGAATCGATTTGGGGTCAAAACCGAGGTTAATGCTCGTCAAAGCCACGAAACTACGCGTCAGCAAACCCGCACCGGAGAGCAGCACTACAGAAAGCGCCACTTGGGCGATGACCAGCGCGCCTCGCAGGGCGCCTTGCCGATAAGTTGCGTTCACGCCTTTTCCGCTTCCCATCAGGCGTTCGTGCAAATTGCCGCGCACGCTGTGGAGCGCCGGCGCGAGTCCGCAGATCACCGTGGTCAGCAAAGAAGTGCCTAGGGCAAAGAGCAAAGCCACCGGAGGAAAACCGATCACCGCTTCATCCGGCAGAGGCTCTGGAGGGACGGTGGCCGAAATTCCCTTCAGGCCAAAGTAGGCAAGGACGCATCCGACGAGGCACGCCAGCGTTGCCAGCACAAGACTCTCGAGCAGGAGCTGCCGGACCAGGCGGCTCCGCGGCGCGCCCAAAGACACGCGAACCGCAATCTCCTGTTCGCGCACGGTGGCCTTGGTAAAGAGCAGGTTGGCTACGTTGCTGCAGGCAATCAGCAGCAGGATCGCCACCGCGCCGAAGAGGGCATAGAGCATGAATTTGAAATCGCCCATGGAAGTTTCCATGAGGCTCTGAACGCTGACAGTAAATTGCTCTGAATAATTTTTGGGATAGACTCTCGCCAGGTTTCTCGCCAGAGCGTCGATATCCGCGGTTGCGACTTGGAAGCTTGTTCCTGGCTTTAAGCGTCCAACGGCCCACAGATGTGCTGGAATGTTGCCTACCAAGTTGGTGCCTTCCGCACCGGGGCGAAGCGCCAGGGGAAACCACAGGCGTCCACTGAATGCCTGGAATCTGGGTGGCATGATGCCGACCAGCGTGCGCTGCTTACCGTCCACGAGGAAGCTCTTGCCCACGATGCTCGAATCGGCATTGAAGTCCGACTTCCAGAGTTTGTAGTTCATTACGAAGACGCGCGGCGCGTCCGAATTTGCGTCGTCGATTCTGATTCCCCGGCCGATCAACGCGGGAATACCGAAGAACTCAAAGGCATTCGCCGTAACATAGGCAGCGCCAAACATGGTCGTACCGTCGCCCTGCTTAAACAAAACCGTGGAATTGTAGCCCCCGACCATGTCCTCAAAGACATGATTGTGCTGACGATAATCGAGGAGCTCCGGCATGGTGAAACTATCGCGGTCGCCGCCACCGTCGTCGGTTTGTTTCAGATTGTGAATGTTGATGGTCGCCAAGCGGTCCGCGCCCCTGTAAGGGAAAGGGTCGAACCGCAGGTTGTAGACGACACTGAACATCACCATGGCGGCGGAAATGCCGAGGGCCAGGGTGAAGATGGCCACGAGGCTGAAACGCGGGTCTGTGCGAAGAGCCCGGACGGCATAGCGGAAGTCGCAGAAGAGAGCGCCGAGATGAACTTCCCATTTGGTGTCGCGCACCTCTTCTTTGACCCTCTCGAGGCCGCCGAACTCGAGGAGCGCCACGCGCCGCGCTTCCGCCGGGGCCATGCCCGCCTGGATGTAATCAGCGATTTGTTGTTCCAGATGAAAGCGCAGCTCTTTGTCGAGCTGTGTCTCTGCGGACGATTTGTGCCTCAGGCGACGGAGCCAACGCATCGTCAGCCTCCTATTCGGCAGAGCTGAGAATCAGGGAGACTGCCTCCGTGAGCCGTTCCCACTCGATAAGCTCTGCTTCCAGGTGCTTGTGACCCTTCCTGGTGAGTGTGTAGAATTTTGCTTCGCGGCCCGTTTCGGTGTCCTTCCAATCCGCCTGTAGCAAGCCGCGATCTTCCAGCCTATGCAGCGCGGGATACAAGGAGCCTTGATGGACCTGAAAGTAGTCCCTGGAAATTTGCCGAAGGCGCTGGGCAATCGCATAGCCGTGGCAGGGACCAAGGGCCACGATCTTCAGGATGAGCAAGTCGAGAGTGCCTTTGAGGAATTCCGGTTTTCCTGCCGTCATGGCCACACCTAGTCTATCGACATATACGCGAGGGTGGCCGGCCGTGTCAAGAATGAATTGCTGTGGCTTTTTACGTCGGCGGGGGATAATATGCAACCTGGAGGTTGCATATTATGAGTGACCGCATTGAGAAGCGCATTGAACTCAAGGTGCCGGTTCCGCGGGTGTGGCGCGCGTTGACGGACTATCGAGAGTTTGGCGAGTGGTTCCGCGTGAAGCTGGAGGGCCCCTTTGTGCCGGGCCAGATGTCGCGCGGCCGCATTACCCACCCCGGCTACGAGCACGTCAAATGGGAGGCCCTCATCCAGAAAATGGAGCCGGAGCGTCTCTTTTCGTTCACCTGGGCTCACACCAAGTCCCTGGACAAAGCGAACTACTCCGAGGATTACTCAAAAGAGCCAACCACGCTCGTCGAATTCCGGCTGGAAAAAACAGCGAATGGCACGCTGCTGACGCTCACGGAGTCCGGATTTGACAAGTTTCCCGCGGATCGCCGTCTCGAGGACTTCCGCAGGAATGACGGCGGCTGGGCGGAGCAGATGAAGAACATCGAAAGATATGTCACGAAGAGTTCCTAAGCGGTCTGCTGCCGGACGAGGAAGCCACGCGCCGATCTTTGCCGCGTTGGGTGACGACACACGGCTTTTGCTGATCACGAAGCTATGCGGCGGGCGGCGCAGTTCGATTTCTCAATTGACCGAAGGCTCGCGGCTGACGCGCCAGGCAATCACCAAGCATCTCCGCGTGCTGGAGAGCGCCGGAATCGTACGCGGCGTCCGCGCCGGCCGCGAAAGCCTCTTCGAATTCGATCCGAAGCCGATTGCAGAAATGAAGGATTACCTGGATCGCGTCTCCGGGCAGTGGGATCAGGCCCTCGCCAGGCTAAAGTCGTTCGTTGAGGAGTGAGCACCGAAACCGCTTGCCTGGCAGTCCGGCTGGGTATCGATTGTGAACGGCGTCAGATTTTGATCGCAGTCGACCGCGGCCGCACCCTACACTGGAAAAAGAACTTTCCGCGCAAATTGGCTAATCCGGATGGACTTTCCAGGTCGGCCGACGGAGGGATCATGCTCAGCCCAGCCATGGAAACGTATCGCGGCAATCGGCGCTCGATGTTTGGGATGGTCTTCCTGCTTATCCTCACGATGGCCGGCATTTATGCCAATTTCCTCTTGCAATCTCCTTACACTCTGGGTTATCGCCTCAGCCTCGTGGTGCACTCGGAGTGTTTGCTTACAACTTTTGCCGGCTCGTGGCTCTGCTCGTCGGGTTGCATCCCGACGGCATTTCGGTGCAATCGATTGGGGGCGTCACGAACCGGCGCCATTTCAGTGTCAAAATCCTGAAAGGCAAATGGGGTGAAGCCTCAAGCTGGCTCCCGGCTCGAGAGGAAAGGAAGGCTTTGGCCTTCGCTTGGGCTTCTCCCGCCCCGAAGGTACAGGAGCTACCCTGTTCTTCCGACTAGTTACTTTCTAGCATGCGGTTCCATTATTGTATTTGCGACACGCCCCCCCGCGGACTATCTTTTGCTTACCCCGGGCCGGAAATCTGCGTGGGGTGTGCTGTCCCTTTGGAGGACCGATGTGGGGGAACAAGAAGCCGGATACGCCTCAAACAGCGCAGCCGGACACGAAAAATTTTCCAGTCAATCCGCCGCCTAAGCAAGCAGCGGCAACTTGGGAGGGAACTACCGCAATGAGTACAGATGCCATGCGTCCGTTAGGGGCTACCGCTGACCGCTCAACGGCGCGTCTCGGACCCAGCCTGCATATCAAAGGTGAAATCTCCGGCAACGAGGACCTGACAATCGATGGAACTGTCGAAGGTCTCGTGCAACTGGACGAGCGCAAACTGACCGTTGGCGCCACGGCCAAGTTGACCGCGGATATTATCGCGCGGGAAGTGGTGGTCTATGGCACGGTGAAAGGGAATCTGCGCGCCAAGGACCGCATTGAGATTAAGAAGGATGGCTCCGTCAACGGCGATCTGACGACGGCACGGATCATGATCGAAGACGGCGCGTACTTCAAAGGTTCCATCGAGATCGACAAGAGCGGCGAGAAGGAATCCGGCGCGGGTTCTTTCGCGCGCACGGCATCGGCGCCCTCCGCGGCCGGCGTCGGCCCAAAGACCATTTAAGTTGTTCAACGCATAGTCTGTACTCCTAAGGCGGCGCCCCGACACGTTCGGGGCGCCGCTTTTTTTGTTTTGGGCCCTATCGTTGAGATTATTTCCTAGATTGATAAGTGATCGCCGGGTGGTCAAGGTGTCGTGAGTTGCCCCCAACTCTCAGGCCCCAGGCCAGTGGCCGCCCGCTGGCCTGCGTGGCCGTCACCGTATCTCCGAAACGGGAGTCGCGCCAGCGGGAGCAGACACGGTAACAGTGCCGAGCTACGGCTTCGGCAGCAGCCCGGGGAGTGGTACCGTCACGCTCGGAGGGCGATCCGCAACGGTTGTGAGCGTTGACGCTCTTCCCGCATTCGCCTAAACGCTGGGACTCGACAGCTCCTTTGCGTTTCCGTTGGGACGCGTTCGCTCACAACCCCTCCTGGCGCTCCTGGAAAGGCGGATCTCATCATTACTTCAGCTGCCGGCTCCGTCACCGCAACCAGAGCTTTTCAATATTTGTCGTCCAGCCAGACCTTTAACAATGTGACCCTTCACAAATTCATCGTTTACGACGAATCGCGCCAGCGTGTATTCCTTAGCGCCACCGATCACGTCGATGTCTTCGGCCTGGAGGCGCAGGCCTTCCTCCAGCCCATTGAGCCACCGCCTAACGGCCCGCCACCGAGCGTGGGACTTCGCGGGTTAAGCCTTACGCCGGATCACTCGCAACTCGTCGTTGCGGATTTTGGCTCTCAGAAAGTCTATCTCGTCAATCGGATGGAGCGCCCCACAACGGCACGTCCGTTCCAGTGGGGGGAGTCGCAGGGTTCCTAAATTCCGGGGCGGCGCGGGTCACGGCCACGAGCGCGCAGACGGTTTTTGTCAGCTTGAGCGGAGAGGGGGGTCGGCCGGCGCGTGCCACGACTGCCTTGGCCAGATGAATCTTCTGGCTAGCCCTCCGTCCTTCCAAACTGCTCCGCAGTCGGAGGTGGCTTCGCTGACTGGCGCGCCCCTGCTGCAAGCCGACGCGGCTGACGACGCGGCTTATCTCGCTTACGACACCGCTCCCGGCGGGCCGGTAGCCGTCTGGAATGCCGCCACGCCGAATGTGTTCTCGCTTTCGACCGTGAATGATGCAGCCACAGATCTCGCCGCGTCTGGCGATGAAACGCTCTTTGCGATGCGCGCGCACGGCGCTACGGAAATTCGCGCGCCCGACCTCACGCTCATCTCGACCCCGGTCTTTGCGGAAGTTGAAAACGTGCCTGGCCGCGTGGCTGTGCCAAGCATTACGTTGCACCCCTCCGGCGCACTGATTTACAAACCGTTCCTCGACAGCTCTCTGCCGGCCGCGCCGCCGGCAACTGGAATTCTCGGCGGAATCGATATCCGCGGCGCACACAACGGCCAATTGCGCTTGCGCACTTACCTGCCGGAATCCTTTGCGATGTTGAAAACGGACGTCGATGGGTTCCACGGCGGCTTTCTGGCGGTCGACGAAAATGGCCAGCGCCTGTTTGCCTTGACTAGGAGCGGCCTGACCGTTGTTCAGTTGACGAATGTGCCCTTGGGTGTCGGCAGACTGACTCCGGCATCGGGCACAACTTCGGGCGGAGTTAACGTGAATGTGCGTGGCAGCGGCTTTGTCGACGGAATCAAGGCCACGCTCGGCGGAAAAAGCGCGACAGTTACGTGGGCCAGACGGCGAATCTATTTCTCTCAAGCCGCTTTCGCCGCGCAATAAATTCCATTAACCTTTGAAGAGTCCTACTCGTCCAACAAGTAAGTCGGGGCTTTTCCCCCGCATGTGAGAGAAACCGAACGACCAGAAATTTCATGCCGAGAAGAATGAGGAACACACGCAGATTGGGAGATTCGGACCTGGACATTACCCCCGTAGGATTTGGCGCCTGGGCCATCGGCGGAGGCGGCTGGGAATTCGCCTGGGGGCCGCAAGACGATCGGGAATCTATCGCCGCCATTCACAGGGCCCTGGAGCTTGGCGTCAACTGGATTGACACGGCTGCGGTCTACGGACTCGGCCACTCGGAGGGAATTGTCGCGCGCGCGCTGAAGGATTGGCGCGGCAGGCGGCCTTACGTTTTTACGAAGTGCGTGCTGCGTTGGGATACGACAGGGAGAATCACGCAAAATCACTCCGCTGCCTCCATCCGCAAAGAGTGCGAAGACAGCCTGCGGCGCCTGCAAATGGGAACCATCGACCTGTATCAGATCCATTGGCCGCCTGCCGACAACGGTCCAGGACTCGAGGAAGCCTGGGAGACTCTCTCTTCGTTGAAGAAGGAAGGCAAGGTGCGTTGGATCGGGGTTTCCAACTTTGACGCTGCGCAATTGAAACGCGCTCAGAAAATCGCTCCGGTGACTTCGCTTCAGCCGCCCTATTCGATCCTTCGGCGCCAGATCGAAGAGCAAACGCTGCCCTGCTGCGAACAACACAACATCGGCGTAATCGTGTATTCGCCGATGTTTTCAGGCCTTCTGACCGGAGGAATGACGCGCGAACGAGCCGCGGCCTTGCCGCCGGATGATTTCCGCGGACGCAACCCGGAATTTAAGGAGCCCAAGCTCTCGAAGAATCTGGAACTAGTGGAGAAGCTGAAAGAAATTGGGGCGCGCCACGGCCGGAGTCCGGGCGAAGTCGCCATCGCGTGGACGCTGCGAAATCCAATGGTAACCGGAGCCATTGTCGGCGCCAGGAACGCAAAACAAGCGGACGGGGTGATGCGCGCCGGGAATTTCCGGCTCTCCGCGCAGGAAATTGCAGAAGTCGAAACGTTTTCGAGCGGCGTGGCAAAGGCGAAAGCCGCGCTCTGAGCCGACTCGGCCTTACGCGCGCAGATAGTCGGCGCGCCAGTTTTTCACCATCCGCTTGATGGTCTTAAGATCCGTGATCTTGTCGGTAAGCACTTTGCGCGCCAAGTCCGGCAATTCGGCATCGCTCGCGAACCGCAGAGCCACCAACTGGCGAGGCGAGAATTCCTCGATGCGCGGCTTCAAATCCTCCGGCAGCAAGCGGTTCATGCGCTGGCGTTCCTCCATGCGGATCACGCGATCCTGCACGCGCAGGGCGAAGAGGCGCGCGTGAAACAGCAATAGCACCAGGGCCAGCGCCGTCAGCATGTTGATCAACGCGTCCCACGTAAAGCCGCGCCACAGCCGGACGATGGACCAGCAAAAATTCAAAAGCAATACCGGCATCACAAAAAAGTGAAACGAAGGCACGAGCCTCACGTGATTCGAATAGCTTTGCTCCGTCATTCTCGCTTCTCCTTCACTGCATCCTATCAGACCTGACCGACTGGACAGTGATGCTCTCGCGACGCGCATTCAGTTTCCGTTTTCACTCCAGCGAACCAGGCGCAGAATGATTGAATGCAGTGTGCTTCCCAGTGGAAGCGAGGAGAATCCCGTGTCAAACCTGAGCCTCGCCAGAATCATGTACGGCACGAACGAGGACTTTCACACATCGCACTCGATGTTGTGGTCCAGCTTGCGGACACCCGCGGCCAGACTCTCTCCCGCGAGTGTTGGCAGCGATAATGCGACTTCCGTTCGCATTTCCCTGAGTGCATTACTGCACAAGGCGTGGTTTTCCGCCACGAACAGGAAGTAGCCGATTCCCCTCAATTGCGAGTCCGAATTCCAAGCGTCTGGACGTGAAGCTAATAAAGCAGGGGTCTTACTTCGGGGCCACTTCGTTTCTGTAGACCTCTCCGTTCTTCATCACGAACTTCACTTTTTCCAATTCGCTGACGTCCTTCAACGGATCCCCGCTCACCGCGATGATGTCCGCATACGAACCCGGCGCGATGACGCCGAGCGCGCCCTTGCTGTCCAGCATCTCCGCGGCGCGGGACGTTGCCGACTGAATCGCATCCATCGGAGACATCCCCAGCGTGACCATGCGCCGGAATTCCTGCGCTTGGGACGCCTGCCAGGGCATGCCGCCGATATCCGTACCGTAGACGATTTTCAAGTGCGCCCGGAGCGCCTTGCGAAAGGTTGTCTCGTGCACCAGGGCGCGGGCGCGGTCCCGTTTGCCGGCGGGCGTATTCTCCGGCCCCCAGTCCGTGTAATAAACGGAAAGTGTCGGGCAGTACCAGGTGCCCTGCTTGGCCATTTGCTCGATTTGCGCGTCGGTCATTTCCAGGCCGTGCTCGATCGAATCGCAACCGCCATCGAGCGCGCGCTGCATTCCCGCACCGTTATAGGCGTGGCAGGCGACTTTCCTTCCCCATCCGTGGGTTTCGTCCACAATCGCCTTCAATTCCTCGAGTGTCAGGGTCGGCTGCGAAACCAGATGCCCTTCCACATCGAGCCAGGAACGGTGCGTCATGTACACTTTGATCCAATCCGCGCCATGATCGAGCTGCTCGCGCGCCGCTTTCCGCGCTTCGACCGGTCCATCGATGATTTGGACCCCTTTCGGCATGGTGAGTTCCGGCGCATAGCCTTCGAGGTTGTAGCCACCCGAGGAAGAAATGCCGCGCGTCGAGCAGAAAAGTCGGGGTCCCGGAATGGTGCCTTCTTCGATGGCCTGCTTGATGCCGACGTCGCCGTATCCGGCGCCCTCAGTTTCGACGTCGCGGAGGGTTGTAAAGCCCTGTTCGAGCGCGCGGCGGGCCGCATAAGTGGCGCGGGCGGCTCGCAGAGCGGTTCCCGCCTTCAGAATGTTCACGTCGTAGCCGCCCTTGGCCGGTTCCTCACCCCAGAGAAAAATGTGCGTGTGCGCATCAATCAACCCCGGCAAAACCGTGGCATTCGAAAGATCGATGACCTTGGCCTCAGCTGGAATCGTCACGATTGCTTCGCTCACTTTCTCGACGCGGCCGGCGCGCACAAAAATGAGCTGGTTCCTTTTTGCCACGTCCGATTGGCCATCAATCAGCGAACCCGCACGGATTACGACCAAAGGCGGCGAACCGCCCGCCGCTGATTGCCCGCGAGTCACGCTCGCACAGCAAACGGCAAGCGCGATCAGTAGAAAGAACCTCCGCATGACTCACCCCGATTCTTCGGCCGGTTCCCAATGAACTGCAATTTCCGTCATTCCGAACGAAGCCTTCGAAGTAAGGAATCTCTCTTTCCTGATTTTCCCATCCAAGAACGATTCCTTGCCTCGCTCGCAATGACCATCTGAAAACGGCTGGTAGACTTCTAAGTTCCGAAAAGATTACCTTGAATCCTTTTATACCCGTTGTGTTCCGCCCACAAGCTGAGAGGGATGGCGGCAAGGTCATCCACGAGTGGAATGGCGTTACCGTCTTTGGTGAGATCGATCGCGCGCAGGAAGTATTTGCAGCTTTCGCAGGTTTCCACGCGGATGTGCGGCATTTCCTCCGCGATGTAAACCGGGAGTTGCTGCTCGCGCTCTTCGCCGCAATGAGCGCAGAGAATGCGGCGGAATTCCCACTCCACGCCACAAAAGGAGCATTGGAGGAACCGCTTTCCGCCATCGCCTTCCTGGCGGAGAACTCCGAGCAAAGGCAGGGAGTTGCACCGCGGGCAGCGGCACACCGTCATAAGCAAGGCGGGCGGCAGCATAGCGCTCGCAATGAACTCCGCGTAAGGCTGGAGAAATGCTCGTGCCAGAAATTCCTCTAGAGGTTCCGGCGAGGCATCATCCCCCGCGGGCGATTCCGTTTGCGTTTCGAGCAAGCCCGTCCTCCAGAATTCCACGAGTGCCTCTTCCCATCGCGTCTCTCCCTGCAATCGCAAATGTCTGGCGTGGGCAGCCAAGGGGCGCGGGCCCTGCTGTTCGATCACAGTCAGGAATTTTCCGAAGGGATCCAGCAGGATAGGCAGGTTCAATTCCGAGCGCAGGCGGCCATTGGCGGGAGCTACAGGATGTTTGCCCCACCACTTGGGCAATTGTTCGACAAACTCCTTCTGGAACGCGGCGACGTGGCGGTAGAACCCCAGAATTTCGGCGGCAAACGAATAACGCGAGGCAAGGAATGCGGCACGATCGATGCGGGCGCGGTAGTTGGCTTTCCCGCTAGCGAGAATGGTCATTTCTGCGATTCGGAGGACCCGACGATCTCTTCATACCATGCCGGATGATAGCGTTTGGCAAAGGCCATAGACACGTCGCCGCGAATGACGGAGCCGAACGCCCCGCGCTCCGAAAACACGCCCATGTAAATGTGAATCAGGAAATTCCCCATAGTAACGAGCGCCGCAATCGGGTGCAGGATGATCGAGACGTAGCGCAGCCAGCGCAGGCTCCAGGGAAGCGAGTCGGTGAACCACAGCACCAGTCCGGTCAGCAGCAAGACCACGCCGGCATAGAAAAAGCTCCAGAAGAGAAACTTTTGCCCGGCATTGTAACGGCCTGCGGGGGGCATCTTATCGTCCTGGTTCGTGACATAGAGGTGCAGCGAATTCCACCACCGCCGGTCGACAGCCACAAAGCGCATCTGCTTCGCCCACATCGAATACATGTACACGACGGAGCCCACGAAGATCAGGCCCGCCCAGGGATGCAGCATGCGCGAAATCTGGCCACCGCCAAGCACTACGGCCACCCAGAACATCCACGGCGTCCAGAACGCGGCGCCTGTCGCAGCGAGATAAATGTAGGACGCGGCGGCAACCCAGTGCACGAGCCGCTCGCGCAGCGTATAGCGGAGCACGTGATGGTGAAGCGCGATCTGTTCCGGATGGGTCATGGCTGCCCTCCCGCCGGCCGAATGTCTTCATCTTCGCGAGCTTTCGGTCCATAGCGGAGGAAGTGCACGAACAATCCGATCATGCCTCCGACCACCGCCAGGTTGCCCAGCCACTTCAGGGGGTGCTTCCAAAGCTTGACCATGAAGGGAATGCTCGGATTGCTCGGCAGGTCACCATAGAGTTCGGGCTTGGTGGCGTCATGGAGAACGTAGATAACGCCGGTGCCGCCGACCCCTGGAGGATCGTAAACGCCAGCGTGCGCGAAGCCGTAATGATCCTTCAGTTGCTTTACCCGCTGTCCGGCGAGATCTCTCATGTCGTCCTTGGTGCCGAAGTGCAGGCATCCGGTCGGGCAGGACTTGATGCAAGCTGGCTCGAGACCCTCGCTAACGCGGTCGGTGCAAAGAGTGCACTTGTAGACGCGCTTGGTGACGCTGTTGAGTTTCGGAATATTGAAGGGGCAGCCGGCGATGCAGTAGCCGCAGCCGATGCATTTGTCCTGCTGGAAATCGACGATGCCGTTGGTGTATTGCACGATGGCGCCATCGGAGGGGCAGGCTTCCAGACAACCGGGTTCCGCGCAGTGCATGCACTGGTGCTTGCGCATCAGCCACTGCAGGGAACCGTCCTCACGCTCGTGCTCGTTGAAGAGGATCAAGTTCCAGTAATTCCAGCGCGTGTCTGGCATCGTCTGATAGGTGTTATCAAACGTCGTCGGAGAGAACGGCATGTCGTTCCACTCGACACAGGCGACCTCGCAAGCCTTGCAGCCGATGCAGGTGGTGGTGTCGATCAGTTTGCAGACGAGTTCCTGGCGCTGGGTGTCTTCGCCCGGAACGCTGCCGGCGTGGCCGCTGATTTTCTGTATGCGTAGTGTCGCTTGGCTCATGGCGGCTCTCCTACGCTTTCTCGACCTTCACGAGGAATCCTTTGAATTCCGGCGTGTAGGCGTTGGGATCGATCACGGTCGGCGAGAGAAGATTGGCGGGAGTCATGGCGGTTTTGTGTTCGTCCTCGGCGATGCCGCGATATCCCCAGTGAATGGGAACACCGATCTGATAGGTCTTTTTCCCGTCGATCAGCATCGGCTTGATGCGTTTGGTAACCATGGCTTTGGCGATGTACACGCCACGGGCACTGGAGACCTTGAGCCTTTCCCCGCCGCGGATGCCCATGTCATTGGCCATCTCAGCGGGAACTTCGATGAAGGGCTCGGGCACAAGCTGCACGTTCATCGGGTTGTTCTTGGTCCAATAGTGATAGTGCTCGGTGAGCCGATATGTCGTGCAAATGATGTTGTACCCGTCCTTGGGCGTGCCGAATTTATCGGCGTCGGATTTGAATCTCTTGACGATCGGGCTATGGGATTGCTGCGGATGGAGCACATTCTCTACCGGGCTCTCAATCGGCTCGTAATGTTCGGGGAAAGGTCCATCGACGACCGCGCCGAGCGGAACGAATAGTCGCCCCACGCCCTCCGGATTCATGATGAACGGCCCCATGTGATCCTTAGGGGGTGAGTCTGCCTTGAAGTCCGGGACGTCGTTCCCAACCCACTTCTGCGCCGCCTCGCTCCACCAGATCTGGCGCCGTGATGGATCCCAGGGCTTGCCCTGCACATCGCAGGAGGCGCGGTTGTACATAACCCGCCGATTGGCCGGCCACGAAAATCCCCAATTCGGATAGATGCCGAGACCCGAGGGATCCTCCGTTCCGCGGCGCGCCATGAGGTTACCGGCTTCGGTGAACGAGCCGCAATACAGCCAATTTCCGCTGGAGGTCGTCCCGTCGTCCTTCAGCCACGCGTAACCGGGCAATTGCTGGCCGGCCTTGATCTCCTGGCCCGTCTTCTCGTCTTTCAGGTCCGCGAGAGCTTTGCCGTTGATCTCCTTCGCGACTTCTGCGAGAGCTGGATTCAACGGATTCGTATAGTTCCAGGCCACGCGCAGAATGGGATCGGGGAACTTGCCGCCCTCGGCCTGATAGAGTTCGCGTACTTTCAGGAAGATGCGCGCGAGAATTTCCTGGTCGAGCTTGGCCTGTCCGGGAACGGGCAGCGCGGCATTCTTCCATTGCAGCCAGCGCGCCGAATTGACGAACGCGCCATCCTTCTCCGCAAAGCCGGCGCATGGCAGGCGGTACACCGTGGTCTGAATCTTCTTCATCTCTTCGGTGGAGGTGCCGGGAGCCTTCCAGAATTCGCTGGTCTCATCCGGGTAGATTTCGCCGACGACCAGCCAGTCCGCTTTCTTCAAGGCATCGATGTTTTTCCGAGAGTCGGGGCCGATGGCCACTCCGTTCATACCGAAGGCAAAAAGCCCCTTGACATTACCGCGGTACATGTCGTCCCAGATAAAGGTCCAGGAATAATTGCGGTCTACCTTGGGCAAGTAGTGAAACGCCCAATCGTCCTGCTTTGTGGCTGCTTCGCCGTACATCGCCTTCAGGAAGCTCACGGCGAATTTCGGTGTATTCGACCAGTAGTTGAAGGAATCCCAGGCATGGGGCTTCGACGCTTTCGGGGTGATGCGCGTCAGGTAGGTCTGGAAATCGGTGTCGGCGGGAACCGGAACCTTCAAATAGCCTGGAAGGATTTCGAAAATCCCGGCCATGTCCGTAGCGCCCTGAATGTTGGAGTGCCCGCGCAGCGCGTTGACGCCGCCTCCCGCGCGGCCCACGTTGCCGAGCAGAAGCTGTAGCATGGCGGCCGTGCGGATGGTTTGCGTCCCGAAGGTGTGCTGCGTCCAGCCGACGGCGTAAATGATGGTGGCGACCTTCTTCATGTCGCCATCCTTGCGTACGGAAGTGAACAACTCAGCGACCTTCAGGAATTGGTCTTTTGGCACACCGGTGATGCGCTCGACCACTTCCGGCGTGTAGCGGGAGTATTGCTGCCGCAGAAGTTGATAGACGCAGCGCGGATGCTGCAAAGAGAGATCGTAGGCAACATTTTCGGGGAGATGCGGCGGCGGAGCAGGCTTACCGCCGGCCGCTGGGTTGGCAGCTTCGTGCGCTGCCGGCTTTGAGGAGGCCGCGGCAGCTTTGCCGGTCAGGTCGCCGCCCTCTTCATAATTCCACGTGGATTTGTCGTAGCTCTGCGCGGCTGCGTCAAAACCAGAGAACAATCCATCCTCGGGGAGTTTGAATCCTTCCTTGATCACGAAAGCGGCGTTCGTGTAGTTGAGCAGATACTCTTTGGCCGTGCGATTGTTCTCTATGGCGTATCGGATGAGACCGCCCAGGAACGCGATATCCGCACCTGTCCTGATCTGGCAGAAGAGGTCGGCAACCGACGCCGTGCGCGTGAAGCGCGGATCCACGACGATCAGCTTGGCATTGCGGTTTCGCCTGGCTTCAATGACCCACTTGAAGCCGCAGGGATGGTTCTCCGCCGGATTACCGCCCATGATCAACATCATGTCGGTATTCTTGATGTCGACCCACCCATTGGTCATCGCGCCCCGGCCGAATGTTGGTCCCAAACTTGAGACCGTGGGGCCGTGTCAAACTCGGGCCTGGTTTTCCAGGTGCACGACCCCCAGGGCGCGCATGGACTTGACCACAAGGAAGTTGAACTCGTTCGTATCGGTGCAACCGCCACTCCAAGCGATCGACTCGCAGCGGTTTACCCGGTGCCCTGCCGCGTCCGTCTCGATAAAAGTGTCATCGCGAGTCTTCTTGACCTTCTGGGCGATCTCGCCGATAGCCTGTTCCCAGGAGATGTCTTCCCAATCCGTGCCTCCGGGGCGGCGCACCTGCGGCTTCAACAACCGACGGTCGTTCAGAATGTCTTGTTCGAGAGAGGCGCCTTTGGGGCAAAGCGTGCCGCGATTGATGGGGTGGTCCGGGTCGCCTTCGACGTGCACCACCTGAGGCGTCACGTTCTTGGCACGGTCGCCAATCGTGTAAATGATGACGCCGCAACTGACCGAACAATAGGGGCACGTGGACCGTGTCTCGTTGGCACGGGCGATTTTTAGGTTACGGAGTTGCGCGTAGGCTGGCTGGAGGTCGAACCCGAAGACGGCAGCGGCTGCGCCGCCGATCGTCGCAATCTTGAAGAAGTCCCGGCGTGACGCATCCATAGTTCCCCCCTTGAGCGAAGTCGGGAAAAGTGGGCCGTCTTTCTCGTTCCGCAATGCCCCCCCAAACCAGGAAAAGCACTGGCGGCGCGGTCTATCTTTTAATTCTTTCCACCCTATTCTGTCAAGACAAACAGCGGTAGGCCGCGGTAGGCCGGGGAGCCCGCCAAGTTCCGCCGTGCCACGAACTCAAGACGCATTTCGAGCCAGCTTGGTTCCACTAAATGAGGTTGATGGACTTGGCATGGGTCATCAACTGCTCGCGGAAGTTGGGATGGGCGATGCTGATGAGGGCCAGTGCCCGTTCTCGCGTGGATTTGCCGCGTAGGTTGATGCAGCCGTACTCGGTCGCGATGTGCTCCACGTCCATACGCGTGTCGGTCGACATCTGGACGTGCGGCACAATGCAGGAGATGGTTCCATCCTTCGCAGCGGACTTCAGCCCGATGAACGATTTTCCACCACGGGAAAACGAAGCGCCCTTGACGAAGTCAAACTGCCCGCCCGAGCCGCTGTACTGGTGCCCTTTGATGAATTCGGCGTTCACCTGGCCGTAGAGGTCGATTTCAATCGCCGTGTTCACGCTCATCATGTTGTCGTGCAGGGCAATCACGTGAATATCGTTCACATAGGACGAGGCGTAGCTCTCGACGGAAGGGTTGTCGTTGATGAAATCGTAGACTTCGCTGTCGCCGATGGCGAAGGTATACACGTGTTTGCGGGGATGGATGGTCTTTCTCCGGCCGTTGACCACCCCGGTCTTTATCAGGCGCACGAACGCGTGACTAAAGAGCTCGGAATGGATTCCCAGATCATTGTGATTCGCCAGATTGATGGCTACCGCGTTGGGGAGATTGCCGATACCGAGCTGAAGCGTGGCCCCGTCGGGAATCTGTTCGGCAATGCACTTGCCAATTTTCAGCGAGTCCGCATCGGGCTCGCCGTAAGGTACTTGGACCAGGGGGATGTGGTTCTCCACGATGGCGTGGACCTCGGAGATATGAACCAGCGAGTCCCCGAATACCCGGGGCATATTGCGGTTGACCTCCACGATGACGCGGTCGCAGTGGCGCAACACCGTGGAGGCGTAGTCGTTGTTCGTTCCCAGGCTGAAATGGCCGGATTTGTCCATGGGGGAAACGGCCACAAGAAACGTATTCGCGTGAAT